>Ga0307518_10003868_pt1 | contig 10780 bp, 6 predicted proteins | sample 25_EM_MG_FD_203889 | JGI IMG/M metagenome (GOLD analysis project Ga0307518, IMG submission 203889) | Populus trichocarpa ectomycorrhiza microbial communities from riparian zone in the Pacific Northwest, United States - 25_EM | ecosystem: Host-associated > Plants > Roots > Unclassified | place... | reverse complement strand
AAGTTTACTACAAACAAGATAAATAATATAAAAACTTACTAAAAATAAAGAACGACATTTGTATGGGCTAAGAGGCTAAGAGAAATACCAAATTGAATCAAAGCTATGAATTAATTTAATTTTCATAATGCATCTACCACTTTAATTTTGTTAGTCTTCATACCCATCAAATATAAACATACAAAGTCTATAAAAAACATTATCTAAAATAAAGCATTATTTTTGTTAGCTAAATTTTTGGAAATAAAGTACAATAACAATAAAATAATAAAGAAATCTTTTTACATATCTATTTTAATTGTCTTCGTTGCTCTCTCATAAAACAGAAATCATTGATTATCATATTTATTGAGTATTTTTCAGCAATCTTTTTTTTATATATAAACAATCAAATAATCTGCAAGAAAATCATCCTCCATTAGATTTGTTGTTACCCATTTTTTAAGCCATACGTGCTAATGGAGACCCCTTTCTATCAACCGGATTGCTGCCAGTTTCTGTTCTTTAAAATAATTTTATCTCACTTCGAATCCTTCATCAAATTTGTAGTTCTGGACGCATAGATGAATTTGGGCTTTTGAATTGCCTGATTTCGATATCAGGAGCTCAAGATATTCCTGTTTGAATATCTGATAAAAATTCTGCCGCGAGCAGGATTCTGACCAGAGTTGCACTAAAAACTCTGTTTCCGTCACGATTTTTCTAGTTTTTATTCTTAGGTTATACTCTCAGTCATATCGGCATGCTTGATATTCGTCAGTTTTTGAATCAGATCAGGAGACCATTTTTTTACCAACCAAATTGCGGCCCGATTCTGTTCTGTAAAACGATTTTATCTCACCTCGAATCATTCGGTAAAGTTGTAGTCCTACACGCATAAATGAATTTGGATTTTTGAATCGCTTGATTTTGATATCAGAAACTCAAGATATTCACGTTTGAATATCTAATGAGGAAGTGAAAATTCTGCCAAAAAAAAAAAATTCTGCCGCAAACATTTTCTGCTGCAGGAAGGATTTTGCCCCCCAAGTCTGCAGGACTGAATTGAAAAAAATACTGAAATAAGGGAGTTAATTGCATATATAAATTGGAAGAAACTTGGCTGGGTTTTGGAGAAATGGAAAACGGGGATAGGATCCAAAAATGGAAATTCTGCCAAGAGGGGTTGCATTTTTGCTGTAACGAAAAAACGACATCGTCTCCCTTTCATTAATTCTCTACAGCTAGACGGCGCCGTATGAGAACAACCCCTTTGCTGGAATATAATTAGCATGGCACTGTACCCCGTCTGATTCCTTTCCCTCCTCTGCAACCTTTTGCTGCTGCTTTTTTTTGAAATCTTTCGTCCTGGCATCCTGCAACCCGCTGCACAAAACAGTCCTCCTTTGTACGCTAGGATGGCAGCTGCGGCATTGTACCTCTAGTGCCAGCTGGGGAAGAGGACGCAGTCACGCAGAGGGAGCCTCGCCATCATCTAATGGTTGGAATTCCATCCCCAACACAGACGGCTGGGATGAGAGGGGGTGCAGGTTAGCCTCCATGTGTTTTGCTCGGCTATATATATGGGGCTGTGCAGCAGAGAAAGGGGGGAGTAAAAAAAAACACAGGAGGGGGGAGGAAGAGAAAAAAGAGAAAAAGGGGGAAGACAGGGAGAGTTTAAACACAAAGGAAAAAAGGAAAAGAACGGGGAGAGTTAGCATAGAAAGAAAACAAAGAGAACGAGAGGGAACATCATCTCCAGTCTATCCTACATTGTCAAAAAAGAGTTCATCAAACCTACGGGTTTTCTAGAAACTTTTAACGGCAAAAAGAGGAAGGCTTTCTTTAGGTTTCAAAGGCAGAAAAGCAGCGGTTTTCACCCCTGTCTGCACCTCATTCGAACCAGCAGCACCCGCAGGTATGGTTTCTAGTCTTTTTCTTCTTTACTATATGTAAGCTTGGCATCTTTTGTGTGGTTCCTTTTCTTTTAAAAACTTGTTTCTTGCTTCAGCCTCTAGATGTTCAGTCTTTCTGTTTGAACAAAAGGTTGCGCTTGCCCATTGTTACCTTCATGAGTTTTTAGTTTGGATCGTTGGTTTACGTTAAAGCTGTTTTTTTTCTTGACCTGTTGTTGTGAGAGACTAAGTTTTAAAGGTTTGGATTACTTCTCTGCTCGAGTGTCTCCCTTCCATGTAACGTTGCATAGGAATGCTAGGGGCTTGCAAGTGCAGTTTTTTTTATTTATACGGAGAGAGTCCAAAAACAGAAAAGGAAAAACAGACAGGAAATAACGGGGGGAGGAAATAACGAAAATAGAAGAGAAGAGAAAAATAGAGGGAAAAGGAAAGGGAGAGAGCCTAGAGAACAAGAAGATGGGAAACAACGAAAGGGTGGAGGCTAACTTTAATCTATCCTACCCTGCCTCCAATTGTGTTGCTGAAAGCGGGAGCCGCAGACTGTCACAGGAAGAGAAGGTTTTTTTTTTTGGTTTTTTAACAGAGCTTTTGGCTAGTGAAAAAAAAGTCTATAACGTGAGGGAAGTGTTGGGAGGAGAAAGTAAAAAGGGCACGAGAGAAATCCCTTGCCAGGCAGGGTGATTAATTTTCTTTGCAGACCGTTAGATCACGTTTTTCCCCTGACCGTTGGTTTCTTTAGCTTAGTCTTTATCTTTAATACACGGTATAAAAGCATACTCCCTCAGGTTTCCTTATTTTTGCAAGCATGACAGTTCTCAAGTTTTAGGATGACAGAGGATGGGTCGTGGGGCGCCGACATTGGCGTAAGATTGTGAGAGTAAAATGTTACTTTCAAAATTTTGGCCCCACGTGACAAGTTTATTCTTGTAATGGTTTAATAATTTTAACTGTGATGTTGTGTTTAATTGTTGCGATTAACTTTTGTTTTGAGTTCAATCAGGACTTTTACCCTCCCATGTGATGAACTTATTGATGTTTGGCGCTGTAATGTTTGCATTTAATTGTTGTGATAAATAGTGTTTTTTTTAATTAAAATATAAAAATGTTTTTGGTGTGTTGCATACGGCGAATACCCTAACATATTTTTAAATTACTTTTTTTTTCTTCAAAAATCAAATATTCGAGGTTTCAAAAAAAAAATGTGTTTTAGCATGCATTTCTTAAATACACAAAAATTATTTTCTTGCATCTTGAATTTTACAACATGTTTGTAAATTCCAAAGGGTGTTGGCCAATATTCCAAAAATATAAAAATCTTATTTTTGAGAATTTGCTTTTATTCACTATTAATGTTTGGATAAAGAAATTCCAAAGGGGTAAGTATCCAAAATATTATTTGGAATAATTTGTTATTCATTAGTAATGTTTGGATAAAGAAATCCCAAAAGGAGTAAATATCCAAAATATTATTAGGGATAATCTGTTATTCATTAGTAATGTTTGGATAAAGAAATCCAAAAGGGGTTAATATCTAAAATATTATTAGGAATAATTTGTTATTATTCACCACGAATGTTTGGATAAAGAACTCCAAAAGGGGTTAATATCCAAAATATTATTAGAAATAATTTGTTATTATTTACTACAAATGTTTGGATAAAAAAATCTCAAAGGGGTTAATATTCAAAATATTATTGGGAATAAGTCATCATTGCCCACTATTAATATTTGGATAAATAAACCCTAAGTGGTTGATATCAAAAATATTTTTCTAGGAATAACAAGTCATCATCCTCTAATAATATAAGGATAAATAAACCTACGAAAGGTAAAGGTCCAAGTATTGTTAATAGGAATATAACTTATTTATTTTTAAGATAAGGGCAGATTTATGCCTAAAAATTTATTTAGAACAATTTATTTTTGTATCCTTGAAAGAAGCCTCAAATATTAATTGGGGATATTTCAAATTCTAATTCCACAATTTATGAGTCATGAAAGTATGAAATACTAAGGCAAAAATAGGCTTTTAAAGCACCTTGAATTTCCTTGGATTTCTAACTTAGTTTTTTTCTTGCCTTGCGATTTACGAGTCGCGAACACTTGAAATACTAGGGGAAAAATGAGCTCTTAAGCACATTGAATCTGCTTAGATTTCTATCTTAGTTGTCTTTAAATTCATAAATTCTGAACTTATTTTCAAACCAAGCATAGACTTTAGGAGATCTGCACCATTTCTCTTTGGCACTCTATAGACATATCTAAAGGTATGATCCATATTGGCCAAGGGTTCTTCCCCTTAGACTTTGAACCCAAGTTCGTCCATCATAGCAGACTTATCCTAAGAAACTGACGGGATTAGAGAATATCAACACCATAGCAATTATAAGGCAAACCAAACACCAAGTAGCTTACCTTAGGTAGGGCATACTAGAGGTGCTAAAACCTTTCCTTTACGCAACCAGTCCCTTGCCTTAGAATCTCTGAAAGACCAGTTAGGTTTCCTAGTGACCATAATACTAGGTGGCGACTCCCTTTTTGACAAAACAAAAACCCCAACACCAATCCCTGCTACCAGGAAGGGTCGCCGCGACGTCAAGCTCTCGAGAGGGTACGACAATATAACTCAAAATATCACATGATAAAATTATTTTGAACACGGTAGGCAATAAAGGCATTGATTAAGCTGCACGTCATTTTGTAACTTGAAAGGGATGTTTGCACATATCTTGACAAAAAATTGAAGTAGAATTTCTTTAATCGGGTTTCATGAAATACTCCACTCACAAATAATTTTATAGGAAGAAATTCAAAAGATATAAGTCAAATAAATCTAATTCTAAAATTAATTTGGAGTAATGAATATTGGTTGAGGTTACTTTGGGTTTGTTATTTGTAGCCCAAATTACCTAATAAACCATTTTATAAGCGCATTTATTATGTAGGGTTGTGGATGCTTTTTTTTACTCACCTTTTATCTTATTTTATGATGTAATAATCAAATGCTTTAAAAACAAATTAGAAATCAAATGAAAAAAAATGGTTATGTAGGTTATATTTGGTTAGTATTCATCAAGGGACGAGAAATACAAATATATTTGATTAAAAAATATAAATAAAAAAATAAAAAATAAGCATATCTTTGTGATAATTGAGGAATAAATTTTAGTACTTTTAAGATAACAAGCACATAAAAACATCTTTTTTATATTCACAATCTTTGATTTTCTTATTCTGAAATGATAATGATAAATTTCAATACCATGATCACCTCCTCGTATAAACGAACAATTAGTTATTGGAAGAAGAAGAATAAATTACTCATTATTTCTATATCAAGATTCATAAATCAAGGACATTATTTGAAATTACAATAAAAAAAAGGACATTATTTGGAATTACTCGTGAAAATCTCTCCTTTCTATCTTAACCGAACCTCATTAAACAACTATATATGCTCAAGAAAATGCAACTGTCTTTGTCATTGCCATTGATTACATTATCTGTTGTATTGAAGAGCGTTGGTTAGTTTGTGGACTTGAAGTTAGGGTATTGAGTGATTGTTTGGCATCATTCATGAAAAGTAACTTTTGACTTCAAGTCATAATTTAAAGTAACTTTCGATTATTAACTGTGTAATCACAAACTTTCGATTTAAGTCCAAATTTTGATTGTATATGGTTCAGTTTTGTAAATTAATTTAAGTTGTTTTTTTTTTACTTTTTACTCAAGAAAAAATTATATCATAAGTTAAAATTTTAAAATTTTATTAAAGTAAAGTTTTGACTTAATTTTATAACAAATCTTGATTTAAGTCATAATTTAAATTATATTTAGTACGAGTTTTGACTAGAATTAACTTTTGATTTAAATCAAAACTTATGACAAAATCAAGTCAAAATTTTGGGATTGAGAATGGAGTTATAGAAGTTTTTAGGGATTAATAATGAATTACATTTTCATAAATATCAGAGCAAAATTAAAGATTTTAGAAGAAGATTCGAAGATTGAGCTTTTGAAGATCAATCACAATAACAAGCTCATCATGTGGTTGTAAGAGGTCAATGGAATGGACAAGTAGACACCAAGCGATTAATAAAAGGCACTGTTTGATTGCAGGAAAACATTGTAAATTTGGGGACCATTATTCTACTTTTAGGGACCTCCAAAACAATAAATCATCATAACTAAGAAAAATAAACTTCATAAAATGCAAAAATTTCCCTTTATTTTCCTACTCAATTTTCTCAGGATTCAAACACAAATGTTCCTTCTGCTTTAATTGGTGGTTAATTCTTTATTCAACACATAAAAACGTGTTTGGTATCTGAGAAACTACAGGAAAGTGAACGACTAAACTAGCTAAACTGACAAAAATCTTAAATGGTTCACCCAATTCTATTTTTCTTTTTAATTTAATTTCCTTATTTATCAAATTATTCTATTGCCTTCAATGACACCAATAACTATTAAATGACCACATCTAAATGATAAAAGAGCTTTAGAGTCAAAGACAATTGTTTTAAATTTCCAAGGACCTGGTTGAAAAATCAAGTCAAAGACTAAAAAGCCTCTAGACCCAAGTGATTTTTTTTTGTCTTCCAAAGGTAGTTAAATAATCACATGTGCAAATAAAATGTAAAAATATCATCTAGCCCCCCCCTTTAGTAATGACCAATGTGTCTCATAAAAAAAACCATCATACCCCTAGACCCAAGGCATGCTACTTCGCTCACAAAAGGATAAAATCAGTTTTTTATTATGTGAATCCATGGTGAAAAACTGATCTCTTTTAATATAGAGTATAATATAAAGGAAAAAACTTGTTGTTTTTTCTTTTTCTAAAATTTAGTAATTGAATTCTAGCTTAACTGAAACACTGAACTCATTTACTTGATTGAGAGCCTTTGTTGATTAAGCCATTAAGCTGCTAGCTACTTGTTAGGCTCTTACATAGACATATTGAGTGCATTGTTTTTAAACCTGACCTGACTTGATAGGTCGACTCATGACCCAGGTAATCTAGGGTTTAAGTCAGGCTGAGTTTCAAAAAAAATAGAAAAAGAATTGATCCCGTGTTAACTTGATTAAAAACTTGTGTTGACCCGTGGCCCAATCAGTCTGAAAACACTCAATTAAAACTCGTCAGTTTTTTTCTTTTTAATTTTTTTAAATTATATAATTTTTATTTTTTAATAAAGTAAAGAAAATACTTTCACCCAGGACTTACCCCATGTTGATCATCATTGTCGCACGTATGCGGCGTTACGGCGAAAACATCCACTCTCATATCGGTATCTATCAGGTAAATGTGGAGAGACAAGGAATTCTTATCTCTTATTAGTGGAAAAATGGAATGAGAGTCACCACCTAGTATTTTGGTCACTAGGAACCCTAACTGGTCTTAGAGATCGGCTACGGGGACTGGTTGCATAAAAAATAGCATTAGCACCCCAAATATGCCCTACCTAAGATAAGCTGTATTGTTTTATTGTCTGATAAAATCTAAGGTCTTATCGTGTTTTCTAGTTGTTGGTTCGTCTATGGTTTAAGAAAAGTCTTCTTCGGTAAGGAAATCCTTATCTTATTGGGTAAAACCTAACCGTTCTAACCTCAACAAAAAAATTTAATATCCGGAATACGTCTTACGTATAAGATCTTAACCCCAGATATCAAAAGAAAACAAATTAATTTTTTTAGCATTTTTGAAATATTGGCCCGGTTCTCGTAACTTTAATAAACTAGTTATTAAAGCTAAAATGCATGCTAATACTTCTTTTTTTGAATTTTTGTTGTATGAAAATATGATATGATTTTTTTTCTTTGAGATACTTGGTCGTATGCTTAAAAACAAAAAATATATTTTTTTTAATTTTTCAATATTTTAATAAAAACTAAGTATTTTAATACTAGATTTGTATCTTTACAAAATAAAAATACAAACTAATACTAAGTAAAATTCAGTAGAAAAATACACGGGAAAATCACAGATTTTTTTTGGAAATATTTTTTGGAAGAAAATTTTCTTTTTTTGGGGGGGGCTGGGTTTGGCTCAGCCCGTATGGGCTGGGCGAGACCCAGCAGCCCAGCCCGGTCATTGGCTCAAACCAGTGACCCGGCTGGTCACTATGCATGCATGTGTGAATTACTCACGCATGCTTTGCACAGTGAGGGTAATTATTTTGCCTTTGTAACAGCTGAACTTGCAAAGCGGGGAAAAGGAAGAAGAGTGGAGCTGCTGCCTGAAGATGAAGACGAAGTTGAGGGTGATGAGTGCTCTGATCGGGCGATGTTTCTTTCTTTCCTTCTGCTGCTGTTTTCGCTTTTGATTCACCTTTTCGTTCAAATCCTTGTTTGCACTTTTCTTCTGCTTCATCTCTGGTTTTTGAAATGATGAAGCTGCTGTGTTCTCCTCCTCTCCGTCTTTCCTTTCCCTTTTCTTTCTGTTTTTCTCTCCTGTACTCCCCTCTCTCCTTTTCTCTTCTATCCTCTTTCCCTTCCTCTCTGTCTCGTCTTTCTTTTTCCTGTGTTTTTCCCCCCTCTTTCTTTTTTTCCCTCTCTGTCTCGTCTTTCTCCTTGGCGCTGGAACCTGCTGCTTGCAGTTGCAGACGAAGATGACAGCGTGGAAGGGCTGTTCCAACACTATTTCCTCTCCTCTATTTTTTTTTTGTACTCTCTCCTTCCTTTCTTCACTCTGCCTCCCTGTTTCTTTATGCCCCTCTGTTTCTCCTCCTTATTTTCCTTCCCCTTGTCTCGTTCTTTTTCTCTGCTTTTATAGCCAAAAATGCATGCGTTTTTTATAATGAAGACGTTCAGGACCATTATTGCAGTGGTAACGGTAGAGAGATAGAAGCTGTGAAATGTTCCCCATAATCTGCGGCATTTGTTGCTGAAACGGTTCCTGTCTGCTGAATCGGTGAAGAAGACAATGAATAGTGCCTATGAAACGGCACCGTTTTGCAACTTTAAATGATATTTCTGATTTAGGCATTGGATGTTTTTACAATTTTGTAAGCAAGCCTCCGGGTAAATTGTAATTGGATCCCTTAATTTTATCCTATATTCCGGTTTGGTCCTTAGTTGCATATTGTTTCAATCAAGTCCCTAATTGGCCATCAAACTTCAATAATTATACAATTAAACCCCTGATTTGATCAAATTAGCTCTTTAAAATTATAATAGGGCCCCAGAACTTTAATTTCTTTCAATAAAAACCTAAATTGACTTAAAAATTAATTTTTCTTTCAATCAAACCCTCTATAAACTTAATTAAAACCTTGATAAAATTTAATTGAGTTCATAAACATTTGATTTTGAACTTTTCTTCTTTGTTGTCTAAATTTCTAAAGGAGTTTCAATTCATTTAATAACATATATACATGGTTCAATTGTTGGATCATTTGTGTTTATTAATAAGAAGCTTATGCTGTATAGGAATTGCCAATTTTATGGGTAAGAATAAGAAGCATACGTACTATAAGCTAAATTTAAGTTATATTGGGTATTACTTTTATAATTTAATTTAAGTTATTTTTCAATTTTTGACTTAAAAAAGTTATAAGTATGTTTAGTTGGAAATCAGAAGTTTATTACAAATTTGAATAAAAAAGCTGATATTTTTTTAACTTTTAACCTATGAGCTATAACTTATGTTACATTTTTAATTAAAAAAAGTTAATTTAAATCATTTTTACCAAACATCTTTATAACTTGAAGTTATTTTAATTTTTTTTAATAAGTTATTTATGAAAATAATTTTTGGATTATGACATAAAACAAAAAAAAAATCATAATTTAAAAATCTTACCAAACAGACTTTTAATTTCCGACACAGAACAAAATGCTTACAAAAAAAAATAGCATGAAGAGAGATAAGCAAGAGGAGGTTGGCGCTGCTCTAAGCAAATAAAAACAGCTTTACATCCAACAAAACAACGTGAAAAAAAATAAAAAAAAATAAAACCAATTTTTATTAATTTTTTGAACCATCTGTCGTAAGTTGCAGCACTGAAACAAAAAACTCAATACTCTCAGACGGAGCTTTGTCGTCCTGTCCAAATACTTTCCATTAATTGGCGGAAGAGCCTCAATTTCACTCCTTTAAAATTCAGTGGATGGCTAAAGGATTTGCTGCCATTTATCCATTACTTTAGTACAGCCGTAACTCTGTTAGAGATGACAGTAGCGGCAGCTCCTTCTCCTCGTTAATCATCTTTCAATGATTCGTATGTTAATATATGTGTGTTATGGTGTTATGGTGAATGAAAAAACATTAAGAACTCTTTGCTTTTTAAAAGTTTATTTATTTTATTTTTACTCTACTAATTATATGTCTATTGTTTTGAGATAGTTACATTTATAAATTAAATTTTCTGTTTATTTTCATTTGTATTATTAAAAATATTAAATTGAATAGACCTGAAAAAAAAAATATTACAATCTCAAAGGCAAATTAACACTAATTCTTTTCAAAGCTAGAGGATTTATCCTTTTACTTATATATTGGAATTTCATATTCTGTCAATAAATTTGTAAATTGATTTTATATATATATATATATATATATATATACTCATTCACATGTATTTATATATATTAATGTAGAAACCATATTATTGTACGATACGCACAATAACAAGTTAACCACATAAAGAATCCGTAATAGAAATAGAACATCAAAATGAGGAGAAGGAGAATCCACACATTAAACAATAATCACACAAATGAGTAAACATTATGCCTTTCGTTTTTGAAGGTTCGGACACTCGAAATGAAACACAAATGGGCAAACAAACAAAAGCCCTTTTTTTGGAGGTTCGCACAATAAATTACTAAACACACAATATTTCTGGAAGTTCACACAACAAACACATGAAATAAGACAA
>Ga0307518_10003865_pt1 | contig 10786 bp, 13 predicted proteins | sample 25_EM_MG_FD_203889 | JGI IMG/M metagenome (GOLD analysis project Ga0307518, IMG submission 203889) | Populus trichocarpa ectomycorrhiza microbial communities from riparian zone in the Pacific Northwest, United States - 25_EM | ecosystem: Host-associated > Plants > Roots > Unclassified | place... | reverse complement strand
TTGCTTGTTGTGTTTGAATGTGGACACTTTAGGCAGCACAAGTTCTCGGTAGCAATAATACTGTAAACTCGGTTCACATCCGTCCCACTCACTCCTCTTCCCCACCGCTGGAACATGCACACCCAGAGATATTCTCAGATACTCGACTCTGCACTCGATGCCGTTGGGAACACCCCCCTCATTCGCCTCGATAGGCTCGCTGGTGAGAAGGGTCTCAAATGCAACCTTCGTATGTACATTTCACTGGTCACCCGATTTATACCAATCGAGTTCGATTTCTTGATAGTGGGGAAGGTAGAATTTTTATCTGCTGGAGGTTCCGTAAAGGATAGGATAGCGAAGGCCATGGTTCTCGCTGCCGAGGATGATGGTAAGCTCATTCCCGGAAAGAGCGTTGTCATAGAGCCTACTTCTGGCAATACGGGTGCGCCAGTGCTCTCTACCTTGCTTGTGCGCGTATGTTAACGGATGGAATTTGTGCAGGCATAGGTCTCGCAATGGCGTGTGCTATCAAGGTGACATTCTGACCCCCTAGCCCCGTGAATGGATGCTGAATACGACAGATATAAGGGATATCCTGTCATTATTACCATGCCTAACAAGATGTCTCGGGTGCGGGTGTTGCTATCTTCACACTGCTGACTGTCTGATCACCGGTTCTTTCCTATCTAAAGGAGAAGGAGGCGCTTCTCCGAGCACTAGGAGCCGAAGTCGTCCGTACTCCCGATGAGGAACCTTGGGATTCACCGAAGAGCCACATAGGTAAAGTTTTCTGGCCACCTCATGCTTCGTGGCTGAATTCCTCAATGACTGCAGGTGTAGCGAAGAGACTCCGAGAAGAGATCCCGCATGGTGTCATCTTGGATCAGTACCGTAACGTAGGATTCTTTGTCGTTCTGATTTGGCTACGCTGGGCTAAGTGTGACACCGATAGGTTAATAACCCCCTTGCACATGAATACACCACCGGACCCGAGATCATCGACGCTGTCGTCTCTACCCCTTCAACACCAAGCCGACCTTCCTCTTTGAAAGTAGACGTATTTGTAGGCGGTGCAGGAACTGGAGGCACCATCACGGGTGTATCCCGCGCATTAAAGAAGCGTCATAATTCCCAGTGTATCGTCGTCGGAATTGATCCGGTGAGAGCCTTTCTCCCGGCGTTTCTCTCCCCTCTAAGTCCTTGGTGGACAGATTGGAAGCGTCCTTGCTTTCCCCGACCATCTTAATGTTACCGACTGTGTGGCTTCCCAGCCTTATGTCGTTGAGGGCATCGGGTATGACTTCGTTCCCGATGTTCTTTCGCGTGACCCTAGTGGTATCGATCATTGGGTAAAGACGAGCGATGAGGATGCATTTCATATGGTTCAGAAACTGATGAAGACGGAGGGACTCCTTGTCGGAGGAAGTAGTGGCAGCGCTCTTAGTGGTGCTCTAGCATGGCTCGAAACAGAACAAGGTCAGAAGATCGCTCAGACGGAGGGTTTGAACGTAGTCGTACTCCTTGCCGACGGGTACGTAAAACCTTGCTGTGTCCTTGCCATACGAGATTGACTGCGCCTGCCTAGCATCCGTAATTATATGAGCAAGGAATGGTTCTTGGACTTTGCTCTTCGCCCCGGCCCTTCACGCATTCCAAAGTCTGTCCAGACAGCAATCTGACAGCATACAAGTTTAACAGTACATCGCACAACTTACATACTATTTGCAGACGGGGTCAAGAATCTACGCATTATTGGGTTAGATTGTACACTAGATGGTGGCATTGTATGTAGATATAGTACGAGGTATGGTTCATGTCAGTGTCAGGACAATCGAAGAACGGTTGGGTGATAGTCCCGAGGTTGCTTCACTAATTGTGCAATAATACGTGTCTCCGTTGGTATCCGAGAATAACCACGTCCATCTAGATCCTTCACAAGCAGCATCGCACAGAAGGACTGCATCAGACAGGAATCACGTTCGCGAGGTTTCCAGCTGGATATTATCGATCCTTTGTCGGAGGGCTGCTCGTTCATCGTCGGTTCCCAAGGCCTTGCTACTACGAACGGCGTTCTCGAAGATGCTACATTTTCCAGTGCATGGTTCAAACAGACCACGATCTTAAACTCCTTGAGGTTCTCAGCACGGATGACATATTGTACCACGTTGTCATTCCCAACGCGCTGCACATCCGGGTCGCCAATCGAGACTCTGAAACTCTCCTTCACAGTGTGCAAGTAGCACCAAACATCCAATATGCCATCCCCGGTAGCCCACAACCATGAAGTGGACTTTGGTTGGCCAGAGGCTGGCGATCCACCACCACTGCTCACAGCCGGACTCGGCGCAGCCGAAGACTTCGCCCCTTCAATAGTCAAGGGCTTTTCCTGGAAGCCAGACGGATTCAGGGGGAAGAGGGTAGACCGCTCAATGTGCTTTCCAACCCAGTCCAAGAGACCCGTGTCTTGCGTCGTCTTGATAAGCTCCAAAAGCAACCTCCAAAATGCCTTCTCGCCCTCCCCGTACTGGGGCTGCAATGCGACGTCGAAGATTCCAAAGAGACAGTACCCGAGGTCCTCCACCCTCGTAGTTGACCTAGACGATGCCCAGCGCAACCGTTCCCGTGGATTTTTCGTGCCCGGTACGAACTCCTGCAGCGCCACGACTGGGATTCCTGTCGCCTTCTCCAACAGATCCAGCCACTGCGGGACGAGCTTATGGTTGTACTCCGGCCCTCTGACGCACGGTGTCCACGTCTTATCGTAGAACCGCACCACCCGAGGTGCGAGCAGTTCCTGGAGCGTCCACCCGCGCTTGAACCATTTGCTCTTCACCAGGTCCTGGTGCGCGAACCCGACGACGTCCGACAAGTAGACGATTGTCAGCGCCGAGTCGCGGTACCACCGGAACATGGACCTGATCGCCTCGTCGAGCTCGGCGGTGCTATCCTTGTTGATGCAACACGTGTCGCACCATGCCCAGGCCAGTCCGCGACACTGCACTACCTGGCAGAAGTTTCGGAGTTTGGAGAAGCGGACAGGCGGCGGGTTGGGGGAGAAGACGCCGTTGGAGAGGTCGGGGAAAAGGGCTTCGTTGGGGAGTTCCCACTTGTGAGAGAGCATTGCATACTGGAAGTATGTTCGGATGACTTCTTCAATAAAGTCCCTCTTCTGGACAAGACTCTTAGTCGTCAGGATGCCGACAAGGTGCATGTAAACATCTGAGGCTTCGAAGTGGCTACGGAGCGCAGAGCGTTCGTACAATTTACCGTCTCCAGTGTGGATGAGATGGGTTGGCAGAGCTCCCACTGTTGTATCTACTATATCTCGGACTATCTCCTGCACCGCTTCTGGGTCCGCGAGGTCTGGGGAGGCTAGGTTGGAGTCGAGGTATTCCGGCACGTCGCCAGCCATGCCTGCTCTGGAGAGACTCTCATCCAGCTTCTCAAAGTTGTCTGCGTCATTTCCAAGGGAAAGCGATTGTGTCAATGGCGATAGTCGCACACGACTTGGGCTCCGCGAACTGGATGGTTCAGACGAGGGTGTACTGTGCGGCCCTGAGCCTGGAGAGGAGTACCCAGGCTGCCTGTCCCGAAGGGTTTGGAAATGAGAGCCGGAAGGACTTTGAAAGTTTGGCACCGTGAAAGAGTAATCAGGCGACATTTCGAACATAGTTTCAGAAACCGGTCCCTCATGAGGAGACATGGGCGCAGGAGTGGGAGGATGGATTGCCACGTCAGGGTGGTTGTAGTGGTGGAAGCCGACTTGTTGTAGGTATTCTGATTGGAGGGGTGGCAGGGGAGAATTTGCTCCGTGTGGGCTTTGAATTCCGGCTTTGTGTACTATGGGGTCGGGTTGAAATAAGGAAGTTTGCTCATCGTTGTCCTTCCCGATGAAAGATGCTGTGGAGTGCGGGGACTGTGACCTAGGGGACGCTCCTAGATGGGGTGAACCATGCCCGCGCAAACGGTCGACCTCTCGGCGAAGGGCGCTAGTCTCGTCTTGGGCCTTAGCGAGGAGATATCCTACCTGAGGCGAAATCTCGATGCTAATTTTAGAGACGTGAACACTTTGGAACAAGGAATAAACGGTGTTCACCCACCCAGGCTCGAAATCGGAGAATGATATTATGTCCGAAGACATGAGCTTTGGAGTACCTGTCCGTGTGAACAGCGGATGGCTAAACACCCAGCCGTCTGAAGTCGCCGACATGTGTCGATAATGGATCGTCTATTTTCGGAAAGACAACAAAAGATGAGCAGGAAAGCGGACTAAAGCCGCGCCAAGATACTCGCCTTGATGGTAGTACGAAAGCCAAACTCGTTCAGCATGCGGACGAAATGTGCAAACTGCCACATGTGTAAACACCCTCAACATGTTATAGATAGGCAGCCACGTACCGGAAGTTCGTTGAAATACGGGGCAAGGACATGACGCTTAAAGGCTTCGACATCTATGACGACAAAGCTAGGTGATCGGTGTGGGATAACGACGTCACACTGAGAGGAAAAACACCTCACCTGCACCCAGCATCCGTCCATACGATGGCTTGCGACCCCGAACTTTCAGCAAGCACGCTGAGGCAGACTGTCAGGGCGAAACCCGCAATGAAGAGAGGTGTATGGACTCACCGACGGAGGCTGTTGATAAAGGATTCGTCTATGGCGCTATGGAGGACAAGCGTGGCCTCCCCCCTGGTTCAGTGTGAACTTGAACTCATCAAGGCAACAAAACGGAAGAGTCTTACCGGGACAGAACATGATGTGATTGCTGTGGGGGCGATTGACCCCGAAGTTCGTTTCGGGGTTGCGCAATTGGGCTGTCCTGCCATAGCGAATCAGACGGGAGAAGACCAGGGCTTCCTGACGGGGGAGAGGGGAACGAGTGGCCCCCAGGGTGATGCGAGTGGTCTGGCGAGGCATCCAGTGGTTCGGACTTGGGGGAACGACGAAGAAAAGTAGGAAACATTGGGAGTAACTTGGGTAGCGTCTATTCCCAGGACAAGGGAACGGTGCGGCTTTTATGATCCAGTGAGCTTGCTGTATGAATCCACGTCTCGTTCGTCAGATCGGGCAAGCACCAGGCTCCAACGGTATTTCGGGAATGGGTTATGGCCGTGAAGACGAGACTCGTTCGTCGGTGTCCTTGATGCGGCGGCGGCCTTGATGGTAAACGGGTGAGTAAGTTTCTAGCGCACATCTTCGAAGATCACCAGCCTGGCCCTAACGGACGAGCGCTCCACTTTAGTGCCAGAGCCATTTCCCAGGACATGCGGATACATTTGCAGTAGTACACAAGTTGCCAAGACCCCTGACGCTTCTCGTATGTATGACAGGACCCTCTTTCGACTATTAGTTGTTGGGTCTGCTACCATACTATTATCGCCAACTACATGTATAGTGTGTACGTTGGCCATGGCTTGCGCCGACGTGGATGTCCATGTGACCGCAGCGATGGGAGCAAAAGAATTTTAATCGCTATCCTTGTAGGACACCGTTGGTGGGTCCTGAGCGCTGAGCACAGAGTGTCAACCCTTCAGGGATTAGTGAATGCTTGTTCTTGTTATCCATGCATACATGCCCTGAAAGCACAGCTTGAAGAATGCGAGGCCCCACTGATTGCACGGGCAAGCGACAGGCTGGGCTTTTGAATTGAGGAGTGGTTTCACGTTTCAAGTACTAATCAAACTCAGGGCTAGTTGTAGCTGAGGGTCAGCATATGAGGTCATTGCAGCAGCCTAGAACGAATCTGGTTGAGCATCCACCGGGTCCTGACCCCGAAAATCAGGGGAAGGATAAATTTCAAGTCGCCGGTAGCAACAGGAATTGCAGTACCAAGTCAGACAACTGACCTTGTCTTCCTCATAGGTCACATCCGACCGTGAGACGGACTGAAATGTAAGATCCCATCATACGGATTGTCATTGGGTGTTCTACAAAGAAAATAACCGCCACTAAGCAGAAGCCATGGCGCGAGGAGGGAGTTGGAATTTAGCGGCGCAGGTGTCAAACAGCTCAGCTTTTGCACTAAGATCAGTAACCATCGGATGGGACGGGTGTTCGGTGCATAGCCGACTATGTGACAGCAATCAAGGATCGAACAACCCGAAACGAATGAATTGCCGAACCTCCATATCTCATCTGCTTCAGTGCGTTTTCCCGGGCCAAGGCCAGCCGCAACAGTCATCGCAGCAAGGACGTCACCCATTCCTGATTTACTCTGTGCACGTGTGAGAATGTTCTCGGCCTCTTCCAGATCACTGCGGGCGGCGGATAATTCACCGCGTAGAATGCGGGCAATGCCACGTCCGACAAGGAGTGCGGCTGAGGAGACTGAAGGGTTGGCAAGCTGTTCGGTGTAAAATGATATTGCCGTAGAGTATGGCTCTCCTAAAAGTGCATGAGACAGTTGCTCTCTCACGAATACCGGGGGGACTCGCCACTTAGACTCTGGGCTGCGGTGATCAAGGAGAGCATCGCTTCAACTTTTTGGAGCACGAGCGAATCGGGATTAGATCGTAATGCAGATGACAATATCTTTTGCGCAACGCTAGGCCTGGAGAGGGTGAAGTAGATTTGGCAAAGGAGCGCAGATCTGTGCAGGAGGTTGGTTATTGAGCAACAACGACAGAGACGACGTACGTTTCGTCACTAGCCTCCTCGGCGTCACTCAATGTCTCGAGGGCCTCCTCGATCTCGCCGACGCGGAGAAACGCGGTCGCTGCCAGAACGCGCACCGTATCTATGTCCGACTTGCTGAATTCCTCGACCCCTTCGCCTTCGATTTCGACGCAAAGATCGCGGAGGGTTTCCAGACCCTCGTCACCTTTTGCAAGGGCGGCTACTGCGCGAAGGGCGATATTGTCGGTATCTGCTGGGACCAAGGCCAGAGCTGATGCTGGATCATTGAGTGCGAGAAACGCGCGGGCTTTGTAGACCAGGGTTGGCACATAGTCCGGGGAGTTGTGATCTGGAACTGGCGTGTTTGCAAGTGCGGGATAGGCCCCCAGTGTAAACTGCTGCTTGATGTGGTAGAGGTCCGATGAATCCATGGTCGAGGTGCAGTTGCAGACGTGGGTGGAAAATCAAAGCACGTGCGCAGTACGCGGTTGGCTGGGCTGCGAGTTCCCACGCTCCCCCTTCGAGGGTTCCCAACTTCCCATTCCCAGTGCTGATCGGCGGCACTAGGGCGCGATTCTGCACCAGTCCATCGACCGGATAATGCCATTCTGGCGCCGACAGGTGGCAGAGGTCCTGTCACATGATTAGCTTCCGCTGTCAACATCCTCCAGCGCTAACCTCGGGCCGACGCTCGTCGTCGAATACGACCTCAAAGCACGACGATGGGACACCAGCTGGAGCTTGCAGCGTGGTGGAAAACCTACTAGTCCAGAACTTTGGTCAAGGGCTTCTATCAGTCCAAACAGTCCATATGAGGCCATGGCATCACCAGGACATCTGTTCGGTTCGGGTGAGAACTCTGCCACTAAGTGCCTTATTATTAGTTACGTTTAGTGCCCCATATAAAGTGCCACAGTTCGTCTTTGCAGTTCCCGTATCCTCGTCTGCGCCATGTCTCTCCTCAGCAGAACCTTCTCATCCCGCTTCTCCTCAAAGAGTCAGGCAGTCCGTATCACTCCTCTATCCTTCGTCATGACCCTTCGTGCTGACTGAGCGGCTGTAGAATGGTTCCATAGCCTCGGCGAGCGAGGTTCCGCCTCCCTCGCCTGTGGATTCGGCGGCGAACAAGGCTCTTGCCGCCTTCAAAGACCTCGTCAGTGAACCATATTCACAGTAGTATCCAGATCTCACTTCTTCTAGATGAAACGTGCGGCCGAGGATATCAATGAATCCAGCATCGTGAGTGTTGGTGTTCTGCCATGATCGCTTCCAAACATACGCCCTCTCTAGTCTGCGATACTGGACATGGTCAAACACTCTGGTTCCCTCGATGACAGGAAATTGCTGGTACGGTCTCGTACAATCCCACCCTCCCTCTTAGCACTGACTCCCCTTATCAGTTGGAACACATGTTGACTTTCATGGCGAATCACCCCTCTGGGAAAATTCAAGATACCCTCCAAGCATTCGTCGTCAAGCTCTGTAAGTTCCATTGTCAACTGCCAGTCGTCATTTGCCAACCTTCGTGATTAGTGTATCATGATCTTGCCCATCCTCCTAGCACCTTCCTTGGAGAATATGCATTCCGTACTGCAGATGGATCGAACAACAACCCTGACCAGCCCGACATGGGTAAAGCCGGCACACCCTATTCTCGCTCCGTCCAGCAGGCGGGCCATTTGCCTCGCAACCAGCTCCCCGACGCTGGCTTAATATTCGACACTCTTCTTCGCAGAGACAAGGTATGCAGAACTGAGTCGAAACATGCCACTATCAACTCAGTCTCTCGCGATAACAGTTCCGGAAACACCCCGCCGGGTTGTCTGCACTGATGTTCTCTTTCGCTGCCCTCGTCATTCACAGCGTGTTCCGCACTGATCACAGGAACCCCCAAATCAACCTCACCTCTGGCTACGTCGATCTCGCCCCCTTGTATGGCAACGACCAGGCCACACAAGACAAGGTATGTGGTCACATGCATGGCGAATAAGGTTTAGGGAAAACTGATGGCCGTTCTAGATTCGCAACAAAGACGGTCGTGGGTTACTCCACCCTGACACCTTTGCCGAGGACCGTCTCCTCCTCCTCCCTCCTGCGGTTTCCGTGCTGCTCGTCCTATTCAATAGGAACCACAACGTCAGTCCAGATTGATGATGAAAGTGTCACTAGGCTGATAGCTCAACAGTACATCGCCCGGCGTATCTTGGAAATTAATGAGCGTGGGACATGGATTGATCCCTCAAGAGAACCCCTCAGCTCCGCCAAGATGATAAAGCAGGATGAAGGTACGTATGGTGTCTCTACCGTTTACGTGTACGCCGCTAATGAGGACTTTACAACAACAGAGATCTTCCAGATCGCACGGCTGTGCAACTGCGCCTGGTTTGCCATGGTCGTGTTCTCTGACTACTTCTCTGCCATCCTTGGTCTCGTTCGTCAGGGATCCAGTTGGAGCTTGGCACCGTTTGGCGAGTTCCGCGAGGATGATCATGAGTTGTTTGAGCGTGGACGTGGTAACGCCTGCAGTGTTGAGGTATGCGGCCTCAATTGAACAGTAGCCTCGGCTAACGTGGTGCAGTTCAACTGCTTGTACAGGTGGCACGCGACGACTTCCCTGGAGGATGAGGAGTGGATCAAAAAACAATTTGAGAACCTCTTCCCTGGCAAGAATCCTGAAGAGGTCAGTGTTCCGTCCATCACCCTTTGGGAACCGTGAGCTTAAAGAAGGTGCAGCTCACTCTTAAAGACTTTTACACGAAGGCGGCAGACATCGAAGCATCGGAGCCTAACCCCGAGCATTGGACGTTTGGCTAGTATGTCGTCGAGATTCTCCACCGAGTACCGTTGAGTCTGATATGACCGCATATTAGCCTTACACGCCAGGAAGATGGCACTTTCAAGGATTCCGACCTTGCCAAGTATCTTATGGATGCGTGCGTTGTATTCAGGCATATCCATCAAGGAGTAATCCGATTCACGTTTGTTTTTCCAGCACTTCGCACCATGCCGCTACGTTCGGTGCTCGTGGAACGCCCTCCTGCATGCGCATCAACGAAATCATGGGTATCGAGGCTGGCCGTGCCTGGGGTGTATGTTCTTTGAACGACTTCCGCAAGGTATGAGCTATGTCTTGTATTGCGAAATTTGATGACGACTCATGTCTCCGCATCTGTAGTTCCTCGGTCTGAAGAGTAAGTTAATATGCGAGCCTATCTTGTGAAATTATTTAATGGTCATTGATGAACAGCTTACTCCACCTTCTTGGAGTGGAACCCCGATCCCGAAGTCGCCGGAGCCGCTGAGAAGCTATACGGCCATATCGACAACCTGGAATTGTATGCTGGTCTCCAAGCAGAGGAAGTCAAGCCCGTGACTCCTGGCGCTGGTCTTTGCCCTGGTATGCTCCACTCTATCATTCTCGTTGACTATCTTATTGTTTCTCCCAGGCTACACGATCGCCCGTGCGATATTGTCAGATGCCATTGCCCTCACGCGTGGTGACCGCTTCTTCAATCAAGACTTTACACCTCACAATCTCACCTCCTGGGGTTTCGCCGACTGCCAGCGCGACCCGAATGGGTGGGGCTTTGGCTCGACCTTGGGTCGTCTGTTCCTCCGCACACTTCCTGGCCAGTATGACGAGACGAGTGTGTACACGTGGTTCCCGCTTATGCACCCATCGGCAATGGAAACCAACTTGAAGAAGCTCGGCAAGCTTCGTGATTACACCCTTGAGAGGCCGAAACCGGTTGGTCGCGAGGCGTTCGTGGCGAACTATGTCGAGGCGGGAGAGATCCTTCGGAACAACGCTGTATTTGCACCTGACTATGCGCGGCGTGCACAAGAAGTTATCAAGGGCAAAGGGTAGGGACCTCTGGTGTCAGTCTCTGATGTCGAAAACTGATGGCATTCGCAATATAGCTTCTTCGCTGCGACTACTGATGGGGAGATGCACAAGCAGTTCTTGAGTGCGCTGGCTCCTTCGCCCGATGCGATCGATAAGATTGGCGAATACTTCTATGTCAAGACGAAGGAGCTTATTGACCAGAGCTCCCTTCCCTACATTGGCACCAACACCCGCTCTGTCAACATCGTTCGTGATGTGCTGAAGTATGTTCCTGTGTATTGGGCCGCTTCCGAAATTGTGAGTTGTTATTGGGGAATAAGAGGAAAGTCGATAACTGAG
>Ga0307518_10003864_pt1 | contig 10789 bp, 11 predicted proteins | sample 25_EM_MG_FD_203889 | JGI IMG/M metagenome (GOLD analysis project Ga0307518, IMG submission 203889) | Populus trichocarpa ectomycorrhiza microbial communities from riparian zone in the Pacific Northwest, United States - 25_EM | ecosystem: Host-associated > Plants > Roots > Unclassified | place... | reverse complement strand
TGTTTTGAAGTTTGTTCTGAAATGCTGCTATTACTAACTGAATCAACTCTTTACTGGCTGAATCTCACCTGGGATGCCAGCACTCCACGCAATAATACAGCCTTGGCTGGCCGTGTCAAGAACTGGGCCAACTTTGTCGCAACTGTGGGCAATACTGGGACACCTCAAAGTTCTGTGTCCTCCAATTTGTCAGCCCATGTGTCTCGTCCACCATCCTCTACGGTCCCATCTTTGACGACCAATGCTACCAGTGTCAGCTCAGCGGTCTCTGATACGGCTTCATCGTACACCAAGTCTCGCAGGGAAATCAACGATGATCTGGGGTGTGCTGCCACGTTGGGTCGGATCAAATGTCATCAAGCGCTAACCAACGGCGGGGTTGAAGGCTATGAGTCTCCTGTTGCTGTCCCTGTCAGGACCACTGACCATCATACAATGAAGGCTCGTCTTTTGATTCAAAGAAAATGGCGAAGTCTCACTCTATTACTTTTAGCGGGCAGTACTGCGGACCATCAACACGAGCGCTAACCCAGAGAGCAACACTGAGTTTGACGAACCCATCACACAGGCAGTACAGACCAGCTCGAAGCGCAAGCATGCTGATCATGACAGTATTGAATATGTTATTTCATCTGATGCCGAGGAGGCAGATGATGGAGGCCCTGCCCTTGATGCCCATGATGAAATTCCCGTGCAGACTGTGCAGGAGCCTCGTGGCACGACAATGGTATATCTTTTCTTTGTTTTAAGCTCTATCTGCTGATTATTTGGAGTGGCAGACCAATACTACTAGAGCCGAAAAGCCGGTGAAGAAAGCCAAAACCTGCATGCCTGCAAGTACTAATACTGTGGGTCAAGGATCGGAACAGCCGTTCTCAGTGAGTGATACATCGGGTCCAGCATCGTTAACGTCCAACAGCATGGCCTGCAGGTGATTGCATTATGTTAATAGCCACCTGCCTGCTGAGCTGCTAGAGAGTCGAACATGGACCAAGCAAGTTCTTCCTGCTCTCCTCACATGGGCGGGAAGTTTGTCCGATCCATGGGTGATCAAAGATGATGCCCTCATGCATGCCCTCCGAACTACAGTCGAGGACAACCAAACTCCACCAATTTAGTAGCACAATGGGGAGTAATTTTTACATTAAACTGAGGCCAGATTCGGAACCAGGGAGTCAAAATATGTCGAAAAATACACTTCTAAATATTGTCCCATGAGGTTTTTCGGTGGCCAAATTTTTTCAATGTTGCAGCAAGTTTGCACCCCCCCTTGAGGGGTAGGTTGCCATATTTAGGTATATACACTAGGGGTTGAGCACCGCTTCAATTGCCATCATTGCTTGTTGAGACACCTGGCGGTGCTGCTTTTGCTTTTGCACAGCCCACTCCACTGCTTTCCCTGTGAGTCCTAGCCAGTATGCACTCAAAAATCGGTGTGAACGATTTATAAATCATCGGATAACTTCAACAGGGCATTCATTGAGAATTTCGACTGCAGCTTGCTTTGCTGCAGCGAAATTTGGTTTCGTTGCATGTCGATAACGGTACTTGCACCACCCCCAGTACTATAGAAGACCAAATATGAGAAATATACGAATATAAAAGACAAAGAGTGCACCATTTCTATTGGATTTAACTCGCAATGGAACTTTGGTAGGAACAGGCATTCGTGTCCAGTGTTGTGTATAAGTTCCTCGAGCATTGAGGACTGGTTGCGGAAATCGTCCTGTTGACTGAGCAGTCTTGCAAGGCAACAACCTTGGCTTTCGAATGGGCAGATAGGTGAACACTTGCTGCGCTTGAGTCCCCTAAGATCAAAACCCCATTCCTCGAGCACTGACTGGAGGCCCTTTGGCTGCCCACTACTGGTGGTCATCTTCTGCAGAAGACCACGTTTTGAAGGATCCAAATTAGACTGTGGGATAACTGTGTCATGCTGTATGCGCTGTTTTCCACCATCTGATTTATTCATGTCAAATGCACGCAGCGCATCTGGAGGCAATGTGGTGTGAGCGGAGGAGTTGTCAAAAATGAATAGTGCTTGAACACCAGGGCCACTAGCCTCTTCATGGATCTGAATAGTGGACTGCACTTGTTCAAGCAAGTTCTCGTGTGTCCACCATGCATCGCCATTTGCTCCTGGGAAAATGATCCTTCGTGCATCTTTGATGATCTTCCCATCAGCACCGCACAAGATAAGCCGACTGTCTTCTTCATTGACAAAATCTGAAACATGAATAATTCGGCCTCTCCCCTTCTTTCGCAACACACGCTCATCTTGACGAAGCCTATAGGATACAAATAAATAGTAAACCTCAATGAAATTCCTGACTTGAAGTTTTATCACTTACCAAGCATTACTTGTGTTATCACTTGCATGAAAGCAACATTCATCATGATAGTAGACCTTCAGTTGGCGGGCAGGGATGAGATTAGATGGCTCCACTCGAGTGAGCTCCTTGCCTTCGAAGCGGACCATGCGGTGTTCAAAGTCCAGCATTTTTGGTAGGTACACTTCGTGGCGATATTTCATGACGTCTTCACGCTCATGCCCATCCATGTAGACACCTTTATGAATGACCGTATGATGCCAACCAAGCTTGATCAGCCACCGACTTGCAGTTCGCTCACTAATTGGACGTTTGGGGGTGATTCCAAGTTCAGGAAAAATAGTTGATCCAAGGGCACTTTGGAATGTTCGAGGTGTGACATGGCCACTGGGTAGGCCAGATAACCAGGTCCGACAACGCGTTTGTACTGATTCATCCTCTAGGAATGACAATGAACTCTTCACGCCACCTCTTTTCTCCTTTGGAAGCTGCTCGAATATTTGATAGTGACGGGCAAGAGCACGAATGCCACGAGCAAACCATGTCCCTGTTCCTTTCCCATTATACCACAGTCGTGCAATCTCCATGCTGGCAGCAACACCAAGCATACCCTTGAGTCGTAGCGTTGCAAAGTTCGATAAAATCATGAGTTTGGTGACCTGAGAAAGCGGTAACATCTTGTTTTTCTTCAGGTCCTCCTTTATCTGATCACGGAGCATTCCCCAGTCACGGATTGCACTGCCACTCATCAATGCGGGTGTAAGTTCATCCTCCCAGTCTTCTATCTCCATTTCCGATTCATGATAACCCTCTATGTCAAAATTGTCCGTAGCATCTGGACCCACAAACTCCAATTCGTCCTCGAGGTCAGACGAATGACATTCTGGCATGGCACCAGTGACACTTGGGCTCGGCGACAAGGATTGGCACGTGGCATTGTCCAGACAGCTGCCATCCGACAAGTTGACAGAAATTATGGACAGGCTCCGCTTGCGTGGTATCACAGGTGTGCCATGGCTCGAAGACAGCTGTTGGCGGTTATCAGGTGACTGTACCTTGACAGTGTGGAGAACCATTGACACACCAACTCTGTTTCAGTGCACAGAAACTGAGCTTTAGGATCCCTGGTGAATCCAAATGAATCTAATGACAATTGACCCTTCCATTGTGTTTTATAGCGCCTCTGCGTTCGTGCAGATTTACTCATGACGTCAGGACCTTTTTTATAGGCTTTTGGACGTGCTGTATCGCAATAGGTGAGTCTTCCGCAGCTTGCAAATGACAGAAACATATGTTTTTGTGCTTTTTGTGCTTTTCTCCACTCCCATTCAAGAATCCAGTCTCGATCATTGTTGTCTTCCCTCTGGACCATCTCTGCCAGCTTCTGGCAGAATTCCTCATCCTCTAGAGCATCCCACTCACATTCTTCGTCACCTTCTGACTCTGAGTCACTTGGCAGCTCATATCCCTCCTCGATGCCAAATTTCAAAGCCAAGGTGAAGTTCTGGTATTGTTCCTCTGTATTGTGACACCTTACATCCTCGAAAGAGGGTGCTTGATGCTGGCCATGAAGTCCAGAGATGTTCTGTGTCTTTGACTGTTTCTTTGGGTGCCCACGAATCATATTGGGTTGGGTGAGTTCAACCTGCAAAGTTTTCATTTTTTTACAGCTCAATAATGACCCTGTTCAACTCTGCATTCCAGGAACGTATCGAACTCAGTAGGGGAATTCAAAGCTGGTTTTCGCGAGCGGTTTTGGAGTGGTTTTGGACGTGGTTTTGGCAATTGGTTTTGGCTAGTTTTGTGATCGCGAAAACCGCAGTTTTGGTTTGACACCCCCAGTTTTCGATGGTTTTCACTGGTTTTGGAACAGTCATCTGAAGGCTGAGTTTCAATTCTCACCGTGCTAGCGTAGTATGTACGACAGTGAGATTTCATTCAATAGCCTCAACCGGGAAGGGGGGAAGGGTGGAGTGGAGGGAGGTGGTAATGGGGGGAGAGGGGGGGAGGACAGAGTGCCACAACAAGCAGCACAGAGCCTTTGAAAATTCCTGGTTTACCCAGGGGTTTGATATGTGGTCACACTAGTTCCAACTAAAATCATAAGTATTATCGTTTCTACTTATCATTAAATATACATTGTATGTACAAGATATATACAGTCGAACCCCTCATAACCCATAACCCCATAACCCCATACAATTTTGCATCTACCAACTTGGTTCGCAGTGATTTGGTACCCATAACCCATAAACCCCTGATACCCCATATCCCATACTTTTTTGGGGGGTCATAACCCATACATAGGGGCTAATGTACCTCAATATTTCCTAATAAGGACCTATCTATTTTATAATTTGTCATGTTGCCCAATCTTGAAAGTTGAATCCTGCCTCCCAAGCTGTCTCATGGTGAAGCTGTCTCACGATGAAGCCTCTCGAAGCCATCAAGAAGGGTCTCAATATCCTTAAGGAGCAAACCCACGAGCGGAAAACAAAGCTCAAGGCTGATTTGCAGGTGAAGAAGCAACTATCAGAGGAGGATGAACAGTGGTTGGATGGTGAAGGAAACCTCGTGGATGAAGAACGTGTCATGGACCTACTTGAAAGGGCCTCAGACTATGAGAGGAGCCTAGCACAGCTGGATTCGAAAGACAAAAGTGTCATACAAAAGTTACATGACCTAGCTAATGCCAGCAGTAATGGGCCTGGAAAGAAGCGCAAACGTAGTCTTTCCTGATTTTTTATTGACCAAAATGCATGCTCATAACTCCATCATAGGTCCTGAACATCCAGTACGGAACATAGCCGAAAAGAAAAAGAACGAAAATGCAGGCTGTTCAGTTGCGAAGGAAAATGCAACATTAGCCCAGCGAATAGAAATTCTCAACTGGCATCATGCACAAAGCAAGAGCCAGAAGGAAACAGCTACGTACTTTAATACCAAGTATCCTAGTCTTCAACTCAAGCAGCCGATCATATCTGCATGGCTGAAGGACGAGGCAAAATGGCATCAGCAATGGGAAAACAACAAAGGAGACCATTCCACAAAGCGTGCACGACAAACACAACACCCAGAGATCACGGAAATGATGGACCTTTGGGTTTCTCAAGCAATGGGGGATGGGATTTTGCTGACTGGCAAGGTTTTGTGTCAAAAATGGTTGCAGTTTGCAGACCTTGCTGGTGTGCCGACAGATGAGCGCCTTTGCTTGAGTAATGGCTGGCTGGCTCGTTATAAAGCAAGGAATGGCCTGAAGGAATTCAAACGTCATGGTGAAGCTTTGTCAGTCAGCGCGAGAAGGAAAGAGAACGTATGCAAACGATAATCAAAGAAGGCAGCTATAAACTTGGGGACATTTTTAATATGGACGAAACTGGTCTATTCTATGGGTATGTTGCCGCAGATTCTTTTCCAACGAAATGGACTCATTATCAAGGACATAAAGGTTACCTCCTGACCAAGGACTCGCTGACAAGAAACGATCCGGTGTAAAAGGTATTAAGGCCAGGTTGACCTATGCCTTTACCACGAACGCAGATGGCTCCAGGAAGCTGAAGCCATTTATCATTGGAAAATACGAGAAGCCTAGAGCATTTGCACGAAAGTCTGGTGCTCAGCTCGGCTTCTATTACTGGAACAATGCAAAAGTGTGGATGATGACGGTTCTATATCAGGAGTGGCTCCATGAGTGGGATCTCGAGTTGAAGCAGGAAAAAAGAAACATACTCCTTCTCCAAGATAATTTTTCTGGCCATGTTGTACTGGACGATCTTCAATGCATCCGCGTCAAGAACTTCAAGCCAAACCTAACATCACTGATTCAGCCAAATGACCAGGGGATTATTCACTGTTTTAAAGCACACTACCGAGCAAAGTTTATTGAGCATGCCATTGATCGCTACGATACTGGTGTCACTGCTTCAGCAATCTACGAAATCAATCAACTTGAGGCAATGCAGCTTGCTGACGAGGCCTGGAAGGAAGTAGATGCAACGACGATCAGACAATGCTGGAAAAAGTCTGGCATTTTACCGGACATCGTTCCCACTGTTCTGCAGCCACTCGTTTCCATATCATCACTTCTCGCCACTTCAGACTTGCTGAACCCTGTTGTGGACACTGAGATGGAGGTGACAGTTGCACTAGATGGACTACAACGAAGGGGGGTGCTCCAGGTCTCAAACAGGATGAGTTTGAAGGATCTGCTAAATGCAGTTGCAGAGTTGAGCATGATGGATGAGACATCAGACGAAGAAATTTACCGTGCGGTGATGGAGGCACAGCATGGTAACTCGATGACTAATGATGACTCCATTGAAGATGGTCCAGTCAACCCCCCTCCAACACGTCGCGAGGCTCTTGAAGCCGCACTGGTTATCATGAAGTATGTTGAAGATATGGATGATCCACTGGCATGAACATTAGAGAAGAATTTGGGTTCATTTCGGCGCCTGTTGCATACAGCAGAATTCAAGTCCATGGTCCCCAGTCGTTTGACTGATTACTTTACTTCAAAACCAAACCAAACCTTTTCCTAGACCTTTCGCTACAGTACACATTCCTACAGTACATATTTTATAATGGCAACTCGTTGGAAGTTCAGAACATTTGAGGTGAAGCAGTAACCCTCCAACTATTACGTAATAGAGGTCACCTCCCCAACCCCATAACCCCTGATAACCCATATTCTAGGGTATCTCCTGAAGGGTATGGGTTATGAGGGGTTCGACTGTATACATTCGTCGTCGTCATGCGCATGCTGTATTGGTCGACGCGAGAGGGTGGAGATCAAGGGGTGGAGGTCGGTGCAGCAGTGATCACGGCACTCGCCACTGTCGTTGTGTGTGTGTGCGTGCTGTGCTGTGCTGGTCAACACGAGAGGGTGAAAGTTGAAAGGCAGAGGTCGATGCAAGAGGTTGGAGGTGGAGTGATGGTGGTGGTAATCTCGTCATCGTTGTCATCGCCGTGCGTGCATGCTGTGGTGGTCGACGCGAGAGGGTGGAGGTCGAGAGGTGGAGGTTGATGCGAGAGGGTGGAAGTAGACTCGAGCGACAGTGGTCACTGCACTCGTCGCTGTCATCGTGCGGGTGCACTGACACAGTGAATTAAAAGTCCGACTACGAGTTGCGAAAACCAGAGTGAAACCCACCATGAAAACCAGCCACTGGTTTTGGAGGCAACAAAAACGAAAACCACTGCCCAAAACCGACTCCAAAACCGCTCGCGAAAACCAGCTTTGAATTCCCCTAGTGAAAGGAATCAAATGCACTTTTTTTGGTATTTTTAGCTAATTTTTTTCAGTGGCCAAATTTTGGCCCTGTCATGAAATCAAGGGTTGATTTTTAAGGGAATCGGCTCATACAAACCTGACGGCCTAGGCCTAAATAGCTTATTTGTACGATTTAGAAGCATATTTACTGAGTGTCAGAGTCAGAAAAAATCCAGCAATATTTTGGATGTGTTTGGTTGTCCTCGACTGTATCATCACCACTGTTACCCCAGCTTTCCAGAATCTAACTGCAATACGTCCGGGGACGGCCATTTTTATGCTTGTATGAATTTCTTTCTTATTTGTCATTTGCATGCAAATCATGCTGATGTTTTCTTTGACAGGCAACTCGGCGGCTTTCTGTATGGCACAGCAACTTTGGCTCCACTGCTGTGGCCCTCGTCAACCATTTCCTCATGTCAGGTCCTGGTGATGCACCATCTGCTGACGCTGTTCAGCAGACTTGCGAGGAACTCATGGATGGGCCCTTCGCATTCTTATATCAAGACCTCAATGTTAGTAACCAGGAGAATGCTTACCGGTCTCATTTCATATTGCATCTCCTTGCCCATGCCCATCTGCGCCCCTGCATTGGGTGTCCTGACATTCCCAGACTGGACACTGCTGCACTGAAAGAACATGGTGTCAAGGGTGCAATTTCTCTTTGTTGCTCGGCGGTATGTATCATGCTTGGTGGTATTCATTGTACTAACTGACAAGTTTAGCTTGAGCATGCCATTCATCTATTCTACAAGGGCGAGTTGCATGTCGATGGTCAGATTGGCATGCGTGGCAAAGCAATTGCAAAGACTCCACTCAAGCTTAACATGGCGACCGGGAAGGAAACACCAAATGTGTTGGCATTCTCCGAGCAAAACTGGGGCTCGTGCACTTGGCAGTATTACATATCTGTTGCCAAACGTAGCAATGCCTCGCTGAAGGAAACTGTCACCATGGCTAATGGCCTTACTTTGTCCACCTTGGAGCTGTCGGAAGATGGTAGTTTTCAGGGTGATCAGATGGCAGAGGAATTGGCTGTGGCTGCCAGTCAACGCATGGGGATCTGTAGGCTCACTATACTGAGTCATAAATATGTCACTAACGAGTTTGACAGGAACCCACCAATCAAGCATTCACTCTATTATTGCCTGTTTGTTTAATTTTCACCAAGTGCCTCTGCATCCTGTTGTGCCAATCCCTCATTTCCTACAATCCTTTCACTCGTAATCGCTATCCGTTCATGTTAACTGCTTCTCGATGCACCTTCGTTTGATTGCCTATTTTTACTCTCATTTAATAGTTTGGAACCATGAATCAATGATATTGCTTGTTTGTGGCGTAAATCCAAGAGTGAACAAAATGACGAGAAAGGTAGAATAGACGAAAAATAACAATAAGTCACAGTAATGATAAGTGTCCAGATAGTCACAGATAGTTTGGATAGTCCGAAAAATTGTTGGGATAGATGACGGATCTACTTATTTTCGTTTTCGAACTATCTGTCCCTTTCTGACTATCCGTGCCGAAATATATACGGAATAGTACGTAAATGTCACAGATAGTAACCAGGTAAATTCCTGATGTGACAGCCTTCAGCGCGGGTCGCCAGTCACCATCGACATATTGATTGCCAAGATGAGCGTGTAAGCTACTTTCTACATTTGGCAGTGGCATCGTACCAGCGGCATACTGGTGAATAAAGTCCCATGCAATGGGATCCATATGAGCTGGATGAAGTAACTCAGAGTGGTCACTACAACATGAGATGTTAGCATAAATTATTGTCAACTGTAGTCAGCACGTACAGTTGAATTTTGGTGTGGTCCCAGCAATGTTGGATCATTTCGGCTGACACAGCCTCCCAAGCTGCCTTAGCCATAGTCATCCCCTCAAGTAAGGTAAGTTTGTAAATGTTGCGCTCGCCCGCTGCATCCAGATCAACAGTGCGAGCACAAAAATTCCGGCGATATAAGGCCTTGAAACAACGAATTATGCCAGCATCATAAGGCTGAATAAACGAGGTCATATTTGGCTCAAAGAATTCGAGAGAAATGTTGGAAGGTTCATAGGAGACCTTATGCCCACTAAAGTTATTAATGAAAAGGCATATTTCTCGTCACTCACGCTTCATGCAGAGATCAAGTTTCTTGAGCCATCTGTTCGGATGACAAATCAGTGTCAGATTACACAACTGGCAACACGAGAACATACTCTTCAAATAAAGATGATGTCATCCAAGCCTTGCTGTTGTTCCGATAATAGAAGCCACATTGCTCAGGTGACTGCTTCTTGAAGCACCGAGGTTTTGATGCTTTACCAATGAAAATTGGTTCAAGTTTTTCACTACCATCTGAATTGCAGGCAAGTCCCACAGTAATACAAAATTTATCTTTCTTTTTTCTGCTAAGTTGGCGTGTTGCCAAACCACGATCAGGAGGGGCACTGGTGAAAGTTGGGTTAGATTACATAATTGTAATTGATAAGGTTTGCTTACTAAGGAAAGAGTGCAGTCTCATCAAAATTAAACCGATCTCGTGGTGCAAACCTTGCCAGAATCTTTTGGCATCATTCGCACTCAGCCTCGACTGCCACAGTGTCTACTGAGCCTGCCTCTCCATGTCGTCGATGCTCCCGAATATTGTAAGTCTTGCAAAATGAGTGCAGCCACCCTTCTCCTAAAAGCCTTTCCTTTTCAGGAACCTGAAACTCGTCCTCAAACCTGCTGCGTTTCTCTCGTAACATAGGGCCTGTAACAATCTCTCCCTTAGCATTTTGCATGTGTAGAAACCATAAGTACAGTGCCCATTGTAGGGGGTAAGTCCCTTGAAGGCGCGAAATAAGGTGTTCACCCGAGGAGACTTGGTCTGGCTAGACTAGGGGAGCTAAGAGGTCTAGAGCGCAAGAGCACGCTCGAGGGGTCTAGGAGACGAGAGAGCAGAGGGGGGGGTGAGAAGCGCAGCCAAACGCGCAGGGAGTGCGCAACTAGAGAGCCTGGGGGTTGCCTAGAACGTGTAAACACGCGCAAGGAGAAGTGGAAGTAGCGGCAACCACGGGATACCACCGGTGTGCGCCTAAGTGAGGGAAGAGGTCAGAACAACCAACAACCAACACCAAATGACAACAATAAGCGAGTGGTGGTATTCCTCTGCGGTTCTGGTAGATGATCTCCACAGGGGGATGTGCTGCA
>Ga0307518_10003862_pt1 | contig 10794 bp, 7 predicted proteins | sample 25_EM_MG_FD_203889 | JGI IMG/M metagenome (GOLD analysis project Ga0307518, IMG submission 203889) | Populus trichocarpa ectomycorrhiza microbial communities from riparian zone in the Pacific Northwest, United States - 25_EM | ecosystem: Host-associated > Plants > Roots > Unclassified | place... | reverse complement strand
CACCTTTCTTAAAAATCATCTATAGAGAAAAACAATCAATTATGGAATCACATTAGTGTAGTTGAAGGGCATTTTCTAGTAAGAACTCGGTCAACAAAACTGTGACACTGTAATTTGATGTCGAAATTGCTGCTATGCTGCGAAAGGGTGTTGTAGTTTCCTGGAAGATCTTGTATTAAAAAATGCATGCCTGAGCATTGACCATAGTATGGATTTAAATACTATTTGCTAAGTTCAAATACATGGGGTATGGCTTATTCTGCTAAATTCTGATATAAATACATGGGGCCTTTTCGGGATACTGTTGAGTGTGGTACTATTGCTTCTATATATAATGTAGTATTCCATTTTGTCCTATTGCGTGAATGCACTATAACATTTCAGCATGCGAGATCATGTGCTACAAGAATATTTGGATGCACTGAGAATAAGGTTGAAATTTTCTATAAATTGATAGAGATTTCTTTTTTTATCTCTTTGTATTCCAGCTATATATTTAACTGATCTATGTAAAATTTGTATCTATGTGTGCATTTTTATTGGGTTTGAATTTGATAATAACCGACCTATTATTTAAATTGTTCTTAATTATCAATTAGATGCATGATCAATAAATTTGATTAACAAAATACATAATCGGTATATATAACACGAAATGGCTCATATATTTGTTATTTTTCAGAGTAATTTATTCGGGGTCACAAGTCAGTTGTTGGATTAATGTAGTGAAGTTTTTCTTTAGAGGATATGGTTATTAAAGTTTTGCCCATGACCATTCAATTTTGAAGAAATTAATCATCAAATTCCACGTTAAGGGTGCAGATTATTTTACAGTACATAGATTGGGACCTGTGACCTCGTGGTACGTAATTAACATAGAGGGTGATGGAGACAAATTTAATGGCTTAAAACAACTCTAAAAAAACATAAAACAAAATTTCAATAGGTACAAAAAAAAAAATTCATTTGGGCTAGGATGACACTTTAGCCCAACTTCTATCAAGTTTGGTGGATTTAGGCATGGTAACCAAATTCATGCTAGGCATACACCTAGCCAGGCTTAGGCATGAAAGTTTAAGAGCCCACCATCCGCGACATGCCTAAGAGGCTAAGTGTGTCTCCAACATGGGTTCTACATGCTTACAAGACTAGGCGTGACACTCCTAGTCATGGTTGTTAAAAATGCATTTTAACTCGTAAAATCGTATTTTAACTCGTAAAATCGTACGATTTTATGAGTTAAAACTCATAAAACGTGTAGAAACAGAGGCAAAAATAAAAAATCAGTAAAATCACATAAACCCGAGTTAAAATCGTATAAAACCAGTAAACTCACAAAAAACATAAAAAATGTTATGTTTTCACGAGTTAACCAAAATGTCACCGAATGCAAAATTAGAAATGCAAAACATTTTGACTCAGTGCTGCACTAATCTCTTTTCTTTCCCAATTCCCACCCGACCACCCTCACCCCACCTGTGACTTCGTCCCTGTCTCACACTCTCCCTGACTCCAGAGTCCAGACTTCGCCGAATTGTCCCCTCCCTATCTCACACTCTCCCTGACTCCAGACTTCGTCCAATTATCCCCTCCCTATCTCACACTCTCCCTGACTCCCTTCCTCTTTTCCCTTTTCCCTTTTCCCAGCAAATTAAGAAATCACTTTCCCCCCAATCCAGAGCGTTCTTGGCGAGACGAAGGTAAGAATTGATTTCCAATCCCAAGCTTTGTTTTTTTTTTTCTGTCTAATGGTGGTGATTAGAGACAAAAATGATTTGGGTATGCTGTGAAATTCACTGTTTATCTTCTGGGTATTCTACAATTAAGTGGTTTGCTTCTAGGTATTTTTTCGAAGGGGGAGTGGTGCTGCACTGCTGCTAGTAATTTCGTGTGCAGCTTTGTTTATCTTCTGTGAAGCTTTCTAACAATGGTTTACTGCTGTGTGTTGTGATTTCTTTTAATGTTCACCTATGCTCTGTTTGATCTTGCTTGCTTTGGTGTTGCAGATTCTGTAATTCTGCAATCTGCATAGACAATGATTCAGCGAAGCAAGGAAGCAACGAAGCATTCCAATTTCCAGGATTGTAGGTATTCTATAAATCTAAAAACAGCAAACTTTAGGGCAATTGATGCACCTGTTTGGAATGCCTTTTGCATTTAATTTATTTAGGCTTTTTGTGTATTACTGGATATGTCGTCTTGGAATGCCTTTTGCAGTAAAATGTTAATTCACCGATGTCTAAAGGTTTTGAGCTTGAATTAAGCACTCCAAATGATCTCCAGTTAGAATCTGAATGGTAGAAGAAAACTGGCAAACAAAATGAAAGCAATTTAATGTGGACTGCATCTCTCAAATGATATCATCCTGCAAGGCTTTGATTTAGTGATATTTGGTTTGCACTGTATTGAGTGTATTCTGTTTTCCTTTTTTCAGGAGAGAGAGTGTAACCATTTGCATGCTTTGGCATTGCACTTGTTCTTTCATATTTCCCTGTTAGAATCATGTCCAAGATATAACCTAGATGCTACTAGTTGATGATTACTACACTAGTTTTTGTTTCAGTGATTGAGGCATTTCATTAAGCTTTTTTGCCAGTATATCAATCAGTTAAATGTGATGAACAATCATTTTAAGTAACACAATTGGTCTACTTTAGCTTTCTTATTCCTTTGTTCTGCCAAATCATGCAAACGTGCACCCATTCCACTACCATTTTTAGCGTGATCTTGATACATGGAGTTGTTGGCTTTGGAAACTTCTTAATCACTGTCCTGATCTACCTAGTGATATATAACCTTTAGGCTTGTCTAGGCACGCTTATACTTGAACTTTTATTTTCTACTGTTCAGATTGCTTGAATTTTCCCCATAAGAGTGGTGTGTGAATGTATAATCTTAATTATGTCCAACATGCATATTTGTAATTCTTAAACAAATGATTGAAATGCAAGAAACAAATTATTCTTGAATTGTAGGATACATGGCATCTAAAAAAACTACAAGTGGCAATAGACTTGACGTGGGATGGTAATATGGTATAGATGTTGACAAGAATTCAAAAAGAGTGCAGTGCAAGTTTTGTCAGAAAATTATTGGTGGCATTTATCGTTTCAAGCATCATTTGGCTTGCACTCGAAAGGATGTTGAGCCGTGTCAGCATGTACCAGAAGATGTAAAGAAGATAATTTTGAATGTTCTGGTGAAAAATCAAGAAGTAACTGAGAAGAAAAGAAAGGCTTTCCAATATATTGGAAAAGATGAAGATAATTGTTGCTACCCAATTTTTGACCAATGTTTTGATAAATTTTCAGAAAAATCCAAAAATAGAGAAAAACAATGAAAATCCAAAAAATATGTTTTTAATATATTTTTGTCATTTTAGCATCGTCTCAAAAGAATTTAAATTTTCAAAGATCTTGGGAACGCGTTCGACTTTTAACGCGTTATTTTTAAAATCATTGATTTTCCTCATTGAGTCGATGTTGATATTGTTTGTTTTCAGAAAAATCCAAAAAAAATAAGAAAAATCAAAATTTACAAAAAAGAAGAAGTTGAGGGACCAAGTTGGAGACCTAGCAACATATTTGCTTATAAATAAGAGTTTCCAACACTTTCACAAGGGGGTTAATTTTGGACATTTAAGAAAAACACAAAAAAACCTAAACCTAAACCTATCTTTTTTTCAAAAAAACCAAGGCCGCCGCCTCCCCCGGCTTGGAATTTTTCTCCACACCGTCACCCGGGGTCCTTGGTGGTTGCTCTCCCAGAACAGAGCCAAGGACCCCCGACCATCTTCATCTGCTCCACTCAGCCTCCACACCGTTCCCCCTTCTTCTTTTCCTTTGCCAACCAATAACACAGAGCCCTTCCCTTTTGATTTTCATCTTCCATGTTCACAGCCTCTCATCTCCAAACCACAGCCATTACCCTCTGCACACAGACCTTCCTCTCGACCGACCCAACCTTCTCTCCTCCAGCCAACCTCCAACAGTGGCAGCTTCTGCCCACAACTGACAAACCAAGCTCTCTCATCTTCAACCGACCACAAGCAGCACCACAGAACAACCTCATCTCCACCGACCAGAGAACGGGCAGAGCCGTTCCTTATCTCCTCAAATCCACGGTCTCCTTTTTGGTCAGTAGGTCTTCCCTTCCTCAGCAGCCGTGCACACCGACCAACAGCAGCCGTTCCTCCAGCACCCACAGACCCATCAACATCGAAGCCCCTTCTCGGCAGCATCTTCTTCTTCAGTCTTCTCAACAGCAAACGACCAAATCAGCAGCACCCACAGAGCCATCAGCACCATCCACAACGTCAGCCACAACACCATCGCCCGATTTGCCACCCGAAGCAGAGGAGAAGAAGACGAAACCCATAACAAACTGACCCGCAGTGAAGCAGACTCGAAGAAGGAGAAGGGAGAAATGTAGATCTAAAAAAATAGAAAACAAAGTAAAATCAACTGTCATGTGCGTTCTTTTTGTTTGTTGCAGGTCACTGCCGGCGAGGAAAGGGAGGAGGGAGAAGCATCCACATGTTTTTCCAGCTTTCCGGAGGCGGCGCGTGAACCCATGCTCCGCCAGTAGCGTGGCACGTGGAGACGATGCGCCGCCGTTGTTTTTATGGTCCTGAAGGACTCCCCTTCAATTCCTGGAGTTTTTAGGGGCTATTTTGCAAATTTTAAATTGTTTCATGTAATTTTTTTTGTTTAGTTTTGAATTTTTATTGTTTGTAGTGTTGATGTAACAAAAAAAAGAAAAAAAACAAAAAGAAAAGAAAAGAAATATAGTGAAAGTGTATGTGTGTATTTGTATTTGTTTTATGGATGTTTTTTTTATTTATGATAAAATTGCAGAGAATAAAGAAGAATTTAATATTTTGATTGGATCGCGGTCAAGAATTATTAACTTATACGTAAGTTGTATTTCTAGCATCCGATGAAAAGACAATTATTAAAACTTCTTTAACACATCAAAGCCACGAAGCAGCTTATCTTAGGTAGGGTGCGTTAGAGGTGCTAATACCTTCCCAATCACAACCAGTCCCTTACCCGCGAATCTCTAACAAGACCATTACATCCGGTTTTCTAGTAGCCTTCAATAAATTACTAGGTGGCGACTCCCAAGAACAAAGCAAATGCATAACAGAAAAAATCGCCAGCCAATGCCGCGCGGGTGACGTGCGACAGAATGGCGACTCCACTGGGAAAGGTACTGTTTCTAACAATATTAGACTAAGCTTTGTGTATTTGATGTGTTTAATTTTTTGCATTTTTATCTTTTTGTTAATATTTTTTTCCATGCATTTTATCGAATTGTCTCATGCAACACTTGTATTTATTTTTGAAAGCACACACAAGCTTCTAAGTTAAGTGGTGAATTAGCGGTCTGCCCTATGACTATTGGTCAGGGTTCAGATGCGTGAAAAACCAACTCATATCTGAGTGTCTGCTTAGTAATGGTGGGTATACGTGCCTTAACTATTTCTTGCAAAGCCCCTATTCTGTCTTTACGAATATCGTCACTGGGCAGATATGAGACCCTTTTGAGACCAGGTAGAAAACCTACCCATGTTCACATAAGGAATAAAACTTGTCCTTAAGTTGTATGTGCTATCATTTATTTACATCCGGGCGAACCCTTCTTGAAGCATCTTGAACTCAAGACTTGTGGGTGACAAAATGACCGTCACTCCGAAAATTTTCATTGTAGAGTTCGGGCAAGAATCAAGATTCTTGTTTCATCATGCAAGAGTTACGATCATATGTCACCCTCGAAGGGCGAGTTCATCATATAGATTACATATTCATACATTTGTCATGCATGCACCAGGATGAAAAGTAGGTCCCCTACGAGTCTACAACACCTAATTTTGAGCGAAAAACATGGGAGATAAAGAGCATGCTCATCGTAGCGTCCATTTTCAAGAAGAGTTGGAGTCTCTGCACAAAAGCTTGACTCGCCTTTGGCTTACTCGAGCAAATACTTAGAAATAACTATGGGGAAGTTCTTTCCAACCGAACTATCATCTTTGTTCGAAACCCAACAATGACTCAACCCGAAGAAATTGGGGGCAAACATGGTCAAGAGCCTCAACATAATCCGAAGGGGAATTGCACCACATTTGAAGAATGGAGCCTGTTCTTGTTCTGCCAAAAAATAACCATCTCTGTTTGATCATGCTTTTTTTTTTTTCTATTTCATGCCAATAACACATTTATCATAACCTTTAAGCATGAAACCATTGTGCCAAGAATCTTTGGGCGTGTTTCCCTTTTCTTCCAAAGCTATGCATGATCATACATGTTCACAAGGATTTTTGGGAATTCAAAATTAAGTACAAAACAGAAATCATATTGGTGTTTGTTCAAACAAACAAGTTCTGGAAATTCGGATGATTCCTTAGAAAGGTAACCATACACATAGAAAACCCGAAAAAAAAAACACCATGAAGTGACTCCAAAGTTGAGTTTTATTTGAATGAATAATGAGAAATCACTTTGCATACTCGCATGAAAGCAAGGCTTACCGATCCTAAATGCATGAGTTTGAAATGAAGAAAGGTCATCTTTAATAATCTTTTCACGAGGCTAAAATATATCATTTGCAGTCCCCTTTTGAGCCTAATGCTTTTCTTAAGAAAATAACCTTGGCTAGGATCACACCCCACACTGGGGGCAAGTGCAAGAGACATATATAAAAAAAAAACTCAATGATTGAAAGTGTCGAAGCAACACTGAGGGGCATAAAAAAAAATTCTCAATCATCAAAGGTGCCTGAACAAATCTAGGGGGCATGAAGAAAAATCCAAAGGATCAAAAGTTTTGAGCATAAAAAAAAACAATATGATGATGCTCAAAACCATATGAAGAATACAAAAGCAAAGCGAAAGAGCCCAAGCCCATCGTTAGGGGGCACGATAGACAATTTTCAAAAGACATTCAAATGATAAAAGGTCAAGAAACAAGCACAAGTGATTCTTAGTCCTGAAATCCGTTAAACACTTTTTGAGCTTGTAAATATCTTTTTTCTTCATAACCAATAGCCCAAGCCTACATTACGTGCCTAATCAAGCCCTTTCTAATCAAAGGCAAGCAATTTGGATCGGTAGGCATTACTTTCTCATGCGAACCAAATCATTATTCATGCAAATAAAATGAATGCTTTCAAGACTAGTTTTTTGAAACTCTCATATTAAATCTTGAACCATTTTGACCAACCAAATATGACTTCATGTTTTTCACCAAAAGCAAAACAAAAAGTTTTCATCATTTTTATAACCTCTCCATAGGAATCACTTGAATTTCTTCAGAATGAGATTACTTTAAATCGATGTCAAAATGATTTCTGTGTCTGGAATAGTTTTGGAATTCCAAAAATTCTGCATGAAAACAACTCCTTGTCAAACCTTCCTTCACATAGCCTCATCCCCAAACCTGAATTGAACACTTGGGGGCATGATCAAGCTAGGGGGCAATAAAAAACACCTGGTAGGGCTGGCTCCATGATTCCCTTTCTAAGAAAAATGCCAGGCAAAGTTGGCAACCCTTGAGATAAAGGATGGAGGATAAAGAAGTATGATGATATCAAGTCTTTCCTAAGGGTCAAGATCATAAGAGATGACTCGAGTAAACAAGAGCAAAAAAGCCATCGAAGTTCACTGCCAACACTCCAACTTTTAAGAAAAGAAAGACACCATGAAGAAATGGGGACCTATATTTCTCAGGTAAGTATACATGCATATTGACCATAATGCATTGCTTTCAACATTGTCAAATCGGTGTTTCATCACCATCATTTAGGTAGTGTGTTTTCTAACCCTACCTTATTCTGAGTGCGCCTTTGAGCCACCACCATTCGGGTAGTGTGTTTTCTAACCCTACCTTATTTTGAGTGCGCCTTTGAGCCCTCATTTCCTTTTGAGTGTGCCTTTGAGCCTTCACATCTCGGGTAGTGCGTTTTCTAACCCTACCTCATTTCGAGTGCGCCGTTGAGCCCTCACTTCTCAGGTAGTGCGTTTTATAACCTTACCTTCTTTTGAGTGCACCTTTGAGCCCTCGCCAACATTTTTCTGGGTAGGTCACCCATTACAACGCGACTAATTCTCCATGTTTTATTTACCTGGGTAGGTCACCCATTACAATGAGGTCATTCTTCCACTTGGGTAGGTCACCCATTACAATGAGATCACTCTTTCCTTTTTCTTTGGGTAAGTCACCCATAACAATGAGACCGCACTTCACATTTTTTCCATCTTCCATCTGGGTAGGTACCCATCACAACGAGACCATTTTTCATATTCTTTCCACTTGGGTAGGTCACCCATTATTGTCACACCCGGACATCGCGACGACCTTAAAAATAAATTAAATCTTTGGAAAAGAACGGATTTCTGGCATCCTGTTCTTTAATGGGGAATGGTCTTTGTTTAAGGAGTCGCCACCTAGTATTATGGTCACTAGGAACCCTAACTGGTCAACAAAGATTCTATGGTTCGGGACTGGTTACGTAAAAGGGAAGATATTATCACCCCTTAAACGTCCTGCCTAAGGCAGGCTGCATTGCTAGTTTCGTCTTAAATTGCTAAATGTTTATTAGTTTATGCTATGAAAATTTGCTTATAATATTCCTGACTCTGGCGCCAGTGAATATTCAACTACGAATATTTCCAACTCTGGCGTTGGTAAATATTACGTAGCTATAAAATAAATTAGATCAATATTTTATTTTATTCCCGACTCTGGCGCCAGTGAATAAATAAATAATAATAAATTTATTTTTTACAAATGCAAATATTTTTTATATTTCTAGCTAAATAAAATAAAATACAACGAATAAAAATAATATAAATTTAAACCGGTATTTTTATTCCTGACTCTGGCGTCAGTGAATAAACCAATAAATTTACATTATTTTTATTCATGCATACACTTTTTTATTTTTTTATTTTTCTGTTTTTTTTTATTTTTTTCTAGGACTAAACTTCACACGTGCATGCACAAACCGGTAAGTAGAGAATTAAATTGGCCTATGTACAGTACCCATGCAATTATAATTGCAAAGCAAAGGGAAATGAAGAACTTACCTGATGCAGGGAGGTGAAGTTGAAGACAGTAGCTTGCTTTGGATCCCTCGGTTCCTCCTCCCTCCTCTGCTTCTACTCATCTTTCACTTTCTTGGGTCGCCTGTTCTCTCCCTATAATTGTCTCTGTGTTTATATTCTTCGTTTGGCCCCCCTGTGTTGTCCCTCATGTTTTGTTCTCTGGTTTCCTTTGTCCGTCCACTGGTTTTCTCGGTTTTCTTCCGCTTCCCTTCTTTCTCCTCTGTTTTGGTCCTCTATTGTGGTTCTCCTCTGGAGAGCTCAGGTTCTGGTGCAGTTGTTGCTGAAGATGGAGACCTGGCCTACTCGGAGTGCTGGACCGAAGAAAGGAAGCTTACTGCTGTGGCTGTGGTCCACAGCTGCTGAAAACAACAGCTAACACACAGGAGACGAATAGGCAGCTGTTATTCGCATTGCTGAAGGAGAGCCGTCGTTTGGCGAGGGTCACGATGCTTTGGAGAACGAGTGGAAGAGAAAGAAGTCGCGCTGGTGGACTGCTGGCGGAACTGTCAGCCTGAGGAAGAAGTAACTCGTAGACTCGATGAGATGCTGTTGTTGACGTGAGGAAGAGCTGACGATTTGGTTCGTTGCACTGTAAGGGGGCATTCCCTTTCGGCTACCATGGCTGGGAATGTCGTTGTTGCTCAGAGGAGAGGCCAAGGCTGGCGTGGTGGCAGTTTTGGTCTCAAGCTAGAGAGGAAAAGAAAAGCCACGGAGGGCTTGTTCTGGCTTTTTTTTTTGTGACTGGGGGAAAAAGAGGAGTAAAGAAGCTGGGGGAGGGGGCAGCGGCAGCTAGTCTAGGATTTGGCCGCGCCCCCTTTTTTTTTTTTTTTTAAATGTCTTTTTTATAATTTTTTTGTAGGGTTTTGAGTAATGGCCTTCTCCTGAGTTTTCTTCTCTTTTAGGGTTTCTCTCTAATCCTCTCTCTTTTTCCTTTTTTTTTTTTTTATACCCTGAGATCTGTATTTATAGTGTCAGAGTCCCTTCGCTTGTGAGAAACCAAGTTTCAATCAAACTCATTCTCTTTTTTGAAGTTTGAATTTGATTAAGAATCAAATTTGAAAGCGGATAACTATCATTATCTTAAAGACAAGGATTATCTCGAAGATAAAGATTATCTTGAAGATAGGGATTATCTTGAAGATAAAGATAGAATGATAAAAGCACATTGTAGTCCTTAATTTTCACGGAAGTTGACAAATCACACTTTTCATAGAAATAAATCTCTGATCTTTTAATTTTTCATTTTAAACCCTGTAAAAATTAAATTAAAAGTCAAAGGGCCAAAATTGGGTTATGACAGTTGCCCCCTCTTTACAATGCTTACGGTGCAAATGCATTAGAAAATTTATTTTCTTTTGACTTTGTATAGTAAGTTTTGTAAAGAAGAATAATTGTGAAAGCCCTTCCTCTTTTCCTCCTTTTTTTTCTTCTCTTTTTTTTTTTATTGATTTTTTTGCTCTCTTTTTTTTTAAATGGTCTAATTGTTCCAGACGACCTGCCTGATAAAGAATAAAATGTGAAAAGGGTTTCGCGAGTGGTCTAATTGTTCCAGGCGTCCTGCCAGATGATTGAAAAATACGAGGATTTTTTTTTTTGTGATGGTATATTGTAATGGGTTACCGGCCCAGATGGTCACATTGTAATGGGTTACCTGCCCAGTATAGGATGGTATATTGTAATGGGTTACCGGC
>Ga0307518_10003860_pt1 | contig 10796 bp, 6 predicted proteins | sample 25_EM_MG_FD_203889 | JGI IMG/M metagenome (GOLD analysis project Ga0307518, IMG submission 203889) | Populus trichocarpa ectomycorrhiza microbial communities from riparian zone in the Pacific Northwest, United States - 25_EM | ecosystem: Host-associated > Plants > Roots > Unclassified | place... | reverse complement strand
AACGACGAAAGATGTTTCTATATAAAGAGATATGTCATTATAATGCAGCGATACTCCGTTTTCCGGTAGGTCAAGTTTCACTCTTTTTTTTTGTTGAATTTTGTTGTTGTACTCGTATACAATGAAAGTGTGGCACAATAAAGGAAATACTATAGTTGGGATTATAATTTCTTTACCATGAGAATGCATGTTTATGTTTTTGTAAGTTTGGGTTTTATCCATCATGTTGCTTGTATAACGTAGACTACTGACTTGCTTGTAGTTGAGAAATTGTTGCTCTTTTTCTTTTTTTGTATTCTATATCAAACATTTAGCAACTCATATTCTCAATACAGATTCACCCTTGTGCACGAAGAACATTTAGAGTTCCAGAGTTTTGGCCTTCAAAATAATGTTGCTTAATTTTATGTTTTAAAGATACGCTAAGGGTTGGTTGATGTGACTGGTTTGTTTTTTGTATTTACTTTTTTCTTTTTGTTTCTGATTGCGACAACAATATATGTTATATCCAACAATAAATGTATAACCTGGATGAAGCCCTATTTTTTTTTTATTGTTTTACATGTCTTTTATAGCTTTGATTTTTATTTTAGAGGAGCAAACACAATCTAGACCAAGTTTTATATTGGCTCATGCTGGCAAAAGTTGTGGCATTATGATAATTTGGCTCTTTTTAACATCGAAAGCTCCTCTTTATGTTTGAATTTTCATAGATTGTAAGGTCTATGATGGTGCTATCACATCAATTTTAACCTCTATTCAAGAGTCATGTAAAACATTGCGATTTCCAAAACTTATGGAAATAACATAATGAAATTCATAAAGAGGAATGATAGATATTATGATGATTTCATTAATATCATTTATGACTTTATCATCTTTCTTTCATAATTTTTATTCTACTTTACATCCATTGGTTTCATAAATTATGACCTCAAAAGAAATTTTTGCTTGCGAAGCGTATTCATTATTTGCAAGCTTCTTGGCATGGTTAGACATTTATTGGTTTCATTAGCTTCCATTTTCCTGAGTTACTCAAATGAATAAAAGTCAATCAGAATCTGGCTTATGTATGCAAGAATCAAAGTAAGTTCAAATGCATTATGTTGTATAGTGTAATGCATTCATGTGGATTATTGTTTAAAGTCAGATAATTAGATAACTTATGGTTTGTAACAACATAACCTTTGAAAATATTGAAAGCCGAAAACAATATTTGATCTTCAGGTAATCTTCACATAAAACCCTAAACCAACTCTAGATCTGTCTAACAAGATCATTGGGACTCCTAGGAAATTTTAAATACCATTTTAACTAGATCTATTTAACAAAATCAAATCCAAATAAGACTTAAAACTAGCACTCAAGACAATGTTTTTTCTGATGATCATAAAGAACATGAACCCGTTTTATCCAGAAAACACAACATACATTGTCAAACCCAAAGAATACATTTTAGGCCTCTAAACCAACTCTCTTAGCCCCAATAAACCACATTATCATAAACAAACAGATTTGAATAAAAAAAACAAACAAATAACCTCAAATCATCAAGAACATGTATAAGACTTCAACTTCCAAAACTGCAGCCTTATTATTAGCCAACAAAAACATCAAAACTCAATCCAAAACTAACTCTTTAAACACTTAAGACCCAAACTAAAATCAGGAACCAAGAACATGCATTAACAACCTAGATAAAAGCCATAAAACACCTATTGTTACATTTGACAGATTCCAAAACTATTATGCTTCATCAAAACCAAACACACAAATACCTTTTAAACATCCCAACAACATTAACAACAACTTCAAAACATGATTAAGCAATCAAGACAACATTTTCATTCATCAATCCACATAAATGCTAAAACACAAAATAATGCCAAAAGGTTTCAAAAACATCATTAAACATTAAAAAGGCATGAAAGGGTAAGTCATATGGACTCCACCCTTAATTTTTCACATGGTTATACCTTCTCTAAGCTTATTGGTTATAGGCTGCTATTTCCCATCTCCTTTTCTTCTTTCCCTTTCACTTTCTACTCTTTCTAACCTTCACAATAGGGTCTATTAATAGAGTGTTTCCCTCATGATTTTCCATGTTCTCTTTTTTTTTCCTCTCAAATTTTCTAAGGGGTATATATAGGGTTTTTTCTAGGGTTTTTGATGGATTCTAACATAGAGTGATCAAAGCCCAACCCTTTGATCTTCAATGGTTTTTTAGGGCTGATGGTTTTGCTAGGTGGTTTTCTCTTTCTTGGAGACAAAGACATGCATTTCTCACCTTCTGATCTTGGATGAAAGATTTATGGCCCTTGATAAGAACCCTCTCAGACTTTTTAAGTGTGAACACACAAAAAGGTTATGTGGTTTTGCACAAATAGGGATCTTAGTCAAGGTTAACTAAGTTGGTCATTTTTTAGGCTTTATCAAAGAAACTATAATGTAAACGTCATTGGAGACTACCTGAGCTTGGTAGAGGAGATACACACCTTTCATTTAAATCCATCCTTGCTCCATTTAGAGGTTTGTAGCTCTATATTCATTCCCTTGAAAGTGCCAACTTGATCAACCCAAAATCTGAAAATGCAGTGATGGCTGATCAAGGACAAGATGTTGGAAATTTCTATGGAATAATTGGGATGTAAATGTCCAATTTCATGGAAATGAGGTTGTAGAGGGGATGTTCTTCTTCTATTTACAAAAGCCCTCGTGCTATTTAGAGGTCTAGAACTCCATAACAAGCTCTTGAAAGGTGCCAACCTGATCATCCAAAACTGTTAAGGAAGGAGATGAATAGTGGGTGAATGATGCATTGTCTAGTTTAAACCCCTAGAAATTAGGGTTTTTAATTTAGGATCTAACAAATTTAATTTTAGTCCTTATTCTTCTAATTTCTTTTAAACACCTGTAATTGTCTCCTAAACTTTGAATTTCATGCAATTTCATCCCTACCAAACTCAATCATCATCCCCAAAGTTTAACGCCATTTTCATCTTGGTCATTAGTTTCTGATTTGTGCACTTAGACACTTAATTTACCATCAAACTTTTAATTTTCTTCAATTTGGCTCCTGGTTTGGTTAATTTCAGCCTCTAAAGTCTTGCGCCTTTTATGATTTGGTCCTTGGTTTTATGATTTGGGCAATCTTTATCTGTAAACACAAAAAAAAAGAAGTAAAGCCGAAATGACTCCACCATCATTGTCAATTTCTGAATCGGCAGCGACACAGTTTTTGGCTGTCGATTTCTGAATCAGCAGCGACGCAGGTTTGCTGTTGATTTTTGAATCGGCAGTGATAAAGTTTTTTTTTGCTGTCTATTTCTGAATCGGCATCGACAAAGTTTTTGGATGCCGATTTAGAAATCATCAGCGACATAGTTTGGTTGCCGATTTCTAAAACGCAGTTTTCGCAACCGATTTTTGAATCGGCAGTCATGCAGTTTTCACTGTCGATTTCTAACTCAGCTGCTGCCGATTTCTGAATCAGCAGCAGCCGAGTCTAATTAAAAGTTTAGAGAACAAACCAGATTGTCTTTAGGAGCTAAGAGGGAGGGGTAAAACCATTTTTGGACATACCAAAACAGGTACAAGAACACATCTAAACCAACCTCAAACACCCCACCTCATTTATTGGGGAGTATAAATGCAAGGAGAGAGAGAGAAGGTGACCCTTCCTTTTCCCAAAGTTGTTTGCAGCAGCTGCATGTTCAGCTACATGTTTCTTTTCTCTTCCTCCTTCCCAACAAAAACTTAAACCAAACCAGCAGAGAGTGCCCTTTGAACGTGAGAGAGAGAGAAAGAGTTGAGACCTTGAGTAAAGGCTGAACAGCTACTTAAAGGAAATGAGAAGGGGTTGTAACGGGTGGAAAATAACTGATAGGAGAAAGAGAATCGAGAGAGGAAGAAGAAAGGGGAGAACCAGGAGAAGAGAGAAGGAACACTACCAAACTATCCAGACCCACTTAGATTCGAAAGGTAAGGGTCATATAGTCTCTTTCCCCCCTTATTCTTGAGACCCAAAACAAAAAATGATGAGGGAGTCCCTAAGAAAATTAACCTAAGACCCTTATGCTAGTTGTGAAGGAAACCAAAATCAACTAAGAGGACAAGGAAACAAAGAAGAAATGAGGCCAATTTCCATAATATCAAACAAAGAAAAAATGAATAAAATGGAAATAACAAAATATGGTAGAGGGCCGACCATATTTATAGGGTTGGCCAAAATGCATTGTGTAAGAAAATGCATGTGTGTGAATTGAAAGTTACATGTTAAGATCATGTAACTTTGCTGGGATTTGATGATAGATATGTGCTGGAATTGAAAATGTATGTGTGTTCATGTTAAGATCATGTAACTCTATTAGGATTTGATGATATATATATGATGTGTGTGTTCATACTAAAATTGTTTGTGATTCGCTGCCGAAATTAAGTTTTCTGCAACGAATTAGCATTTGCTGCCGAAAGGGAGTGTTCTGCAGCGAATTTATGATTCGCTTCTGAAATTGAGTTGTCTGCAGTGAATTAGCATTCGTTGCCAAAAATGGATTTTTTGCAACGAATTTCTGATTCGCTGCTAAAATTGTGTTGCATGCAGCGAATTAGCATTCACTGCTGAAGTTGTGTTGTCTGCAGCGAATCAACGTTCGTTGCCGAAAGTTTGTTGTCTATGGCAAAATAGCATTCGCTGCTGAAATTGTGTTGGCTGCAGCAAATTAGCATTCGCTGCCGAAATTATGTTGGCTGCAGCGAATGAGCATTCACTGCTGAAATTATGACGTCTGCAACTAATTTGTGATTCACTGTCGAAACTGAGTTGTCTGCCGCGAATCAGCATTCACTGCCAAAAATGTGTGTTCTGCAGCGAATTTGTGATTCGCTGCCACAATCAAGTTGTCTGCAGCAAATTAGCATTCACTGTCGAAATGGTGTTGTCTTCAGCGAATCAGCGTCCACTACTAAAAGTGTGTTGTCTGTAGTGAATTTGTGATTTACTGCCAAAATCGAGTTGTCTGCAGCGAATTAGAATTCGCTGCTGAAGTTGAATTGTTCTGCAGGGAATCAGTGATCACTACCGAAAGTGTATTGACTACAGCGAAATTGTGATTCGCTGCCGAAATTGAGTTGCATGCAGCGAATTAGCATTCGCTGCTGAAAGTGTTTTGGCTGTAGCGAAGTAGCATTCGCTGTCGAAATTGAAGTTCTTGCAGCGAAACAGTTTTCGTTGCCAAATTGTGAGGCCTGCAGCGAATAAGTTTTCGTTGTCAAATTGTGCAGCTTGCAGTGAACTAGTTTTCACTGCCAATTTTCTACAAAAGACTCCTAGTTAGAAATGACTTAAATGCTTGTAACAACTTCATTGTATGATGGTGTAAAATGTGGAACACTTGAATGTGGACATATGAATTCTTGAAATAAGTATGATGATGAATGTGATATGAGGATGCAAATATACTGATTTGTGGCATTGATGTCATAGGTGGTGCGGCCTGGATCGATCCATCGTTAGGACAAGGACAAACTGCAGGTGGAACATGTAGGTGGTTTCCATCTTTTTCTCATATGATGTTTATGTTTTGTAATGATTTATGTATGATGATATATTATTAAATCCTTGTTGAATGATGAAACCACAATGAAGTGTTTGATTAAATTCTTGATGATTGTTGAAACGACTATGAAATGTCGATCGGGTTCTTGTTGAATGTTGAAACAATGACGAAAATGTTAATGTTCTAAAATGACTTGTTTGAGGTGGATATATTATTGTGTTGTGATGAATATTAAACCGACTATGAGATGTTGATTGGGCTATTATGAATTTAGGTTGTTGATGAATGGTAATATGAGTATTACAAAGGATCTACTGTTGTATTTTATTGAATGGTTGTATAAGTATTATGAAAGATCTACTGTTGTATTTTATTGAATGTAATTGTTACGAATGGTTGTATGAATATTACGAAGGATCTACTGTTATATTTTATCGAATGAAATTGTCACGAATGGTTGTATGAGTATTACAAAAGATCTACCGTTGTATTATACTGAATGTTAATTTTCACAGATGGTTGTATGAGTATTACGAGGGATCTATTGTTGTATTGTGTTGAACATTAATTGTCATGAATGGTTGGATGAGTAATACGAAGGGTGTACTGTTGTGTTACTGAATGCTAAACTGTTTGTTTGTTTGTGTATTACGAAGGATCTATTATAATTTTTTATTGAATGTTAAACTATTATGGAACACCTACACAAGTATCATGAAGGGTTTGCTATTATGTTGTAGTGAATATCAAGCTGTTATGAATCGTTTGAATGAGCAATTCAAGGGATATTACCATGTTACAATGATTTCATAAACCGCCTCTAAAACATTTGATTGGTTGATGATTAGCTTCGGCTAATGGCATCCGAATGGATGACCGGGACAAATGATTGATTAACTTCGGCTAATGGCATCTGAAGGGATGACCGGGAGAAATCATTGATTAACTTCGATTAATGGCATTTAAAGGGATGACCGGGACAAATGATTGATTAGCTTCGGCTAATAGCATCCGAATGAATGACCGAGACTAATGATTGATTAGCTTCGGCTAATGGCATCCAAAGGGATGACCGGGACAAACGATTAATTAGCTTCGGCTAATGGCATCCTAAATGGGTGGCCGGGATGAATAAATGATTAGAATGACTAGCTTCGGCTAATAGCATCCTAAGTGAATGACTAGGATGAATAAATGATTAGCTTTGGCTAATGGCATCCTAAATGGATGACTGAGATGAATAAATGACTAGCTTTGACTAATAGCATCCTAAGTAGATGACCGGGATGAACAAATGATTAGCTACGACTAATGGCATCCAAAGTGGATGTCCAAAATGAATAAATGATTGGCTTTGGCTAATGACATCCTAAGAGGATAGTCGAATTTGAGAGTTATGAGTTAGTTTCAAGAATTGATGTGTTCATGTATACTATGTTTTGTATATACTTAGTATATGAAAGAACTACAATTGTTATGCTTTAAACAGAGAATAACGTTAGTTCGGCTAACGATATTCGAGATGAATGATCGGGTTTGAGTATTGTAATTTGCCTCGGTAATTGATGAATTATTAATGGTGGTATTTACATAAGTAAGGAGAAATGATAGAATTATACTCTTTTCGTCCATGAATGAAATGTAATGCTAATATTGCTTTATTATGTTTTTTTTTTTAAATTGCCTATAATGCTTGAAATTATCTTGTGCTATAACAGGGACATCATACCAACATGGTGTGTAGGGAAATCCGTTTCGCAGCTCACACATTTTGAAAAGAACTATATGTTCACATGTTATGGGTGATATGAGTTCTATAGGAACAGACGTGTTAATCACTCAATTAGTCGTCTGACCCCTTTTGTAAAGACTAGTAATGAAAAATTGAAATGGAACACGGATGTGAATGTGTGAACAAGTTGATATGATGTGTATGAATATACATATAAGGTATTCATCTAATGAGGATGTCGTGTTGTGAAATTACATGAGGTCATGATAACGAAAGTACTAGTTGTGTAACTTGTTGCTTGACACTTTGTATGAACTCGTGATGTTAATTATACTAGAACAAGAATGTGAATTTATGAGTATGTCAATATGATGTAATGTAAACCTATGAGTATGTAAATATAATATTATGAGCACATGTATTGAGAATCCATTTTATGGGAATGTTAATTTACGTTATCATACATAGATTGCGCGTTGTTAATGAACAAAATGCAATGATAAATCTGAAGAATGATATGGTGAAAAACATCCAGAAACTAAATGATAAAAAAAAATTCCATCAATTTTGGCTTTAAAAAAGCCGGGTCGTTACATTATCAAAATCGTTAAAAACTTTCCTAAAACAAAATACTCTTTAAGGGTAAAATCTTAAGATGAGTACCTTGTATTGTGGCCTTAGTTATCAACACCATATGGATGTGATTTTTTTGTTATGTCTTAACTTCCATTCAACCATGCAGATTTCACCACGTTTCCTCTTGATTGACAACACATCATGTAACAACACTATTTCAAAGTTGAGGTTAAATCATATGCAATGCATGCCTTTCGAAATATAGCTCCTCTTTTCTTTATAATCTCTTCATTTGATTACTGAGAGTTGTAATTTCCAAGGTTGTCACTCTTGTCGGCTCATCTTCTTAGTTTATCCGAGCAAGTCCATGCACGTTACTTTCAAATCTTGATTGTTGAGCTGCCTTTATAGCTTTATTCTTTTTGTGAGTTGAGACAAGGGATTTTTCCAGGTTTTTCCTTTTACTCTAAACCTTTAATCGAACACCTAATCGACTTTTCCTGAAATCTCTTTATTTGCTCATATCAAACTTTTTATAAAAATCAAGATACCAATTCCTTTTTTATTTCAAGCTCTTAATCGAAAACCCAAACATGTTTCTTCATTCAAGAGTTCTTTAACTATTTTTCTTTTCTTTGTTTGTCGAAGCTATAGGAGAAACATTTGCTTGCTTTTCAGATACCCATGTATCTTTTCAAGATTTGTCACTTAGCAAAGCCCCCTTATATTTTTTGGTTCCCGAGCTTTCCTATTTTGTGGTCCTCAATCAAGATCTCATGGATTTTATGCACAAATAATCTACTTTTTTAGGTTTTCCAATCACTTTCTCATCGTTGATGGACATTCTCAAATACCTTTATTTTCACCATCTTCTAATACTTCCCTTCAAGAGATATTCATTTCTAGAGGATGTCAAAAATGGTATTTTCTTATTTCAAGCAAGATTGGTCAGGATTAATAAATTTTGATGTCATTACCATAGTGATTTGCATGAAATTGTTTTAGAATTTCATGATTCATGAAAATTTTATCGTATTTGTTTCATATAGCTTTTACACAACAAACTTTGATGGTTAAGTTATCCATTTGGGTTTTTGGGTACTTAGTCATCTCCTATGGAGTTGCTTGGTGAATCATTACTCTATACATATCATTGATTTTTCTTGAAATCATTAGCCAAAGTCAAATCTTGAAAATATTTGTTTAAGAGCAAATAATTTTTGAAAAAAGATTTTTGTTGAGGCTTTTGACATCATTTACGAAATACACAAGATGTAACGAGAATGAATAATCAAACTTTATTGATTTAAAAGAGATGCGTTTATTATGCATAGTATTTCCTTACAGAATCAAAGTTCACAGGCCTAGGAAAGTCGTCTCCATCCATTCTTGTCAACAAAAGAGCTTCCCTAGAGAATGTTTTCTTCACTACATATGGGCCTTCGTAGTTGGATGCCCATTTACTTTGATCTTTACCAGGTAGAGTTAAGATCTTTCTCAGCAATAGATCTCCTTCTTGAAATACCATGAGTCTGACTTTCTTGTCATATGATTTAGTCATTCTTTGGTGATACAACTGGCGATGACATATTGCATCTAACCTCTTTTCACTTATTAGATTTAACTATTTGAATCTTATTTTAACCCAATTAGCTTTCTCAAGTTTTGATTCCATCAGTACCCTTAGAGATGAGATTTATGCTTCTAGCAGCATTATTGTTTCCATCTTATAAACCAACAAATAAAGTGTAGTTGTTATAGACATTTTTATTATGGTGCAATAGGCATGAAAAAAAGGAAGTATTTCGTGCTAGTCCTTGTATGTGACTACCATCATTCACATAATCTTTTTTATATTCTTGTTGGCAGCTTCTACAACATCGTTCATCTTTGGCATGTATGAAGATGAATTTGCATGCTTGATTTTCCATTTCGCGTAAGGCTATACTATCATTCTTCCATTAAAGTTTTGAGAATTATTAGTCATTATCCTTTCAGGTGCTTCATATTGACAGATTAAATCTCTTTCAATGAATCTCTTCATTATCCTTTCAGGTTACATGAGCATATGAACTGACTTTTACCCATTTTGTGAAGTAGTCAATGGTCACTAGGATAAACCAATACTCATTGCTAGTTTTTATATAAATGGCCATGGAAATCTTATATTGAATGGAGGAGCTGGAGGTGCATTTATCTTATCATTGTACACCTAGAATTTATGGCATTTTCTAACATATTATATGCAATCCTTTTTCATGGTCATCCAGAAATATCCTGACCTTTGTATTTGTCTAGCCGTCATATGTCCACTAACATGAGTTGCACAAATCCCCTCGTGAGCTTCTTGGAGCGCCTTTTTTGCTCTGTCCTATCCAAACATCTCAACAATGTTTCGTCAGACGACCTCTTGTATAACACTTCTGCATTAAGGTAAATAGTCTATGGCAAACCTTCGCAAGGTTTTCATATATGTATTGGATGTCCTAAAAGGATACTTCTAGTGTTGGATAAATTGTTTGATATCATAATACCACAGATTCCCATTCATTTCTCCATCAACTGAGCAATAGTGGGCCAGAGAATTCCTAACTTCAATACTTATGGGTTGCACTATGTTCCCATAATTGATTTTGGCCATAGAAGTTAAAATGGTCAAAGCATCAACAAATTGGTTTTTTTCTCTTCCCATTTCAGTGAGTTTTATCTTGTCAAATTCTTTTGCTAGTTTGGACATATATTCTTGATATGACCTCAACTTCTCATTTTTTGTTTGTCATTCTCCTTTCACTTAGCAGATTATCAGGATTGAGTATCCATAGACTTCAAATTTATTTATCTTCAACTCTAATACAACTTCTAATCCGAGGATGCAAGCTTCATACTCAGCCGTATTATTGGTGCATTCATATTGTAGCTTGATCGATACA
>Ga0307518_10003859_pt1 | contig 10798 bp, 9 predicted proteins | sample 25_EM_MG_FD_203889 | JGI IMG/M metagenome (GOLD analysis project Ga0307518, IMG submission 203889) | Populus trichocarpa ectomycorrhiza microbial communities from riparian zone in the Pacific Northwest, United States - 25_EM | ecosystem: Host-associated > Plants > Roots > Unclassified | place... | reverse complement strand
ACCGCCTGGCCCGAAACGAACGTCGCCCCCGTCCCGCAGAAAAACCGCACCACGCCGTCGAGCCGATCGACGGCACCGGCGCCCACATAGGCCAGGTTGACGGTGACGCCTTTCCTGCCCAGTTCCTTGCCCAGCGAGCGGCTGAATCCCTCGATCCCGCGCGCCGCTGCGGCCGCGATGGGGTCGGCAGCCTCGTCGGGCTGGGCAGCGACCAGCAGCACCCGGCCATTCGGGGCGATCCGGCGCGCGAGTGTGTGGAAAACGTCGTACAAGGTGGCGTAATCGCCGGGACGCCGGCAGCCCGTTGCATCGAAGATCACGATCTCGACCGTCTGCGCGCCATCGGCGGAAGCGGCATGGGTGCCGCCGGCCCGCGTCACGGCGGCGGCCAGCGCGGCGCCGGCGTACCCGCCGGGCGTGGCCGCCAGTACCGCCTGCTTGCCGGCGAATGGCCGCTCCGTCGTGGCGCCATCGGGCCGCACCAGCGCGACCGGGTCGGGCAGGCCAACAGCCCGCGCCAGCCAGGCCGTGGCCGGATTGCCGTGAAGCGTCATTAACAGGTCTGGCATCGTAAGGTTTTGATCCTGATGGTGGTATTGCGACGCCTGGGGCCGTGCCGGGCCCGATTGCCGTCGTGCTGAAACTCAAGGGTTGTTGACGATCCTAGCACGGCGCTATAGCGCTCTCAATAGCACACACTATGTTTGTGCATATATACAACTATGTACCGAATGTTGCGTTGCAGAACAATAGTGACTGCCTCGCCGCCCCCCTGCGCGCGCCGCGGCAGTGCGAATTGCCACCGACAGCGCGTCCCTTATCCACCGCCGGGTGGCAGCGCTATCGGCGCCGGATATTATCGGACGCCGATATTCGCATCCAGGCGCTGAGTGCGCCCTAAAACATCCAGCCGCGTCGACCGGCTTCGCCATCCGACGCGCGAAGCGGCGCAATATGAAAACTAATAATAGAGCCCAGCGCCTCCGATAACCCATCCCGACGCATTATCGCGAGGGATTCAACCGATTAGTTTCGCTTGTGCACGATAAGAACAAAGCAGAATATTACTGATGAGTTACATTTTCTATCATGCTGCAAGTTGGCCTATTCAAACCAATTTATGGCGGCCCGATCTCCGTAAGCCACTGATTATTAATGTAATTTTTCATCACGGAGGTGACTGCCCGGAAAACGGTGCAGCGCTCATGGATGAGCGCCTTTACTGTCGTGTCGAATACATAATGCCGACAATTTGCTCTCAAACGAATACGAACTGACGATAGCATTAACGCAGTCAAAGCCTTAATCTTGACTTCGGTAACCGAGGGACGGAAACGAAGTCTTGAAAATGGGGTTATCCGGGGAAGAGCATATCGCTGGCCAATACTTCAGAGAGTTATGGCCGTTAATGATCAGGAGGAAAACATGTCAAAATTTTTGACGAAAGCAGTATTTATCGCTTCGGGTGTAGCACTGATGCAATTGAGCACGGTCGCAACTGCCCAGCAAAAAACCACGACGGACAAAACTGTCGCAGTGAAGGCCGACACCAATATGGCACGCAGCCTGGCCGGCCCGCTGACGATGACGCGTGAACAGCGCCTGGCTGCGAAACCGGTGGACTGGAAAGCCGCCACCGGCAAGCAGACCAAGGCACCTGAAATGTCGGCCGACGATAAAGCCGCGATGCAGGGTGCGAAAGCGGAACTGAGCGATGGCGGCGCGCCAAACTCGAGTGCCGACGACGAGGCACGACGCGACTTTTCCGAAGAGTGGAAAGCCATTGACCAACAGGATCGTTAAACACACCAAGTAAGGGAGTTCCGAAATGATCACGAAACAAATCCTGCGTCAGCCGCTGTTCCGCACCAGCGTCCTCGCCGTCTGCATGGGCCTGTCGGCTCAAGTTTATGCGGGCACCCCCGACGTCTACACGCAGTATCAGGAGACCGGCAACCCAAATACGCCACGTGCGATCGGCAAGCTGTTCAGCAACAGCGGCACCTGCTCCGCGTCTGTCATCAGTGGCAATAACATCATCGTCACGGCGGCCCACTGCTGCTTCGACCGCGGCACCGGCAACTGGGCGTATGGCTGGTCGTTCGCCCCCGCGTACAACAGCGGCAGCGCACCTTATGGCATGTTCCCATGGGTCCAGGCCCGCGTTCCCAGCAGCTGGATCACCAACGGCGATACCGCATCCGACGTCTGCCTGATCGCACTGGGCAATAACTCGGCCGGCCGTCCCGTCACCTACTACACAGGCTGGCTGGGCCGTTCGTGGGACTGGGGCACCGTCCAGAGCCATCACTCGCTGGGCTATCCTGGCAACATCGGCAGCGCCCAGACGTTGCAGCTGTGCGCCTCGGAGAGCTTCGGCGCCAGCTCCAGCTGCGGCGGTGCAGCCGTGCTGAACACGGGTTGCAATATGACGTACGGTGCCAGCGGTGGTCCATGGATTCGCCAGTACCGCCGCGGCAACTACGTCAACTCCGTGGTCCACGGTTACCAGAGCACCTCGTGCACGGGCACGTTCGGCCAGACGTACAATGGCCCACGCTTCACCAGCAGCAATATCGTGCCGCTTTGCACGGCACAAGGCTGCTGAGAAGACGATTGGCACCGGCGCACCCCTGGTTGATCGTATTGCGCCGGTCGGGGCTCCTGCGGGAGCCCCTTTTTGCGTCTTACTCGCGCGGTTCGGCCTCGGACAACGCGGTCGGATCGATCCGGTACGCCCGCTCCCGATAGTCAAAGTAATCGAAGTCCGCATGCAGCCCGCTGCCGGACATGTCCTGGCATGCCATGCCGACAAAGGCGCCGGTGAAATTGGGCTGGCCGGGCGCGTTCGCTTCGTCGGACAGGATGCTGGCATCGAACTGCTGCGGCAGCCAGTGCCAGTCGGCGTCGTCGACCCGCCAGCCGAAGCGCAAACGTTCCTCGTCCACCTCCACGCGCAGTTGCACCGGCATGGCCGACGGCAGCGGGATCGGCGCCGTGAACGTGTCCGTCTGCACATGGTTCGGCAGACTGCTCATCACGCGCAGATGCCTGCCCACGGCGTCGTCGTGCGTGATGTACAGATAGTGAAACTTGCTGGCGTTGTAGTAGCAGACCAGCCCCGCCTGCTGCTGGAAGTGTTCCGGCGCGAAGTCGACGACGGTCTTGGCGCTGTAGCAGTGCGCCTGCTGGCGGCGCGCCACCAGGGCCTGCCGGTACTGGCTGCCGATGCTTTCGCGGCCAACCAGGCGCAGGTGGCCCGGCCGCGCGGTCAGGCTGAACAATTCTTCCGGCCACGGCGTGCGCAGCCACTGAAAATCCACCGGCAAGGCAGGACCATCGAAATCTTCGCGCGCGGGCGCGAGCGGGAACGGATGCGTCGGCAAGCCGGGCGCGACAGCATGCAGTTGCGGCTCGCCTTTGCGCAACCAGCCATCGTCGTCCCACGTGACCGGCTGGATCGCCGTCTCCCGTCCCAGCGTGCACGTGCCGCGGTTGCGCAGCGGCCGGCCGCACAGGTAGACCATATATGTCTGCCCATCCGGCGTGTCCACCAGGTCGGCATGGCCGGCACGCTGCAAGGCCAGGTCCGGGCGATCGCGCGCGGTCAGAATGGTCTGGTCGGGATGCAGTTCGTACGGTCCGTGCAGGTCGCGCGAACGCGCCAGCGTCACGCCATGGTTCCAGCCCGTGCCGCCCTCGGCGGTGATGAGGAAATACCAGGCGTCGCGGCGGTACAGGTGCGGCGCTTCCGTCAGGCCGTGCGCCGTGCCAGCGAAAATATTGCGGCGCTGGCCGACCAGCCGACGCTCCGCGACCGAATATTCCTGCGCGACGATGCCGGCAAAGCGGTTGCCGCCGGGCCGGTGATCCCACAGCTGGTTCAGCAGGTATTTGCGGCCGTCGGCGTCATGGAACAGCGACGGATCGAAGCCGCTGCTGTTCAGGTGAACTGGGTCGGACCACGGGCCCTCTATCGTCGCGCTCGTCACCAGGTAGTTGTGGAAGTCGCGCAGGGAAGCGCTGCCGGTGGCGCCACCGGTGGACATGCGGCCATAGCGTTTGACGTCCGTGTAGACCAGCCAGAACAGGCCGTCCGCATGGGTCAGGCACGGCGCCCACACGCCGCACGAATCGGGCGCGCCCAGCATATTGAGCTGGCTGGCGCGAGTCAGCGGCCGCGTCAGCAGGCGCCAGTGCACGAGGTCGCGCGAATGGTGGATCTGCACGCCCGGATACCATTCGAACGTGGAGGTGGCGATATAGTAATCGTCGCCCACGCGGACGATCGACGGGTCGGGATTGAAGCCGCGCAGGATCGGATTGCGGATCATTTCGCCTCAAGGGATGGAAGGTCGGGTGGCAGTTCGGGTTGCGGTTCGCGCACCAGCGCCCACAGCAGCGCGGCGGCGACCAGGTCGAGCACGGCCAGGCTGACGAAGAACGGCGTGTAGCCCACGCTGGCCATCAGGGCGCCGATCAGCAGCGAGAAAATCAGCAGCCCCAGGTTGCCGAATGTGCCGCACATGCCCGCGACGGTGGCCACCTCGTTGCGCTTGAACAGGTCCGACGACATCGTGATGACGGTCACCGACAACGTCTGGTGCGCAAATCCCGCCAGGCTCAGCAGGGCGATGGCGGCATAAGGGCTGTCGACAAAGCCGACCAGTGCGACACCCGTCATCATGCACGCGCCCAGCGTAAAGGCGCCGCGGCGCGCATCGATCAGCCGCACGCCGCGCTTTTGCAGCGCCAGCACGACAAGCGGGCCGAACAGGCAACCGAGATCGGCGGCGAGAAACGGCAGCCACGCGAACATGGCGATCTGCGCCAGGTCGAAGTGGCGCACGGTGGTCAGGTACAAGGGCACCCAGAACGACAACGTGCCCCACGCCGGATCGGCGAGGCACCGGGGCAAGGCGATGCCCCAGAAGTTGCGCATTTTGAGTACGCTGACGATGGAAGGCCGCGTGCCGTCGCCCTGCAGATGGCGCTCCTGGCCAGCGGCGATATGGCGCGCCTCGGCGGCGGACAGGCGGCGGTGCTTTGCCGGCGCGTCGTACAACAGCAGCCACGCCGCTACCCAGACCAGCCCCAACGCGCCGGTGATGACGAACGCCGACTGCCAGTTGTAGTACAGGATGGCCCACACGACGAGCGGCGGCGCCAGCATCGAGCCGAACGACGCGCCGACGTTATACATCCCGCCGGCCAGGCCCCGTTCCTGCGCGGGAAACCATTCCGACACGGCCTTCATGCCGGCCGGATTGGCCGAACCTTCGGCCAGCCCCAGCATCCCGCGCAGCACGGCCAGCATCTGCCAGTTCGTCGCCAGGCCATGCAGCATGCAGACGATCGACCAGGCGGTCGCGAAGATGGCGAGGCCGAGCTTCAGGCCGACCACGTCCAGCACATAGCCGCACAGCGGTTGCAGCATGATCGTCGCCTGGAACGCGGCCGTGATGTACGAGTATTCCTGGGTGGTGATGTGCAGGTCCTGCAGCAGCGTGGGCGCCGCGACGGCCAGCGTGCTGCGGGTCAGGTAGTTGATGATTGCGCCCAACATGATCAGGCCGATCATGGTCCAGCGGAGGTTGTTCAGCTGCTTGGGCGGCATGGTAGCGCAATCATATTGGCAGGCTGCCACCATAGCATAAAAGCCGGGCGCCGTTGACCGGATATCCATGCAAGCCCGCCACGCGGGCGCCCTCCAGGCCGCCCGCGGCGCCGGATCAATCCAGGTAGTTCGGGAACGCTGGCATGGCGGCAAAATCCTCCGGTGCGTGCTGCACGACGACCCGCCCCTTGGTATTGGCCGCGATCTTCGCGAAACGGTCCATCGATGCCAGCGTGTCGGCGCGCTGGTTGATGCGTGGTACCAGGCCTTTGTCGTAGTTCTGGCGCGTGTGGTACAGGTCGCCCGTGATCAGCACGATCCCGCTTTTCGGCAGTTTCACGAGCAGCGAGCTGTGGCCGTCCGTGTGGCCCGGCGTCTTGAGCATCGTGACGGCGCCGTCGCCAAAGACATCGTGGTCCAGCTCGAAGGTCTCGATTTTCGCCTTTGCCAGCGGCGCGATCGACGCCGGATCGACGCCGAACGGCGGCTTTTTGGCGCGGGCACCCGTCCACTCGGCAGCCGCCATCAGGAAGGTCGATTTGCCGAACAGGCCCACATTGCCGGTATGGTCGAAGTGCAGGTGCGACATGCCGACATAGCGGATGTCCGCCGGCTTCAGCCCCAGCGCGGCGAGCTGCGAGGCAAGCGTGCGCTTGACGGAAAAGCGGCCGCCGAAGATCTCCTTGCCATGCGGCTCGGCGGCGAGCTTGTCGCTCAGGCCCGTGTCCCACAGCAGCCAGTCCTTGCCGTGCTGGATCAGGTAGCACGGCGTCGGCAATGCCATGTATTTGCCCGCGTATTCGCCCGTGTCGGAGAATACGTCCGCATCCTTGAACTCCGTGAGGCCGCAATCGAGCGTGTAGAGCCGCATCGCCGCCGGTGCGGCGGCTTTGTCGGCATCCTGCTGCGCGTTTGCGGGTGCCGCGGCGCCAAGGGCGAACAGGCCTGCGATGAGCGCTGCCAGGGGTGTCTTGCTGAGTTGTGTCATTGCTGCTCCTCTGTCATGTCGAAGTGAGTGCATCGTTACGCAACCGTCAGCACGAGCTTGCCCTGGAGGTTGCCCGTGGCCGCTCGCTCATGTGCGCGGCGCGCCTCCGCCAGCGGGTAGGTGCTGTCGATAACGACGCGGATCGTGCCGGCGTCGAGCAACGGTGCCAGTTGCGCGAGCTGCCTGCCGCTCGAGCGTACTTGGGTGGACGAGACTGTGACGCCCAGTTCCGCCGCCTCGTCCGCCCCGGCGAAACCCAGGGGGAAGATGGGGAACAGCGCGCCGCCCCGCCTGATCGTGCGCAGGAACCGGCTGGTGGCCGGGCCACCGACGCAGTCGACGACCAGATCGACGTCGCGCACGACTTCCTCGGCGCTGGTGCGGGTGTAGTCGATGAACTGGTCGACGCCGAGATCGCGCAGCAGCGCTTCATGCCGCCCCGACGCTACCGCGATGACGCGCGCGCCCTGCCATTTGGCGATCTGCACGACAAAATGGCCGACGCCACCCGCTGCCCCGTTGACCAGCACGGCCCGGCCCTTTAACGGCACGTGTTCGTGCTGGCCCGGCTGCACCGCGTTCCGCTCGTTGTGACCAAGGTCGACCAGGAACTGCCAGGCGGTCAGCAGCGACATCGGCGCCGCGGCGGCATGCACATGATCGAGGCGGGCCGGCTTGAGCGCGACTTCCGATGCCGGTGCGCTGACGTATTCGGCATACGCCCTGCTCTCTCCCGCGAGGCCGCTGGGGAAGCGAACCATCGAATACACCTCGTCGCCGATGGAGAAATCGCTGACGTCATCGGCAACTGCCGCGATGACACCGGAGACGTCCGTCCCCAGCACGACCGGAAACGACACTTGCGGCTGCCACTCGGGCGGCAGCATCTTGTACCCGTCGCGCAGATACAGATCGGGCGGGTTGATACCCACTGCGTGCACGCGGATCAGTACCTCGCCCGGGCTGAGACCGGGCTTCGGTGCGTCCTCGTAACGCAGCACTTCAGGTCCGCCAAAGTCGTGCTGACGAACAGCTTTCATGGTCACGGCCGTCATTTGCGTTTCTCCTCGGAAGGCGGGATAATCGCGATCGGAGCAGTGCTCCTTTTAAATCAATATACGGAGCACCGCTCCGTTTGTCAAGAGAATCTATGCGGTCCGATGCAAAGAAGAATTACGATCACCTGCTGGAAATCGGGCGGGAGATCTTCGCCGAGCAGGGTGCCGACGCGTCGCTGCGTGACGTTGCGCGCAGGGCCGGTGTCGGCATCGGCACCCTGTACCGCCACTTCCCCACGCGCGAGGCGTTCCTCGAGGCGCTGCTGCGCGGCAGCTTCGATGAGGTGACGGCAAACGCGACGGCGCTTGAAGCGGAAGGGTCGGCCGAAGTGGCGCTGGTGTCATGGCTGCGCGAGATGGTCGCCCTGACGTACAGCCGGCGCGGGCTGATCGCGTCGATGACGGCGGCGATCGCGGACGAGGATTCCGCGCTGCACGTCTCGTGCGTCGCGCTGCGCGGATCGGGCGCGCGCCTGCTTGCCCGCGCGCAGGCGGAGGGCAAGGCGCGCCAGGACATCGACGGCACCGACCTGCTCGCCCTCGTCTCCGCGCTGGCCTGGCTCAACGATCAGCCGCCGTTCGCGTCGCGTGTCGACCGCCTGTTCGGGCTGGTCACCAATGCGATCCTGACGGATGCGGTATCGACCGGCAGTGCTGCACGCTGATGCGATTTCGCTGAACGGGATCCGCTACCGGCGATTCCCGAACCATCGCGCCGCCGCTTGCCGCAACTGCTCATGGTTCGCCGCGCCATCGCACGCCCAGGCAACGATGCCGTCGGGCCGGACCAGCAGCACGCCAACGTCCGCCAGCTGGCCAGGGACACCGGCGACGTAGCCGATGCTGTCGCCAGGTCCGGCTGCGAGCGATGCGTCGCCGGTGAAATCGATCAGCAGCCCCCGCCCTGCCCGCAATGACTGGTTGACCGTCGCTCCGTCCGCCAGCGCCAGCGCCAGCGCGGGTACGCTGCACCCGGTCAGCGGATGGTCGCCAGCGAGATCGTGACGGGTGGTCACGCCCCAGACCCGCCCCGCCATATAGGTCGCGCCATCGCGCGTGTCGATCAGGTCGCGCAGAATGGCCTGCAGCGCACGCCCGGCCGGATCGGGTTTCATGACCGCGACCTGTGCGCGGGACCAGTCCAGCACCTGGGCGCCGATCGGATGGCGCTCCGTTTCGTAGGTATCCAGCAGCCCGGACGCCGCCGTGCCGCGCAGCGTCGCCGCCAGCTTCCAGCCCAGGTTCATCGCATCGCCCAGGCCGAGGTTCAGGCCCTGTCCGCCCAATGGTGCGTGGATATGCGCGGCGTCGCCCGCCAGCAGTACGCGACCAGTGCGGTAGGCTGTCGCCTGGCGCGCGCGGTCGGTCCATGTCGTCGCGAGATGCAGCGCGTCGATGGTCACGTCGGTCCCGGCAATCCGGCGCAGCACGGCCTGCAGATGCTCGCGCGTGACCGGCCTGCCGCTGTCATGGAACGCGCCGCCGTCGAAATCCTGCAGCGCCAGATAACCCGGTTGCGACTGGAAGTACATGCCGGTCGGCGTGCTGTTGCGCCCGGGCCGGAGCTGGTCCGCATCGGCCAGCGTGACGCTTGCGGTGTAGCCGGTGAACTCGGGCTCCGTTCCGGCGAACTCGAAACCCGCGGCCTTGCGCACGACGCTGCGGGCACCGTCGCAGCCGACCAGCCAGGAAGTTGGCAGCGAGCCGTCGTCGGTATGGACCAGCACCGCGTCGGCCCTTTGGTCGAGGCCTGCAATGGCGACGCCGCGTCGAATCTCGACGCCCAGCGCGCAGGCCCGGCGCGCCAGCACGGCCTCCAGTTCGGCCATCTCGGACAGCAGGCTGGTGGGCATGGCGCCAGGCAGGCGATACGGCCACTGTGAAGTGTCGATGGCATCGTGGTGAAACGGGATGCCGGCGAAGTGGCCCGCCTGGCGCCGCGCTGACGGCGCGAATGGGTGCTTCAGGCGCCTGGGCACCTCGAGTTCGTCCAGCAGACCGCGGCGGTCCAGCGTTTCAATGGACGGCGCCGACAGGCCGCGCAGGCCAAACGGCAACTGCTTCAATGGCGAATGTGGGTCGGCGGCTTTTTCCAGGACCAGTACCGAGCAGTTTGCGAGGGCCAGCTCGCAGGCGAGGAACAGGCCGACCGGGCCGGCGCCGGCGATGATGACGTCGTAGTGGTGGTGGTGGTGCATGCTCTCGAACGTGGTGGTTGAATGTTCAAGAACTGTAGCGGCGATGCTCGGGTCAGGCTTGAACGAATCCGACAATGTCGACGCCCGGCCGTCGCCGCCGCGCGAACGCGGCCGGTGTCGTGCCGGCGTAACGCCGGAATTCGCGGTTCAGGTGGGACTGGTCCGCGTAGCCCAGCGTGCTCGCAAGGCTGGCGATGCTGGCCGTCGGCTGCGCAAACAGGGCGTTGCGGACCTGCTCGAAGCGCATCACGTTCGACACCTCCTTGACCGTGCGCCCGGCGCTTTGCTTGAAGCGCCGCTCCAGCGTGCGCACCGTCGCGTGCGCGGCCGCCGCCACCGCGTGGACCGGCAGCGTGCCGTTCGCTTCGCGCATGGCCGCACCGGCTCTCTCGAGCATGATGTCGCAGGGGGGGCTGGTTGTTGAGAGGTGCTGCGCCAGATGGTGCAGTGCCTCTTCGATGCGGTTGTGCTCGACGCAGCTTGCCAGTGTGTGCTGCAACCGTGCGATGGGATGCTCAAAGATCCTGACGCTGTCGCTGACTGCTGGCAGGCCCAGCAGGTCGAATACGGCCCAGGGGTAGCAGCGGATCGCGAGGATGCTGACGCGGCCACGTGCCTGCAACGTCACCGGCTCGGTGAGCAGGCCCATCATGAACGGGGATGGCAGGCGGTGCTTCCCTGTGCCGCAGATGCCGCCGAAGTGGAAGATGATTTCTGCGCAGCCGTCGGGGAGGATTTCTACTGGTGAAGGGAGTTCGCCGGCTTCGATGGTGTCGCTCCAGAAGCACTTGATGGCGTGTTTCAGGGTTGGCGGTGGGGGGTATTCGCGGTGGTCGGGGGGCATGGGGTGCTTGGGGTGCTTGGCGGCTGGTTGTGCCTGGGTAGTATGCCTGTGGTTGGGGTGGGTGGATTGGATGAATGCGACGGATTTTATGTT
>Ga0307518_10003858_pt1 | contig 10799 bp, 10 predicted proteins | sample 25_EM_MG_FD_203889 | JGI IMG/M metagenome (GOLD analysis project Ga0307518, IMG submission 203889) | Populus trichocarpa ectomycorrhiza microbial communities from riparian zone in the Pacific Northwest, United States - 25_EM | ecosystem: Host-associated > Plants > Roots > Unclassified | place... | reverse complement strand
TAACTTCGGGAGAGAAGAAGAAAGAGTAGTCAGACTATGATATCTCAAAGTGTCAGTGTGACCTTCGTCAAATAATACACGCTCACTACAATTAACCACATCTGTAAACGACATCCTCAGTACGAACATCTAGTTTTACACTCTTGCGAACATCGCTCGTGGTGCGTGCATCATACGGTAAACGATCATCGCATTCCTCTCGTTAAACGTAACCGCCATGACTTGTAGCAGAGGCTCTCACCCATGGAACTTGCCGTTACACTTGCGGGTACATACCTCGCCAGTCCACCCAGCATCGCGAATGCCCATCCTGCTCTACATGATATCCAGTATTCAGGGCCCGTGGGCGAGTTGAACGATGTCTTCGTTTTCAGGGTCCCACCAACAGACGATGCTAGTATGAAACAAGAGGTCATGCAGGCATTGAAAGGTTTGGATGGCGTGTTAAGGGTCGATGAACTTGTTCCTCGCAGGAGAACAAAGAGGGACGAGTTCTGATCTGAGGCTACTCATCGAAATTCTGGTATGTTTGTCCTTTGTCTTAGTGTGGCATCTAGGTGCGACGCTACTCACTCCCAGATCCGTCAGCTGTGGGATGCTACTTTTCATCTTCGCTTACAGTGACAGAAACTATGCTCTACAATCCATGACGAAAGATAACATTTTTCTGCAGGAGATGCGCACTTGACATGGACTAGTAGCAGGTACCCACAACGGGCTTTGGACGTATATATTCAAGGACCTAACCAGGATTCTCTCCTATAGCCACTGTAACCCATGCTGGTCATTGATTTGTACTTTTGTTGTGACAGTAATTCAGTACGTGGCAGCCTAGCTACGACGTGGTATACGCAAGCTTGGAGGAAGATTGTTTTTGGAAGTTTCGCACGTTCGCACCACCAATCGTGGCATCCAACTCTCGCCCAGTCTTCAAAGCCTGGCTGCCATGCCGCATATTGCGCCAAGTTCACCAGGGACTATCACTTTGGCTTTGTGGAATTCTACTTCTTGGTATCGCGACTTCCTACAGAGAAAACAGTACCGTTCCGCCAACTTCATCTCGGGTATCAGTCAGGATACCCATCCCGCCGTCACGTTCGACTCAGTGCCGAGATTAGAGCACTTTGCCTTGGTAGAATGGTAACTCGGAGTGCTAGTAAAGTTGATGGTTGCAAAGCGAGGTTATTCTTGGACTAGCAGTGGATTCGTCTGGTATGAAGCAAGGAGGAATCATGATGCTCACCAGTTGTAACGGCCAGAAAGTCCCTTCTTTCTGTCCATACACTTCGTTCAACATGGTTTCCAGCCCACAGTACCTCAAGAAACTCACCCCTCTCACTGTGAATTTGCAATAGGAAGTAAAGAGAGTCGATGCATGTTAGTGCTTATCCGTTTTCCCTTTCACAAAATACAGAAGAGGTCTTAGCCCTTCCACAGGATGACAGGTCGAGACGGCAGCTGCACACGCTCCAGTGACAGGGTCAAAAGTTGTATCCCTCTCGATGTCGCCAACGTACGACGCCATATTTCGTTGGATGTCATTCGCGTAGCAAGTACGAAATATTCATGTTTCGATCGAAGTTGCGTTGCACGCCACCGCGATCGTTGTTGGTCATGCACTTTCAGGGCATTTCGTAGTTGTGCACGTGTGCACAATCGACCACGCACAAATGTCCATTGAAATAAAGAACAACGAAGTGCAATCGGTTCGGCAGCTCAGGGAAAGCAATAGATACGGGGCAGTCGGCAGGTGAATCTGCACAAACGCGGTCTAGTTGAAGACACTAGACGGGGAACACAGTCATGTGGTCAGGGTAAGGCATAGTTTTACCAACACAGGGAAAGGTGAGAGTTATCTCATCTGTTATCGCACGGTTTATTTCCCTTTTTGTTATGTACTTGACGTTTACTTACGAGTTTTTCTGATAACGGTGTGCAAGATGATTCTAGATTATCGGTTAGCTGTGCTTGTCAGATGATCTCCGAATTATACACCCTCATATATGACTAGAACAGCCCCGGAAGTTTGGTTGCAAACCTCGCCAAAGTGTGTTGCTGAGAATGCACGTGCGGGGGACTGCGGGAGAAAGAAGCCCCAGAACAGACGACCGGTCGTCGCCGGACCGATGGCGCGCCAAAATCTGCTGTTACAAAAGGCAAATGAAGACTCTGGCGCATATTCAACAAATGGATACCTGTGCAAGGTGTTCCCAGCGAAGCCTATGTCATGGCGTTCCCATCCTGGTTTGCCATCCCCAGTCGCCACAGAGCACGTTCACATCGTCGTTTACGACAATCCCCCGCGACCCAGGCGCCGCGCGGTATTCCTATTAAGGCGTTGTCCTCGGGCTTCAATGGAATGGATTTATACATGGCAGCATATTCGCCGTGGCTTCCATCAGGTTGATCATTCCTGAATCGCCATGGTTTAATACTAATAGATCAAGTATTGATAACGTTGCCGCCCATATTTCAATGGGTGTCCCACCGCTATCTGCACCCAAATTACAAGACCTGTACAGCAGCTTTTGAGATGAAGCTCCACATGTTGTCCTTGTGCTCTTACAGCCACCATCAGTGGCGTCCACTGAGTTGAGGTTTAAGCAGACGAAATTCACTGTAAGTATCGTTCGCCAGTGTTCCTCTGTTGTTTATCTACCTTCTCAGCGCATATAAGGCATCCATCCATCTAAAGAGAGCCAACGCAATCACCATCGCCGATTTCTTTCGAGCACCTGCATCTGATTTTTGGTGGTCGCTAATTCGGTTCAAGGAGGTATGGATACCATCCCACGATCGGCGGTAGTCTAATACTGACGCGCATGGACTCGGGCAGCATGCGCCTTATCAACATAAAAACTTTTTTGGAGAGGGAGCAAGTGATGAGTAAGGGGGGGCGAGTGGATCGTCGAACCAAGGTCCTCGAGTCGGTCGATGATGAATCCACCAAGTATGCGATCTTATCCCATCGGTGGATCAACCCCACAGAAGTCGATTACGAGGAGATGGTTGATCTCGCAAAGATGGAGAGTGAGGCGAGAGATGAAATTCGCCAGCGCCCCGGCTACAAGAAGATCTTGGATGGCTGCGAGCAGGCCAAAAGGGACGGGTATGAGTGGTTGTGGGTGGACGCTTGCTGCATAGACAAGCGTAGCAGCGCAGAACTATCAGAGGCCATCAATTCTATGTTCCGGTGGTATGAAGGCTCTGGTGTATGCTATGCATACCTCCACGACGTCCCCTGCTCATCTTTTCCCACTGTGAGGAATAGGGAGAGGTACCACAAGTCCAACGGATGGCCAGAGTGGTTTTCGCGTGGGTGGACTCTACAGGAGATGATCGCGACGAGGATTGTCCACTTCTTCAACAAAGATTGGCACCACATAGGCGACAAGAAGACACTTTCACGTATTTTATCAAACGTCACGCGAGTTCCACAGCATATATTGACGGATGGACTTTCTTCCAACCGTCCTTGTATTGCTCAAATCATGTCATGGGCTGCCGATCGGACCACGACGCGAGTCGAGGACAGGGCTTATTCCTTGATGGGTCTTCTGGACGTGAATATACCGATGTTGTACGGGGAGGGGAAGAAGGCATTTCACCGTCTTCAGCTGGAGATCATCCGTATGTCGAATGACCAAAGCATCTTTGCGTGGGGTTGCAACGAGGCAAATGTGCGCTCTGGCAGCATCCTTGCCGACGATCCAAGCTTCTTCCGTAAATGCCATGACGTAGAGCTGATGGATTTTGACCAATTCGTTCAATCTCTTAAAGATCGTATTCCAGAAACAGGGCTACTCGAGGAAGACCGCTTTGGCACATTCCCCATCACGAACCGCGGCATCCAAATTTGGCTGCCTCTCCGTCCCTGCTCTCCCTCAGTCTTCCAAGCCTGGCTGCCATGCCGCTCTGGTTCATTTCATTTACCGGTGACCATCAATTTGGCTTTGTGGAATTCTAATTATTATAGGTATTCTTCGTCGGTGTCGCAGCTTCCTACAGAGAAAACTGTACAGTTCCGCCAACTCTACCTCAGATATGAGGACATCCATCACGACATCACGTTTGAAATCGACGATAGTGCAGTCACAGAGAATGGTTTCGCCTGTTGTGACGCATATCCACTGGAATGCAGAGGAAACACGCTCACACTCACCGGCATGAATCCTCTGTGTGTCAGAGTCTATTCTGACAGACAAGGCAGCTGTCGCTTTGCAGTGGCCTTTGGCCAATATTTTGGACAGGATTGGATACATTGCGCCTGCGTACCTGCCAGTAGATTTTCATGGTCCGACCGGGACAAATTTCTGGTCAGAGGGCCAGAACGTGTCCAGTCTATGGCTGAAGCACCTTCTCGAAGTGAACGCTATGGTCATATCTGGTTTAGCCATACCTTTCTCCATGGATCATCTTGGATCGCGCGTACTTGCCGCGTCATGTGGGAGAAATCGAGGATTGGAGTTCGGATAGAGGTATTTCGGCATCCTGGTTCTGGCGTCCATAATGGTCCAGATGAATGGAGAATCTTAGGTGTTGAGGCGAGTGCTTTTTTTTTTGTGCACACATATAATTGATATGACCATTTATAGGGAACCAATGATCCCAGTCATGACGTGCGGGGTCTCATGTTACGCCATTCGCCGTGCAGACGTGAGCATATATTATCTGTGGATAGCGATACCATGAAGTTTTTGCTGGTTCCTGATGGAGCAACAGTGAGTATGCATACCTTCCGTAAACTGTTTCATTCTCACGAGAACAGCTGGGGGACTATGGCCACTTCACAAACTCCGGGAGCTTTTGCCGCAAAGGAAACATCTTTGCTGACATCAAGTCCCTTTCTTCAGAGGCAGACATTACCCCGAGGCAACATGAAGTGCGCTTGATCTCCAATCCTTGCCACACACCGGTTACTCTAGACAATCTTGCCCTGTCACTTCCCAATAATCATGCTTTCAACTCACAGTTGGCTTCCCTCTCTCCTCGACTCCCCAACGCATATCTCGTCACAAGGGCCGTCCGATGTATTCCTGAATGTGAGTCCACGTGCACATACGTCGTGCTCAGTGTCTGATGGTTGGGATAGTCTCTAATTTGGACACCGATAAGTCCTCCACCATGTCTTTGTGCACCATCAAAAAGCCATTTGTCTGGTACCGAGTTGAGGGCACTGGTTCTGCGTCAGTGGCCTGGTTAGACGAAAGCAGCGACAAAACTTGGATGGAAGGGGTTTGTCACAAAAAGGTTCGGCATCACGCCGCCGGATGACAATTAAATATGACATCGTGATGGTTTAATGTACTTTGCAAGCGCCTTGCAAGATTAGACATGTAAGTAATTGGATGTGTTTCGCCCTACAAAGAAAGCCCAGCTAAAGACCGTGGGAGCCACCAGTCCCTCAAACGCCGACGCTGAATTCGTGCAGAATCGCCATCAAGATGACTGCAAGGGAAAAACGAACAGTTATTCTGCCTAGCCTTCCTCCAGAATTATGGGAATGCATCTTTGATTTTGCGACCTCCGTCCCCGGCACCTTGATCCCAGACATCTATGAACACTCCAGTCTCATCGGACCTCCTTACAATCGCAGATACCACCCCGCTCTCCGAGCTGCGCTCATTACCAAGCGTTACTTAGTCCGTGTCTGCAAACAGTGGTGGCACTTGGCAAGGCGCTATCTTTACCAGGCCATTTACATCGACAAGGTTGGATGCTTGCTGTCTCTCTCCAACACGCTGAAGAAATACGCCGTGGGTGATGGGACTGTTCCCGGAGTTCATTCCCTCGGATCATGGACACAACGGCTGGATGTTGTCATCCGCGATCGGTCTATCGACTTCGACGCCGAATGTGAATGTCTAGTTGTCATTATCCGGTCTCTGCCCAATCTTGCGATTGTGTCGTTCGCAATTACCTCTGTCAGCTATAAAAATACCTCTATGCCGTTTGGCATCTTCGATGCTCTACGATGCAATGCATCATCACTCCGTGTCCTCGATTGGTCAACTAATGGACTATTTCCCGACTTAGCTCTATTAGAGGCACTGTTGTTGAGAGAGGTTCCTCATCTGCATATCCTGAATTGCCCTGCATTGTCCTGGAAGAATGGATTCATGCCTACCCATGCTCTTTCCTCGGTGCACACCCTCATTGTGTATTCCTTGTTTGCAACACCAAACCATTCTGGCCCCGTTGACACAGGGTTGACGCCCACAAATCTCCGAGAGGTCATTCTCGATTCGGAAATGTTGAGATGCCGCTCGGGAAGAGAATTTATGCGCCGCTATGGTATTCACTTGACTACCGTTCAAATCCGGCAGGCGTACCACAACGGGAGGACACTGAATACTTCGCTGGGTGTGATCAATAGATCGTGCCCAAATCTGCGCCGCATTACACTATCCGTTATACGATTCTCGCTTGTTTCCTTGGAAGGATTCTCTCTTCCTCCTGTCGAGTACTTCGGAGTATCAGCGGAGGCGCACCAACAACCCCGGTCTGATTACTGGCAACTGTTTATGATCCTCGCTTCTATCAGAGACACCGTACCAACACTTCGCGTGGTGCAATTAATCGATCCCCGAAATGTGGGCGCCCTTCTCACGCGACACTCGAAAGTAGCTGTTCGTGCCCTTGATCAGCAGCTCGCTGGAAGTACGTTTCGTGTAGAGTGTCATGATGGAACCCTCTTGATAGGTTGGTCCAATGGCACTAGCTTAACGCCTTCTGATTATGTTGTTGCAGACAAACTCAAAGCTATGGGGAAAATGTGAAGATGGCTACTACGGTCATCAGTAGAATGGACGCGCTGTTCAATGTGTCGCTTGCGACATGTGTATTGGTCTGGTGATGCCGGCAACAGGGCAGATGACTGCCCAAACGATCGCGAAGCTAGAATTACATTCTGGAATGTGCATGGGTAGTGCGCTCAGATCGGTATTTTACATGTGCTGACTTATGTATAAGTTCGGGAGATAAGAAGAAAGGGTAGTCGGATTATGATATCTCAAGGTGTATACATCCCACATTCAGGCCATGATCAGTGTGATCTTCGTCGAATGAGACCGTGGCACCGGGCCGTCACTCGATAATTACATAACCTGGCAGGCATCTGTTACTACAAACGACGCTCATGGTGCGTGCATCATATGGTAAACGATCAACACATCCCTCTCGTTGAATACCACCATGACTAGTAGAAGAGGCTCTCACCGGCTCTCACCATGGAACTTGCCGTTACACTTGCGGGCACATACCTCGCCAGTCCATCCAGCATCGTGAATGCTCATCCTGCTCTGCATGATATCCAGTATTCAGGGCCCGTGGGCGAGTTGAACGATGTCGTTTTCAGGATCCCATCAATAGACGATGCTAGTATGAAACAAGAGGTCATGCAGGCATTGAAAGGTTTGGATGGCGTTTTAAGGGTCGATGAACTTGTTTCTCGCATGAGAACAAAGAGGGACGAGTTCTGATCTGAGGCCACATCGAATGGTATCTTTGTCCTTTGCAATAGTGTGGCATCTAGGTGCGACGCTACCCACTCCCAGATCCGTCAGTTGTGGGATGCTACGTTTCATCTTCGCTTACAATGACAGAAACTGCGGTCTACAATCATGACCAAAGATAGCATCTTGTCGCAGGAGATGCGCTGACATGGATAGCACCCACAGAAACGTATATATTCAAGGACCTAACAGGACTCTCCGATAGCCACTGTAACCCATGCTGGTCGTTGAGTTGTACTTTGGTTGTGACAGTAATTCAGTACGCAGCCTACGACGTGGTATACGCAACCGATTCTCGGAAAAAAACCATCGACTAGATCCTACCTGTATCATTCATGCCAAAAAATACCTTCTTTGACGTCATTGTTCAATTGCGTGAGGTTGTAACGGAGGACTCCCCGTCCTGGGTGGTGATGAAATGGGATTGGTGGATTCCGGCCAATACGTGTACTCTAATCAGTACATCGAGGGCATCTAAGTCACCGTACCGACGGTAGCATGCAAAGGGACAACAAAGATAATGAAATCGGAGACACTGATCAGTTATTCAGCTTTATCTTCGATGATCGTGGTCACGTAACGCCTCCGTCACATTCTCTGACCGAGACGAGATGCTCCAGCCCGAATTCTGACGGAAACCACGAGGGCGAGGTGGGTCGCCTAGGGCTTTGACCAATTCTACCCAGAGATCATCTTCTAATGACTTCAGTACGGACAAAGGAATCCCAACTCTTGGGGGCTTCCAACCATAAACTATTCCATGCGTTGCAGGAAGCTTAAAGTTTTTATGGAGGTGTGCGCCGAGATGGTATGCGAGTCTGTTACAGCACCAACAACAGTCTTTACCCACTGCAATGCCGAATTCTGTAGCACCCTGAATGCCATATAGGTGAAAGAAGGGTCACGCAGTAAAGGGCGGACTCACAGGATCAATGATCTGCTTCAACAACCGAAGATCATCTGCCGGGATCGGTTCTCCGTAATTTACACGACCATCATTCGAGGAGGCAAGGTATGACACAAGCCCCATCAGTGTTGCCTCGGCATGAACAGTCTTGTAAAACGACTGTGAACAATATTTATTGAAGGTCTCCTCGAGTTGATGACGCAAGTTAGGGTCGACATTGCCTGAGTTTGCATTTCGGGAGCCCGATGCATTCGAACGGCCCACTCTGAACTTCTGAATAGCATCCTAAGTTGAAATATGTCAGAACCGCAGCTAAAATCGGAGAGAAGCTACTGACATATTCATACATCATATCCTTCATGCTACAAAGTAGTGACTTGCAAGGTTGAACTTTAACCAGCCCCACGGAAAGATTGTCATTGAGGAGCATACGGAACTCATTGTCGAGGAGTTTGTTCACCGCACCCGGCCATGCAACGAGCGCCTGTAAGTAACGCAGAAGTTGATTTCCACGACTCTCGCCTTGATTTTCCACCATGTAGCCCTCTATTTCTTTATCCTCGTCTGTATAAGGATTTGCATTCCGTTATTTTGTACAAAGAGCCCATACCATCTATACTCACCGACATCGTCCGACTCTGTTACGGAAGTGGTGAGTGGTCGGCATGGAACGAATGATGAACGTACCCTTAGTGATATCCCCAGTCAACATACTTTCAGCGGGATCAGTTGTGGTCCGGCTCTTGGTGTCGTCTTCGCCTCGTAATTGGTTTATTCCCTCTTCAACTAATAACAGTGAGATTTTTCCCGCAGAACTCCCAAGATTGATAGTACTCGCCCATTCCATTCTGGCCTGCGGTACAAATATGAGCTATTGTAGGGGATAGCATACCCTTGTCAACTCCAGTAGGTGAAGTACTTGTCATATTGGCCCAATCAGGTTCATGTTCAATCGGATTTGCTTTGGGGGGCCTTTTCCAGATCGCCGCAACGGACCGCCCAATACGTGCGAAAAATCGTAGAATTGGGCTGCGATCCACGCTTTTGCCAGCTTGCTGATTAGTCGGTTCCGCTTCGCCTGCATCTAAACTAGTGCTCCAGTACTTGATTTAACGAACGCTAAACAATTGACCCACAAAAGTTGTCTGGGCCAACATCATAGTGGGTATAAGTTTTTGAAGTCAGAACGGGTCGAGTGATGAACATGCCTTTGATGGCTTTCCCCGTATCGGGTAACCCGCTATCGCATAGATCGGATGTTGTCTGAACAGTCTTTGCGACGCCCTCGTTCAATGAAGAACCCTCGTCTTCCTCTATGAGCCAACGTCTCGTGAAGTACTGTGTGACCAACGTACCTCTGGTGAGTTTTGCAGGCGAGTTGGACAGCAGGTTGTCGGCCAGATCTGTTTCGGTCAAAAGAGTTTGGACAATGCCTTCCTCCCAATGGAGGTATAAAAACAAGTTCTGAGACCACAAACCGACGTTAGCGATCGCCTCTCGCTCTTTGTTTGTCGGTCTCGCTATCTGGCCATTCTTCCGTCTGATATTGTGGGCCTTTTCAACAGCTCGGCGCAGTTCGCCCAGCATCGCTGCGAGTATTGCGGCCCAAAGCGTTTTGGTTTCATCAGAGAATTCCCACTGAAGAACTTCTCTCCCATCACCTCTGGTCCAAATATTTCGTTTCATCGTCACTGGAGGGTTGAATTTTGTGATACATTCTTCTAGCCACCGAGGAACATTCACCCAGCGTTGGTTAATGGTGCTCCTAGCTGGCTGCCACTGTCGAATTCTGTCAGATAACCCTCCCTTGCAATGCCACTCGCCAAATTGAAGACGCGCGCGAAGCTTGCGGAAGGAGCGAGAAATGACGAAATTGAGCAATTTAACATGCGCCTGCGGATCTTTAGCTGGATCGCACGACGCGAAAGCCGCCCAGAGATCCCCAATATGCGCGCCGAGGTTTTCAGCGTCGCGAGCCCTGATCATGGGTGAATCAAGAGACAGGAACGTGGTAACTAAACTCGAAATTAAACCCACCCACTGATCACTTCCTCGAACTTTTTATTTGTTTTAACTATCCTGTCGACCCCAAGACGAGCTACGCGTGACTTTGGGTCGTGAGGATTCTGGGTTATGACCATGGTATTCAATCTACCCGCGGCTGTGAGCTTGCCAGTCACAGCAGTGACCCTTTTCGCATCAATGTCTCCCTTTTGACCGCATGTCAACAGGATGGCAAAGTGGCGCAGAAGGTCAGGTATTTGATTGTTATCGAACATTTGGGGTGGGCCATGTATCCTCATGCACCGAAGCACTTGCGTAAGGGTCTCAATTCGCCGGGAAACCTTGGTGAACTCCTCTGCCTTTCTTTGTTCTTT
>Ga0307518_10003855_pt1 | contig 10802 bp, 7 predicted proteins | sample 25_EM_MG_FD_203889 | JGI IMG/M metagenome (GOLD analysis project Ga0307518, IMG submission 203889) | Populus trichocarpa ectomycorrhiza microbial communities from riparian zone in the Pacific Northwest, United States - 25_EM | ecosystem: Host-associated > Plants > Roots > Unclassified | place... | reverse complement strand
GTTTCCCACATGTCAGCCGCCAACGCGATCATCAACTCCGGTCTCGGCCGGAGCTGCACGTATGCGATCCGCATCCGCCGCAGCCCCGGTGCCCTGACCGGCCCGGGCGCACACGCCCGCTGACACTCCCGCCGACCCGCCACTCGCGGTCCGCGGTTCTTCACCCTCTTCCGGTCAGGGCCTTCGTCTGCCCGTATGCCCTTCACGGAAGACAAGGACCGCAGGCCATGGCCCGCCCCACCCACGTTTCCCGCGCGCTCTCGCAGAACTTCCTCGCCGACCGCGCCACCGCCGAATACGTCGCCCGCCTCGCCGTCCCGCAGGGACGACAGGTACCGCTCCTCCTCGAAGTGGGGGCAGGCAAAGGCGCGTTGACCGCGAAACTCGCCCCCCACTGCCACGAACTCCACGCCCACGAGATCGACCCCCACCTCGTACCGAAACTCCGCACCCGCTTCTCCACCACACCCCAAGTGCGGGTGGTCGCCGGGGACTTCATGGACACCCGGCCCCCACGCACCCCGTTCTCGGTCGCCGGAAACGTGCCCTTCTCCCGCACCGCCGACATCGTCGACTGGTGCCTGCGCGCCCCCGCCCTCACCGACGCCACCCTCCTCGCCCAGCTCGAATACGCTCGCAAACGCACCGGGGACTACGGCAGTTGGACCCTGCTGACGGTGCGCACCTGGCCGCGCTACGAGTGGCGGCTGGTCGGCCGGGTCGACCGGCGCCGGTTCAGTCCCGTACCGCGCGTCGACGCCGGGATCGTACGGATCGAGCGACGCCGGACCCCGTTGCTCGAACCGGCCGCGCTGCGCGATTGGCAACACCTGGTCGAGCTGGGCTTCTCCGGGGTGGGCGGCTCGCTGCACGCCTCCCTGCGCCGGGCCCGCCCGAGGCGCCGCGTGGACGCCGCGTTCCGGGCCGCGCGCCTCGATCCACGTGTCCTGGTGGGCGAGGTGTCACCGGACCACTGGCTGCGGCTGCACGAGGAGTTGACGTCGTAGCCTGTTGATCACTGCGTCGGCCGCTCCCGTCCTCCTCCGACGTCCGCCGGCGCGGGGAGGCGTGGGGCCGGTCACCGGATGAACGCGAGTATCCGGTCGCGCAGTTCGGTCATCGCGGTCTTGTCCGCGGCCTCCACATTGAGCCGTAGCAGCGGTTCCGTGTTGGACGGGCGGAGGTTGAACCAGCGGCCGTCGCCCAGTTCCACGGTCAGGCCGTCGAGGCGGTCGACGGTGGCTCCGTCGACGCCACGGAATGCGGCCTCGACCTCGTTCAGCGTGGCTGCGGCATCCGTGACCTCGGAGTTGATCTCGCCGGAAGCCGTGTACCGCGAGTACGCGGCGACCAGTTCCGACAACGGCCGGTGCTGCTCGCAGAGGGCGGCAAGGACGTGCAGGGCGGTGAGCATTCCGGTGTCCGCGCGCCAGAAGTCGCGGAAGTAGTAGTGACCGGAGTGCTCACCGCCGAAGACCGCGTCGTGTTCGGCCATCCGTGCCTTCATGAAGGAGTGGCCGACCCGCGAGCGGACCGGCCGGCCGCCGTGCTCGCGGACGATCTCCACGGCGGCGGCCGAGGTGATGACGTTGTGGACGATCGCGGCACCGGGATGCCGGGTCAGCTCACGGGCCGCGACCAGGCCGACGATCGTCGACGGGTCCACGGGGAGGCCGAGTTCGTCGACGAAGAAGCAGCGGTCGGCATCACCGTCGAAGGCCAGCCCGATGTCGGCGCCGCTGTCGCGCACCTTCGCCCGGAGGTCCACGAGGTTCGCCGGATCGAGGGGGTTCGCTTCGTGGTTCGGGAAGGAACCGTCCAACTCGAAGTAGAGCGGCACGAGTTCGACCGGCAGGTCGGCCAGTACGGCCGGGGCGGTGTGTCCGGCCATGCCGTTTCCGGCGTCGACGACCACCCTCAGCCGGCGATCGCCCTCGACCTTCACCAGCGAGTTGAGGTGGGCGGCGTAACTCCCCAGCAGATCGCGGCGGGTCGTCGTTCCCGCCGGACGGACGGGTTCCGGCCTGTCGTCGGTCTCCAGCCACGTCCTGATCGACTCCAGCCCCGTGCCCTCACCGATGGGGGCGGCCCCGGCCCGGCACAGTTTGATCCCGTTGTCCCGGGCCGGGTTGTGGCTGGCCGTGATCATCGCGCCTGGCATGTCCAGGCTGCCGGAGGCGTAGTAGAGGTAGTCGGTCGAGCCGAGGCCGGTGTCGATCACATCGGCTCCGGCCGAGTTGGCCCCGGCGGCGAAGGCCGCGGCCAGTTCGGGTGAGGTGGCGCGCATGTCCCGGGCCACGACCACGCAGGGGGCCTGCGTCAGCCGTACGAACAGGGCGCCGATCCGTTCCGCGATCACGGGATCGAGCTGCGTGGGGACTTCTCCGCGGATGTCGTACGCCTTGACCAGACGGGAGTAGTCGGTCATGTGGTGGTGCCTTTCGGGGTGCCGGGCGGGCCGGACGGCCCTTCCGGAGGGGGACGAGCAGAGGGCGGTGACGTCGGTCAGGCGGCTTCACCGGTGGTGAGCCAGCCGAACGCCGTCACTTCCGCGGAGGCGGTCTTCAGGTCCTTGGCGTTGTCCACGCCCCGCCAGTAGCCGTTGATCCGGTAGGCCGTCAGCCGGTCCTGCTCGGCGAGGGCCGGAAAGGTGGTGTCCTCGTGGTCCCCGAGGTCCGGCAGCAGAGCAGTCACCTCGGGCTCGAAGAGATAGACGCCCGCGTTGATCCAGTGCGGCAGCACCGGCGCCTCGGCGAACCGGGTGACACGGTCGTCGCTGCTCAACTCCACGACGCCGTACGGTGATTTGAGCGGGGTGACCGCCACGGTGGCCAGCGCGGAGCGCTCGATGTGGGTGCGGGCCAGGTCGCGCAGCGAGAACCGGGTCAGGATGTCCCCGTTCAGGCCCACCCACCGCTGATCGGGGTACGGCAGGCGCCACGCCGCGTACTTGAGCCCGCCGCCGCGGCCCAGGGGTTCGTCCTCGACGACCACCCGCACCCTCAGCGGCAGCCTGTGGGACGCGAGGTACTCCTTGAGGACATCGGCCAGGTAGCCGCAGGAGACGACGACGTCCTCGATGCCCTCGGCCGCCAGCCAGCGCACCTGGTGTTCGAAGATGGGGCGGCCGGCGACCTCGACCAGGGCCTTGGGGACCCGGTCGGTGTGCGGGCGGAGGCGGCTGGCCTTGCCGCCGGCAAGGATCACCGCCTGACGGACCGGCGATGCGTCCGGGCCGGTCGGGGCAGGGGTGAGCATGCTGTTCATGGTGTCTCCCGGGGATGATTGAGCGGATGGTTCAGGGATTCGGGCTCCGTCGAGCGGTCAGACGGGTCCGATGTGACCGGTGGATACGGCGAAGCCGGCGAAGTCGGCGTACTGGGCACGCGGTGTCGCCCAGCTCGGGTCGCTGCCGCCGAAGAAGGTGGAGAAGAACACCCCGTCGATGCCGAGCCGGTCCGTCGTACGGAACTCCAGACCGCCGGCGTGCAGGACGCGTCTGTCGTCCAGACTCACGTCGATCGTGCCGTCGGAACGGCCGGGGGTGTTGAGCCGGACGGCCTGTTCCACACAGACCCAGCGGCCCGTCGGCCAGTGCCACGAACCCCGGCCGAGCGACGTGCCGTGCTCGACGGAGGTCGGCAGATAGGCGTACACCTCGGCCGCGCCGTCGGTGCGCCACATGTAGCGGGTGGACAGACCGTTGTCGCCGTCGGGAATCCGTCGGCCGCTGGTGACGGTGCCGCCGTACAGGCCGGGCAGCTTTCCGCCCCTGACGAAGTCGAACCCCCGGGGGAAACGGACGTAGTACCGCAGATGGAGGGCGTCGGCCGGGCCGGACTTCAGGGGCAGGTAGAGCTGTGCGCCGCCCGCCGGCCGGTGGTAGTCGCGGGACACCGTCGGACTCGCCGACAGGGCCGGGTACCGCACGCGCACCACCTGTCCCAGCTTGCTGTCGCGTCGTGGCAGGAACACGGCCCGGGTCAGTCCGAACGAGCCGTTGTTCCCCGGCCGGACCGCGGGCCCGAAGAACCGTTCCACGCCGGCCTTGTCGTCGCTCAGACCGGTGCCGGGGTGAGGGCCGGAAGGGCTGGGTGCGGTGCTGTGGCCGCCCTTTCCGTCGTCACCCCGGTGCTCATGGGAGGGACCCGAGCACGAGGCGAGCAGGACGACCGCCGCTGTCGCACCGAGCGCGATGAGTCGCCTTCTGCGCATGCTGCCGCTCCTGTCCTTGAAGTACGGGGAAGTGATGGGGCGTTGGGGAAGTGCCGGGGGTACGGGGGTGCGGGGGCGCTTCAACCGTCAGGCGGTGTTGCGCACATGGCGCGCGACCTTGGGCCGTGGAGTGCGGCGATGGCGCACCTGATGGACGGTCTGCAGGGCGATCGCCGCGAGGAGCGCGACAATGGCCGCGAAGCCGAGCCAGGGGAACGGCGGCAGAGTGACCTCGGTGTGGCCGTGGCGCAGGATCTCCCCGTCGCCGGCCATGGCCAGCGGCGCGCGGACCCGGGAGTCGGTGATGTCGATGACGGCTCCGCGGTCGGCCTCGATGCCTTTGCGCTCGGCGAGGACATCCAGTCCCGTGCCGCTCGCCCGTACCGTCCGGGCGAGGTGTATCCCGCGGTGGGCCTCTGTGATGGTGAGTCCGTCGAGGTGGGCCGGGGCTCCCAGGTCGACGGCCGTGCTTGCTCCGGAGACCGAACCGCCCTTGATCCGCAGCCCTTTCGACGTGGACGCCAGGCCCTTCCCGGACGCGTTCTCGACCCGCACCGACGTCAGTGAGACTCCGGTGGTGGTGGCTGCCGCCGTCACCCCGGTCCGGCTGTCGCTGATGGTCACTTCGCGCAGGGCGGCATCATGTGCCCTGCCGTTGACGGAGATTCCGGTGCGGGAGCCGTCGATCCGCGTGCCGGTGACGGTGACCTGGGGACCGGACACGGAGATCCCCCGTGCGAAGTCGCTCACCGTTCCGTCCGTGACGGTGGCGGAGCGGATGTCCTGGCCGAGCGAGATTCCGGTGCGGCCACCGCTCAGCCGGGGTTTGTGGACGGTCACCCGGCTTCCGGGCCCGGTGACGGACACCGCGACCTTCGTGTGCCGCACGGTCGCGTCGGAGACGGTGCAGTTCACGCAGGACAGCAGCCGTATGCCACCGCCCCGGTCGGATCCGGAGTCGGCCCCGACGAGGCCGAGACCGTTCTGCGGGGTGGCCCGGATCCCGATGCCCTTGTTGTCCCGGGTGGTGACCCGCGACAGCGTCCGCCCGTCGGTGCCGCCGACGGTGACGCCGTTGCGGCCGTTGCTCCGAGCGGTGAGCCCGGTGGCCGAGGTTCCCGTGTCCCCGTTCAGGACGAAACCGTCCTCGGTGGAATCCCTGGCGGTGACGTCGTCCAGACGTACCCCGGTGGAGCCGGCCAGCCGCAGGCCGGTGCGGTTGCCCTGGAAGGTGGAGCGGACCGCCGAGCCGGTGCCGCCCTTCCCCCAGGTGACACCGGAGAACCGGGAAGGGGCCCGGCCGGACAGCCCGAAACCGGAGACGGTGCTGTCGGTGATGTCGAGCCGGCCGCCCGCCCCCATGTAGAGGTAGGGGCGTACGGGAGTGTCGTCCGCGAGGTCACCTCCCTCGGGGCCGACCGCGGCGAGCGTGGTGTCGCGTATGTCGAGCGTTGCCCTGCTGCCGCGTATCCACGTTCCCGAAGCCGCGGAACTCCCCGCGGTGAACAGCACCTTCCTGGTCACCCGTCCGATCCGCAGGGTGGTCCCGGGAGTGAGCAGCACCGCCGCCCCGACCTGTACGGCGGACGGGTCGTCGCCGTCCTGAGTGATCCAGCCCGGCCCGGTGTTCGCGGCCAGCCAGCTCATCCGGACATCTCCCGTGCCGGGTGAACGGCGGGATTCGAGGACGCCGTGGCGGACGAGGTCCACGACACCGGGCCGGATCACGACGAGCCGGTCCGGCCTCCCGTTGCGCTGCCAGGCGGCCAGGTCGGACTGCGCGGGATCCGCGGCCGACGCCGGGGGCGCCGCGGCGGACACGGCGGAAAGAGCGGTGAGCGCGGTCACCGTCACGGCCATGGACATCCTGATGGCGGTGGTCCTCACGCGGTCACCTCGCTCTCCGCGGGCTGTGCCGCGCTCTGGCTGGTGCGTACGACGACACCGTTCTCGACGGAGACCTGACGGGTGAGCCAGCGCTGCTTGCGGATCGTGGCGAGTGCGCAGAGCTTGACCACGGCCATGGCGAAGGAGACCAGCACGAAGCCGGGGACGAGGAAGAACGAGGACGGCCTGCGGACCAGGTGGGGGAGGATCTTCATGGACCGGCTCACCCACCACCAGATGGCCAGACAGGCGACGAAGAACCAGTCCTGGCGGACCACGGCAAGGGTCATGAAGGCCGGGGCGAGGAGCAGGGTGAAGCCGCTCACCCCTTTGTCGATCATGGTGAAGGCGAGGAAGGGGTGGCGCCAGACCCAGCGCCGGGAGAGCGCTCGCAGATCGGACCGCCATGTGTTGCGCGCCCAGCGCAGCCGTTGCTTGAGGAAGATCCTCAGCGTGCCGGGGAACGTCGACCAGACCCTCGCCGAGCGCTGCATGAAGGCCAGATGCCCGCGTTCCAGGATCAGGGTGGTCAGCCGTTTGTCGTCACCGGACATGCACGGGACGCCCATGAAGGTCTCCGCCATGAAGTCGTCGGAGATCTCCAGCAGCAACTCCCGGCGGTAGACGGCGGTACGCCCCGACAGACACGAGACGGCCCGGCCCATCACACTCTGCGAAGCGTTCTCGTCGAAGTAGCGGTAGTCGAGGAACATGTCGTTGACCCGTTGCAGGAAGCCCTTCGGGTTGTAGACGTTCTGCCGGGTGCCCACCCCGCCGATCCTCGGATCGGCGAAGGGCATGCAGGTCTCGGCCGCCACGTCGTGGGCCCAGATGGTGTCGGAGTCGACGAGGGCGACCAGATCCGTGCTCGCGGCCTCCCAGCCGCGCACCAGGGCATCACGTTTGCCGGGGACGTCGGTGACGACGATGGTCACCGGATAGCGCGAGGCGATGTCCTGGCATGCGTGATCGGTCGCGTCGATGACGAGGATGACCTCCTCGACGTCGTTCGCCAGCCAGGACGCGATGGCGTGGGCGAAGATCGTGGGGTCCTCCTGGTAGACCGGGACGACCACGCTCATGGGAAGCCGGAAGTCGTTCTTGACCGGCTTGTACAGGACGGCGGGCGCACGGCGCAGCAGCCAGCAGGTCCAGCGCACCAGGCCGAGGACGCCCAGCGGCAGATAGATCAGGTAGTACCGGAGATCAACGAGGGTGTTGTCGAGAAGTCCGTTCATGGAGCCTGTTCTCAAGAGGCCCGCACGGCCGACGGGCAGCGGGGGAGAGGTGCCGGGCGGACGGCCGGGAGGGTGCGGGGGAGCGGTGGACGCGCGGGGCGCGCCGGAAGCCGGGGCTCGGGCGGGGGCGGCCTCGGGGCAGGAGGCACCCGCTCCGGAGAGAGGGGGAAGAGGGGTAGTTCCAGAGCGGGGCAACAGCCCCGGGCACCCGAGCCCCGGCGGTCCTGGGAAGCGGGGCGCGTGTCGCGTGGCGCCGGTGGTCAGCGCATGTCGGCCGGTTCGCCGGCTGCCGTGGCCATCCGGTCATTGACCTCGACCACGGCCTTGAGCAGCGGCATGCGCAGACCCATGGAGTCGGCTACGCCCAGGAAGCCCTGGGTGTCCTTGGGCAGGCACACTCCGCCGTAAGGGGTTCCGCCGCGAATGCCGTAGAGCGGATTGATGGATCCCTCCGCGGACCGGGCCACGGTCTGGGCGATGGGATCGAGCTCCAGTCCCAGTTCCTTGGTCACCAGCCACATCTCGTTCCAGAAGCTGATCTTCGTCGCGTTGTAGATGTTGTGCGCGCACTTGATCAGCTCGGCCTCGGCCGGGTTCGCGAAGTAGCGTATGTCGCCGCCGAACGGCTGGAGCAGCTCGCCGAGCCGCTCCCGGGTCCGCACGCTGCGGGACGCGACCACCGTCATCCACGGGTGCCGGAAGTCCTCCACCGCCGACGCGGCGCGCAGGAACTCCGGGTTGCTCGCGACCGTGAACCCCTCGCCGGGCGTCTTGCCCGAGTGCAACTCCAGTAGTGGCTGCACCACTTGCTCCGCCGTGCCCGGCGGAACCGTCGAACGCACCACGACGACGTGGGACTCGTACGACTCCCGCAGGGCCTCCCCCACCGACACGGTGCCCGTCTCGAACGCGGAGAGGTCGTAGGTGTGCCCGACGTTGGGCGTCGGCAGCGTGAGGATGATGAACGAGCTCGGCTCCGCGCGGAGGTCGAGCCTGCTCTGTGCGTCCAGGCCCTCCGAGCGGAGCGCCTCCAGTCGCCGTTCGTCGACGTCGATGAACGTCACCTTGTGGCCGGCGTGGAGGAACCCTCTGCCTGTCGCGGTTCCCACGACACCCGAGCCCACAACGAAGATTCGCGCCATGCGAAGTTACCTCCTGTGAAGTGTCCGACACCGGCTTGCGGGCAATGGAGAAGCCTGCGAGCACGGTTCATGAGTGCGAGGTACGGGAAATGGAAACGTTGTTCTTACCTTGCACGCCGGAGTAGACGGACCACTCCGTCAATGGGTTCCGTTGCCCGTCGCGAGAACCCGGGTGTGGAGGCTCAAGGAGAAGGTTTTTGTCCGAAATTCACAACCCGAAAATCGGAGAACGTACAGCTCAGAGCCGTTTTGAAGATTCTTTGCCAAAACTCCTGATTGGTGGCGGAAGTTGCCGCTCGGGAGCTGGCTATGCCACATTGCCAGGCTCGGTGTCAATCCTCCCCCGGGTCGGAGCCTGCTTTTCCGGCCCTGTCCGGTCGGGTTGAATTGGGTCGAATGGGTTGTGGAATTCCATCGGTCGGGCCATTTGAAAAGAGGGATGTTTGTGATTTCCCAGCATATGAGAATGCTGTGAGATTATCCCGGGTGTGAGGGAGTCATTTCCGGCGAGGTCCGGAACGAGTGGTCCATGCAATCAGTGATCGCGCGGTGCCGTGCAGGCGCGATCGACGCGGTCTCACCTGTGCAGTTGACTCGGTGCGGTCGTGCCGTCGCGCTTCGGGCCCGCCCCGAGGTCAATCCCGGGGACGTAACGATCGTGCCCCCGTGACAGACCCTGGCGTGGTGTCGGGCAGGGCAGGGCATTGACGATCTCGGGACGGCGTGAATTGCAAGGATGTTCGGGTCGGCACCGAGCGCGGTGGTGCCTGCGCCGGCGGTGGCGATACGGGAGTAAAGGCCAATACCTGCGGGCGTGTTGCCCGGCCGCGGCCCTGATCCACCGATGCCGCGAACCCCGGCGGCCGGCACTCGCGACCTCATCGGCAGGTACGGCCTGCCGCTGCCCGAGTCGCCCGTCGGACACGGCGGCGGCCCACCGGGTCCGGACGGGCCGGAACCGGTGGGCATACCTGCCGCTGCTTCGCCGAGGGAAGCCAACAGGCCCTCGGCCAGGGGGAGTTACACCCGCAGACGCTCGCCCTCGCCCGCCACCTCGGGCGCGACCGGCTCCGGCGACTCGTCGTGGGTGAGGTCGGGGAGGCGGTGGAGCCACTTCGGGAAGTACCAGTTGCGCTCGCCCAGCAGGGCCATCACCGCGGGGAGCAGGACGCCCCGGATGACCGTGGCGTCGATGAGTACCGCCGCCGCGAGGCCGACGCCCATCTGCTTCATGGACTGCATGGACAGCGTGCCGAAGATCGCGAAGACGGCGACCATGATGATCGCGGCGCTGGTGACGACGCCCGCCGTGGTGACCACACCGTGCTGGATCGCGTCCCGGGTCGTACGGCCGCGCAGCCGGGCCTCACGGATGCGGGAGACGACGAACACGTGGTAGTCCATCGACAGGCCGAACAGGATCACGAAGAGGAACAGCGGCAGCCAGGTGACGATGGCGCCGACGCCCTCCGCGCCCACCAGTGAGGCGCCCCAGCCGTGCTGGAACACGGCGACGAGGATGCCGTAAGCGGCGCCCACCGAAAGGAGGTTGAGGGCGATCGAGGTGATCGCGACCGTCAGCGAGCGGAACGAGAGCAGCATCAGCAGGAAGGCGAAGACCACGACGAACGCGAAGACCGGTACGACCGATCCGAGGAGCTGGTCGTTGAAGTCGTGCGAACCGGCGACCTGTCCGGTGATGGGCGCCTGCACCCCGTCTACCTTGCCGAGTGTGGCGGGCCGCACCTCGTCACGCAGTTTCTCCAGGCTCTTCGCCGCCTTGTCCTGGTCGGAGCCGCCGACGAGCGGGACGTTGACGAAGGCGACGTTCTGCGCGTCGTGCAGCTTGATGTCGACCGGGCCGAGCGAGGCGCCCGAACTGACCGCCTCCGCCTTGAAGTCGGCCAACGCCTGCTTGACCTCGGGTGCGTTGATGTCCTTCGCCCTGACGACCACCTCGGCCGGTTCGGAGCCGCCGGGGAAGGCGTCGTTGACCCGGTTGTAAGTCCCCACGATCGGGAGGGAGTTGCCGAACTCCTGGTCCAGGGTGAGGTTTTCGGTCTTCATGCCGAGCGCGGGAGCGGCGATCGCCAGCAGTGCGCCGGCCGCGACGAGGACGGAGACGAGCGGCTTGGCGAGCACACCCTTCAGTACGGCGGTCCAGAACCGGCTCTCGCCGTTGCCCCGGCGGCTGCGCCGGCGCAGGAACGGGATACGGCCCTTCTCGACCCGCTCGCCCAACAGCGAGAGCAGCGCGGGCAGTACGGTCACCGAGCCGACCATGGCGACCGCGACGACCATCAGCGAGGCCAGGCCCATC
>Ga0307518_10003854_pt1 | contig 10802 bp, 6 predicted proteins | sample 25_EM_MG_FD_203889 | JGI IMG/M metagenome (GOLD analysis project Ga0307518, IMG submission 203889) | Populus trichocarpa ectomycorrhiza microbial communities from riparian zone in the Pacific Northwest, United States - 25_EM | ecosystem: Host-associated > Plants > Roots > Unclassified | place... | reverse complement strand
GAAAAGTCTTTTAGTGACAAAATTATGAGTGGTTTAATACTTGTCTTTCAACAAATTGGTGAAAGGTTTCCTAGTCTTTAGCTCATAAAAATATTAGGGATAACGGTTTGATCATAAACCAGCAAAAGGATTGGGTTTGATCTTGCAACTGCAAAAAAATCACGTAACGATTTGGTCTCACCTGCTAAGAAAACCGATGTGCAATAGTAAAACTCTTGAACGGAAGTTCAAAGAGAGAGTAAGTGGTTTGTTGAACCTCTATAAATCTTGGTGCAATCTCTTTAAACTTTCACTCTTTAATTATTATATTTTTATTGTTTATTGCTTCCGTATTTGGTTGAGTGTTTAGAATTACATATTATTAGATAAAACAATTTTAATTTATAGTTTTACTTTGTATATCTAATCCAACTTTCCCTTTAAAAAAAGGAATTTAAATAAAACAATGATCAACAAGGATGAAAGGATTAAGTTATAGATTTAAAAAATAAAGGGCTAAGGTGTAACCAGGGACTAAGGAACCGCTAACTCATGATAAAAATTTGGATCCATGTTGTAATTTGACTTGGCTTTATGCTGGTCTGTCAAGGTTCCTTTCTTGGAATTTGGTTTTAATGACCAGGTTACATGCTATTGGCCAGGGCTAGAATTTTTAAGGTTATGTCCATTTTCGATGAGAAATCCCATAAGACAAGCCATACTGGATCTTATGCATTTAATTATTTAAATATTATTTACTTTGACTAATCTATATTCGCTGTCAACCTACCTCACTGATTTGTATTTGTCTAGCCGATTACAAAGATCAAATGGACAAAATATATTATTAATTTATTAGAATTGATTGAGTCTATAAAAATAGTTAAGTAAAATATGTAGTAGTACTTCTTCTATCCGGCTTCTTTGCATTTCGTAGAGTTGTTTCCATGTAAAATCTAGATTATATTAAAGGTGTAATATTTAGCTTTTTCTTAAAAAATATATTTTCAAACTAACTCATATATTAATCAACATTATTTTTTTTTAACAATTTAATGATACATTTTTTATATTAATTTGATACGATTTTAAAGCAACTTCTTTAGTACCTTCGTGACCACCATATTTATTTATGTTATCTCACTAAAAAAATTATAGAGTTTGTCTCAACAATAGCATAATGGGGTAAAAAATTTGCTAAACTAACACAATTAAAAAAATATTTTTCAAACAAGCATAACTTTTGACAAATGCACGTCCCATATCATTTAAAAAAAAACAATTGATAATTTCTTTTTCTTTGTCTTTCTTCTCTACTCAAAATGCATTTGGTACCTCAATGTTATTTAGTTAACTTTAGTTCCATTATTATTATCATTTCATCGGCTGTTTTTTTTACAAAACTAAAAAATTAAAATTATTTTTATTTAAGTTGAACAAAAATTAACAATTTTTTTTATTTTTCAGAAGATTATTCCATTAATTTCTTAGCAAAATTCATTTAATTCTATAATAATAGAATATATTAAAGATAACTAAATATATATAAAAAAAAGGGACTTGATGAAATAGATAGAGAAGAAAGAAAAAAAATGGACTTGCACAATAACTAAAGTAGAAGAGAAAGAAAAAAAAGACATTAAAGACAGATTGAAATTTCAATGATGACTTTTATAAATATAAAAAAAAGTCATCTTTGAAGCTGAAAATGACACACACGTCGCTTGGGCTTGGAGGCAATGGCATCCTCGCTTGCTGGAGCAATACACAAAAGATTTTAAACAAAAAAAATTGGTGTGTGGATGCTATATCACAAACAGTAAACAAAAAATTTATGTAAGGCTCGCAAGTACTATATGCACGTCCCAAGTTTAGGAAATATTTTTTTCAACTAAGCTAGTTTGTGAAAAAAATAATTCTTTTGGTTGGGAAAAACCCGAAATTAGCAAATTTCGAATTAGTTAGTCGAACTTTGAAAATTACCCACTAAGGCTGAAACTATTAAGAAATGAAATGAATCTTTCTCTTGTAGGTATACCGACAAGGGCAAGTGGGATTTTGAATAGCAAATGCAATGTACATTAGTATTGGAGAAGATAGAACTGCTCTGTAGTTTGTATGGATTTGGAGATGGAAGATATTTAATCCATAAAAATGGTGGCTGGTGTGTATTCAAATTGCAACCACATTAACTTTTTCTTTACGCGCATTAAGAAAAGACGCAGATTGACTTGTGGAATAAAAAGAATCATGTCTTCCAAGCTTAAACTAGCTGTCTGTTGAACACTATGTCAAAGCAATGCATTCCTTTTTCTTTTCTTTTTTTACATTAAATTAAGAAGCTAAAGTTGAGTTCATGTATTCCATCTCTGTTCTCCATAGCAAGTTCTTGAACTACCACTACCAAACCTTTGTATGGTAGTTAAATGGACGGTTAGAAAATGGGATGGAGTACTTAAGTATAGCCCAAGGGAGTGCTTTGCCCAAAAAAGAAGAAGAAAATCTTATTATTGTCTTCCAATTTCATCTTAAGCCTAAGGATGACCACAAGTCGGGTTAATTTTTACTATAATATTGTAAACTAAAATAGTGTGTGTGTGTGTGTGTGTGTGTGAGAGAGAGAGAGAGAGAGAGAGAGAGAGATACAAATTAATTATATTTCGGGTCTGGTTTTTGTTGAGTTTAAAAATATTTATACACGATTCTTTATCTCGTAACTATCCAATAAAAACTCATTCATTTAGATTGGTTGTATCTATTAGGGTTGAATAAAATTACCATCCAGGCAATGTTACCGCCCCATGCAGAAATTCAAGTGTTTTATCGCATGTATTTTAGCCATGGAGAAGCAACAATATCTATTGTTCTTATGTATGGGATGGAATTGATCAAATGAGTTGGTTTAGAATGAAATGGAGAATCAGATGATGCATTAAAGAAGAAGTTTTTCTTTAAAAAAAATAATCTTGAGCAGAGAATCTTGCAAAACGTTTGCTTAACATATTAAATATATAAAAAAGGAAAAAGAAAACAACAATAGATTTATTTATTTTTGCGTCGGAAGTACGAAAAATTGAATTTTGATTTACAGGATTCGTAGTTTAGACTTTAATAATAGAAGGTATTTATTCGAGTCTTAAAGAGTATCAATAAACACATGGAGTATCTAAATTCAAAGCTTCAATTTGAATCAATCACAGGAAGAAACAGCAAATTAAGATACCTAATTGCATTTGGTCAAGCGTACATTGAAGGGAGACAGGCACATTAATTACCTGCATCCATAATTACAGAAGTCAATTCTGCCACAAGTTAATTACCATGTAAAAAATGAGGTGTGCATCTAGCAGATAAATGGTTGAGGTAGTTTTGTATTTGTCTAACAACATATCGACTTTGGATTGCGGAACAAAGTAAAGGGCATGCACTTGGCTATGTGCTTGCTTCATAGATTTTGGCCTTTTAGGGTTCATATATACCCTGTAGATTTGGATAGAATTTACATTTCAGCTGACAAACATGACTTTTGACTAGTTAAGCTCAGCTGAAACTCAACTTTTTGCCACCCTAGCTGGTTTTATTTGCTTAATTAATCTTTGAAAAGCACAAGATTTAACATTAAATTATGATACATATCCATCACCAAATTAATATTTTATAACACTATTCTCAAGAAAAATATCTTTGATATACACTGATCGATTATTAAACTTGGCATGGCACTTGGTACATGCTGAATTTAAAAAAAATAAAATCTATTTGGATTTGATTGAGTTTGGCCTTGCAGGCATAGCGGGCCATGTATAGGAACTTTAACCAAATCATTGATCAGACGGATGAGTTGCAATAACTTCGCTTTCGTGTGCCATTATGGAATTGGCTATAACTTTGCTTTCGAGCGACAATATGGAAGTGGCTAGTAGGCCCTTCTATGTTGAGCATGGTTCCAGTCATTTTCTTGAAGAAAAAAAATCTGAACAATGTCTTAATAGATGGGCACTGTGTATAACTTTAAAAAAGATCCATGGGGCATGACGATTACTAATGTGCAACTAGGAAGTTACACGTAGAAGTAGAAACAAAGACTAAACCAGCTCAATAGTTGTCTAAAATTGACAACCTCAATATTATTAATGTAATTTACCAAACCCATATCATATGTTGGGGTTTTGGTAGTGAAGATAAATTTGTGGGATCATTAAATAACAAAATTGTAGGTTAGGTTAGCATTTGAATTGTGTTGAAGGGTCAAGTTTAGATGATAGCAACAATGGTGGTCAAGAGACGTATGCTGCCATTGATGAGATTTTGATAAGAATTGGATTCGGCTTCAGGTGAATAGGGGCTTAAGCAAAATTATATCTGATAAATGGGATCTTGAATAATTTTCATTTAGTACTTGGGGATTTATTGTTAAGTGGGGGTAATTTTCATTTCATAAATCATAATTGATAAATATAACTTATTTAATCTTGAAATTTTTTATTTAGTGAAGAACTTGAATCATTGCCCAGATGAACTTAAACCGGCTCTAATAGGAATCTAGTTTTCTGAAAGTTCAAGGAAAGAGAAGGCATGTTATTATGCTAATCTCCAGTGTAGCAAGGGGAAGGGACAATAGTTAACTTTCTAACATATTTTTAAGGAGAAATCTCTATTTAGCTTCTCATATTATTCAATTTCAATGTCACCCCAAACTAAATCAAAACAATTAGGTTTGTAATGTTTCACATGCCTAACAATTTGATCCTCCTGTCGATATATTTGTTATTTTTTTCATTGGATTTTCATCGTTTATTGCATAAAGGACTGGATTGAGAAGTGTACGTGTGAAATATTAAGTGATTTGGTGCAGCACTATATTAGAAATTAGGGGGAGGGTAATTTGGCTAGGTATCTTACTGTTTCAATAATTGTGGACTCACTGTTTGTTTTTTTTTTCATCCTTTGATTTTTATTTTTTTTTCGTCCCTTTGTTTTTCGTCCCTTTGAAGGGTCAAGTTTAGATGATAGCAACAATGGTGGTCAAGAGACTGATGCTGCCATAGATGAGATTTTGATAAGAATTGGATTCGGCTTCGGGTGAATAGAGGCTTAAACAAAACATTCTGTTTGTGTCTGTTGCTTCCTATTCCACTAGTATCGATACTGATGGTTTTTACCACACCAAAACCATCCATGATCCTAAGAATTTGATTAGAAACAAGCGTCAACCAGAAATATTTAAGGTTGATGAGTCGAGGGGGCTTTTCGTTTTCTTGATTCGCAAGAATTTTATCGAAATTTGTATGGATTAAGGACACTGGTCAATTTAGCTGAAAACAACCTTAAATATCGTTTATCGCCGTTGTCTCCATGCATAAACTTTTTCGATGGATTTTGCTGAAAACAATCCTAATATCGTTTCCAGTGATGCCTTCTAATCCTATATCGAATAAGAACGAGGAATGAAGAGAGATGTTTAGCATACAACTACAAAAGTTATTAAATCATGGGTTTGATACATTAATTTAGATTTAGTATATTAACCTAGATTGATTTATATTAATAAAAAACAATTTCATTTTAATTTAAAAATAAAAATAAAAATAAAATGATGTTGCTTTTTAAAAAAAATCAAACTGAATTTTTACCTAGTCGATATAATTAAATTTCACAATTCCAACTCATGCTAAATATACAAGCCACCTAATTAACTCATGGCCAAGCCAGGTTTAATCAACAATTAGGGAGTAGTTCAGAGTTTAAGTTTATAGCCCATGTGAAGATAATACCCAATTCGTCATTTTATGTTGGGTCAATTGCTAATTAGAGTTCCAATGTGGGCTTGGCAAGGGTGGAGACTTTAGAATGGAAGGAGCGCTCACCAGAGGAGTATAATTTAAAGAAATGATTGAAAGAGGATGCCCTAAACCAGATGCAGTGACTTCTGGTGTTGCCAACTTGCCATTGGAAATGTATCCAAGGAGGGACGCCTAGACGAGGCTTCGAGCCTGTTTTAAGATGAAAAGGATGCAGGGATCTGTCTTCTTTTAGGATTCTCTCATTCACAGACACCCTTTGTTATTTATTGCGGTTTGAAGTGTTTTTGGATAAAAAAAATATAAAAATTATGATTTTTTGGATTTTTTTGTGATGGTTTCATTCAACTGTATTACTAAACACATCATAGTCTTAGGCTATGGAATTCCACCGGAGTTTACAACATTCAACGATATGGTGGATGCTGATTTCAGCATTTTGTTGGATGCATTTTGCCATGTCGGAGCTAATGGTTCAAATGGGCATAGAACCTGACATCCCAAACAACACTGGATGTCATGCATGGTGTGATTCAATTCAATCGAAGGAAGCCATGACAATCATCAAAAAGAATATGGATCAAGTATGTGTGTGTGTGTGTGTGTGTGTGTGTGTAGCATCTTGTCGGTATTTACAGCTCTTTGATCAATGGTTTTAGGAGATGTGAAAGACTAGATGAAGTTTGGATTGTTTTCTGGAACCGCAAAGCCATGCGATATCGCACCTTGAAGCATGTCTCTTCATTGAAGTTGGACCCCGTGCAAATCATTCAAAACCAATTTTTACTGGATTTTGGAGAAGGTTTAGCTCTGCCGAACCCTTTATTGATGTTGAACCATCAAGCATCTCTCTTCATTGAAGTCTGAATCCCACTATATAATAAAACATCTGGACTCAATTTTTTTGCATAACAGTGCACGAAAGATTGCTGCAATATCCGTGCAATTATTCACAAAATAATATGATTTTTCATAGCAGGAGATAAGCGATACATATGAGATCAGTTGATTGAATCTACCAATTCCCATCACTTGGGCACAGAGAACTGAACTTAGCTAAATGGAAGATGTATTGGAACCCTTCGTATAAGGCCTGTGAGCCCAAGTGTTGAGGACATTGACCTAGAATGAGAGCTGGGACTACCTAAAATTCATAATCATCAGCTTCTAGTATTAATCTATTATAGTTAAGACTTCTAAAAACATCTTCATTAGTTGGACCACCATCATTATCATCACAGGACCACAACTCTTTGAACGAACCTTAAGCAGATTATTAATGCAAAGCTATACACTCTATCCATGGTGACAGAAAGCAACCAGGCCCCGCAACACAGACATCACCTGCTGGTAGTACATGACAGTTGCTTCATCATTCACATCGACCATGAACAATTTCAAAGACTAGGCACCTCTGCTTGTGAACCAGACGGGATTTTACAGAAAATCACATGACTTCCATTCGTTAAAAACAGAAATCTTTACAGAAAACAGAGACACTGCAGCAACTTTGAAGCAGATGTTTCTGCAACCACTGGAACCAGATAAAATGGGGCAGAATACAAGTTTTGCAGTTTTGCCCATCTGTAGTTGACTTCTTTAAATTCTAAAACCCTAGAAAGTTTCAAAACCTAACGCCTTCATTAAGCCTTCAAGCTCCATGTCGATGATGAAGATTCATCGTGAACAAAAGATCTTGGAGACACAGGAATGGATCGTTTCTGTCTACCACTTCTGCTTTCAGAACTTGAAGGGTAAGATGTCAATGAAGGGGAAGTATTTACAGGGTTAGAAGAAGAAATGAACCTAGTCGACCGGCTCCTCAATTTCTTCTTCTCTCCCTCTCGTGCACTTTCTTCTGATCTAACTTGGCGAATTTTTGTTTGATTCAACTCTGCTGGAAGAACACAATTGCAAAGAAAACCTAAAAATTCACCAGAAACAACACCAACGTTAAATTTATGCCTGGTTTGCTGGCGAAGGAAAGGTAAGAGTGAAAATAATCAACTTGCATATGGGTGTTCAATAGAAAACAAAAATGTTTGAAGTGGTGTTGAAGGAATTCACAGCAAAGTAGAGTTGTATAACTTCCCAGTTAAGGAAGATACCTCTAACGTTAAGACAAGGCTTCTGAAGGCATGCATTGGGTTGATCCAAACTAGTGATAGGAGATATTTTACAATCTGAACTACAGGCTATCGCTTTACAATCTGAACTACAGGCTCTCGAATATCATATATCCATTTCCTTTCCTAACCACTAAAGAAAATTTTGAAAGAGAAATAACAACCAGTTTTCCTTCTCCACCACCAAAAGATATCCAATAAATGAACGGAGAAAGAGAATGACTTCCCAGACATCATGTTGGAGGGGCGAAATAGAAACCTGAGCTAAATTGCGACAGAAAAGACAAACATCTTCAACATCTTGGCTAACTAAAAGATCTGGCATTTTTAGGGTGAGAATGACTGGAAAAAGAAACTTTAACAAACAAAGACCCTAACACAACACTTCATTGTTTACAGTTACTATAATATGAATCTTTAATGATAAACAAGGCTGTCAGCTTTCAGAAACATACTCTTAACCACTAAACCAGTTTATAAAACTAGATGTGTGACTTATAAACATGACAGCCAGAACGAAGATGGTGGAATTCATGATAAAGCACAAGCAGAAGTTGCATGAACACCCGAACCACACGTTTCCTGTCTTTGTAAGCATAAAACAATCTGAAAGTAGAAACAAGGTCTAAACCAATTTAAATGGGACTCCTTACCTAAACGAGCAAGACGATTAACCCATTGTGGAATTGTTTTCCCAGTCAGCTTGAAACACACATCATTACAGAAGTGATTGCAGTTCTTAGTAATAAGATGGTAAGTATTCCCAGGATACTCCTGAGCTAATTTCTCCATGAAGGCCCGAACTTCTTTAGGACCCAAATCGGTTCTTCCAATCAATATAGATTTCCTAAACATAAATCCCGGGCATTGCTTCGGCTCAACCTCAAAAATCCCCGTTGTCTCATGATCATGTGCTCCAAAACTATATTCAACACCGTGAACTACATTACAACCAAAAAAAAAAGTTAAAAATTTAGCTCATGTCAGAACTAATTAAAAACACTCTTAATAGTCAATGGCCCAAATTCATTTTTTTCTACCACCAAATCTCAACAAACCAGACTAAGTTTTACTTGTTTGACTAACATGAGATCACTATAAATAAATAGATTAGTAAACTCTCCTTTCAACACCAAGATTTCATTTTTATAGTGATTGGATAGCATTTCACTACTGCAAAAAAAATTTCTTTCCTCACTCAACCAGAAAAATAACATAAAGAAAACTAGAAAAACCTGACAAAAAATGGAATATTATATATTAATTCCATAAATAATATTACCCTCTTTCCTTTCTTTTCCTTCCACTTTCTCAGCAACCAAACTATACTAAAAGATGTTCTTTTTCCCTCCTTGGATCTAAACGGTTAAAAAAAACAAACCCACCATTTCCCTAACAAAAACATCGTTAAAATCGAAACCAAAAACTGAAACATGGAAAAACAAAAGAACCCAGAAACACAAACCATGAAAAAATCAAAACTTTAAGAGTTACAACTAACCTTGTACACCAGAATGATAGACCCCGAGACCAACCCAGTAAGCGTAACCATTAACAGTTGTCAAATCATAAACATTTAAGTAAACCGGAACTGTCCCTGTTTTCTTTTTCCGGTTCAACATCACCATTCTGCACAACATTTCTTTCTTTCTTCCTTTTTATTTAAAGGGAAAGAAAATAAAGATAGAAATGTTGGTGGTGGTGGTGATGATGGATATAGAAAGCGAAGAGAAGGGCAATATTTGTGGGGATCAAGGAAATTCGAGGAATTTAGGGGCTAACTTGGGAACCGAGAAGTTTATTTATTAATTTACTAAAATATGGGGTGAGAAGTGAGAAGAGAAGTTTGCTTTTATTGGGGTGGGGGATAATTATAATAATACTTGTTTTAGATATTCTGAAATTTTAGGATCATCCAAAGGTTTTGGAATAAAATCTTCCCTAGTTTTAAAAATAATAAATATATTTTGAATGAAAATAGATTTATATAATATATTCTAAATTTTATATGGCTATAAAAAAACTATTGTATTTTTTTTTATTAGGCACAAATTTATTTTTGCATTTAGAATTATGTATGAGTGCATGTGGTTTGAAAAAAATATTAAATTAATATTTTTTAATGTGTTAATATCAAAAAAAAATTTAAAAAAATTAAAAATTATTTTAATACATTAAAAAAAAACATCTACACCACAATATCAAACATTAACTAATTATATTAGATAAATACACTGGAAATTGTAGATGAATTTGCTAACTATGTTAATATTAAGATTTCACTTTTAAGGGAAATTTCTTTTTGTGAGTAATGAGAATAGATAAAAGAATTTTTTTTTTCATAAATATTTTAGTTGTGTGTGTTCATTGTGATGACAGTGGATATTTCTAAGTAAAAATATATCCATACCATATTGATTAAAAACTTTAGATATTTATATCTTGTTGTTTTAAACATGGTTTATTATTTAATATAAAATAAATTAATAATGTTTATATATTATTTTTTAAAATATAAATGTTGGGTTGGGTTTTAATCAGCTTTTTTAATCGAGTTTAATAATATTTATTTTTTATTTGTTATCCATTAAATAAGATAACTACTTAAAAAAACTCACACATTTATATTGGTTTAGATTAATTTTCATCAAGTTTTAATTAAATTAATATCCCAATAATGTGAATAAGTTATTGAAAGAGATTTTTTTATTTTTTTATTTTAGAATTAATAGGTTTATTTTATTATGTTACCTTTTCGATAATGTTAACGAACAAACTTACAAAAAGATCTTTCATGTTATGGCACTTACTGTGCATCATGCTCGATGAGCTCACCAAAATAAATTTCCATTGGCACAGAGAAAGGGAGATAAAGAGCGTGTTTGGCAGTGTGATT
>Ga0307518_10003853_pt1 | contig 10802 bp, 15 predicted proteins | sample 25_EM_MG_FD_203889 | JGI IMG/M metagenome (GOLD analysis project Ga0307518, IMG submission 203889) | Populus trichocarpa ectomycorrhiza microbial communities from riparian zone in the Pacific Northwest, United States - 25_EM | ecosystem: Host-associated > Plants > Roots > Unclassified | place... | reverse complement strand
GAGGAGACAGAGGAGAACAGAGGGGAGTTCGCAGGAAGTATTCAAGATGATATTCGAACTGAGGGACAATCCCCTCAGCGTGCGGAGTACTTATAGTTTACATCGGATATGTATAGTAACCGAGAAGCGGAGGAGAGACATAGCGGAGAGGTAGCTAAGAGTCTGCGGATGACAAACGGATGAGTAACATACACGGAACGGAGATCAGTGATAAGCGTAACAGATCAAAAGGTTAACGGAACACAGCTATGAGTAATCAGACCTAATCTAAAACGGGAACAAGGGAAACAGGAACGGAAGTATACAATAACCGGAGGCGTAAGCGCGGAACTATTTACTAAAAGGAGATGGAGCATCAATTGTCGGAGCGGAGATGGATACGTAGCGTCGGAGGTGTCCGATTGCGATCGGACTTGAGTCTATAACAGACTAGAGGCCTTGCGGAGTCACGAGGCGTCACACAGTCGTGACACCAACTCAAGTTCAAGACTTTCAAGCTCGGCCATCATTCATGCGCTCTCAGCTCAGTCAACCATTTGGTTTCAGAGTCCCTTCTCAGACTCCTGTTGGTTCCAGCGGTGTGCAGTCCACCAAATCGCAGAGCTCTTCTCATCTGTCTTCCCACAGTTCATCATTATTTTTGGCTCCAATGTTGCACGGAGCTTCTTCACCACTGACTTCTCGTGCCCCATCCAACTGTGGGTCCAATATCACCTGCGGAACACAAGGTGACAATGAAGATGATTCTCAGCTGGCTCCCCTGAGATGGTTCTCGCAACTCCAGAGGCTTGCAGCTGCCGAAAGTCATACTTCAGGCAATGCTCCACATAATTCTCGTGTCCATGCCCCTCCTAGTCAGCGCTCATCTGGTATCCTTGCTCAAGATCAACAGTCAGCTCGCGACAATGATGACTGCCCATCTCCCCCCCCACGACCTGTGGGAATATGTACGTTGAACTTGGACCTTCTCTTGGCTCCCTTCAACCTTACCCAACTCCCACTCCATGTTCTCTGGAGATGATGACGGTGGAGTAGACCCAGCTGGAGATAACCCAGTGGACAAAGTGTCTCCAAGTGACGATGATCACTTTGCGGAGTCAGTTGTACGCGGCGAAAGTGAGTCCCGTGACAACCATCTTTCTGGACTTACCACTCCAACATTGTTAGGAGAGGTTGAAGATGTTGTTGCTCAGCATTGGCAGCGCAACTGTGGGCCTCGTCTTCCTGACAATGCACAACTTACAGCCATACGTAACCAGCAGACATCTGAAGCCTCCCGCCATGTCAACTGATCTGATGCTGACGACTTGGACGATTTAGAAACCCCCATCCCCATTCATTTACCAACTGGCCAACAGTCTCCTTCAACTACTGATGTTGTTCCCACCCCCTCTCATCCCCCACCTACCACCACTGGCATAATGCCTGATGGTAACTCAGATCCATCTCAACTGCAATTTTATACCCCACCGGTCTGCGATATCATTGAACGTGCCAAACAAATCTCCCATTGCAACATTGTGTCTGTCAATTCATTTCCGCTGCATGCAGACTTCAACCACAAAGCTTCTGAATATATGAATGAAGCCATTGCTGAACGTTGCTCTCGAGGTTTAGTAATTCCAAATGGTAGGTGCACATCAATACAGGGTGAGCAGATGACACAGACAACACAGACCATTAATAGTGACCAAGTCCATCACGTCACATTTAAAAAGCAATCTCAAGTGCATGGTGGTCAATGTATTTATTTACATAGTATGCATTAAAGATATCAAGAGCATCTGTGTGCTGAATATTGATCGGAAGGCAATCCCATCCATACACTGGTATGAGATGTGCACCATGAAGGATTGAGTGCACATGAACAACATCCATCTGTCGCTGACCATTTGCATCATGTTCCAGTTCCACAACCCACAACCCTGTGTCTTCATCAGCTTCATCAGAAACTGGTATGTACCACTGAATGAGTGTGGAAGGGTATTTGATACCATTATGGGTAAAGGAAAAAAAAAGGAAAACCCTCCCAATGTGCAATCCTTTCATCCCAAGTTCATTTTGGTCCTTTTCCAGGAAAATGGTATCATATCATGCATGGCCTTTTCTCCAGCATGGTGTACTCCAAATACATTCTGAGTGCATGCCTCCAAGTCCCAACAAATCACTTGATGCATAGAATGTTGTTACAGCACTATGGAAGACTGATACAGGCAAGTCAGAAATGTCAGGCTGGGGTGCTGCAGTGTCCATATTTGTGCCATCCCCAGTCAGCTGAAAATGAAGGAAATGAGCAACAAGGAGGGGAAGGTTGGGCTGGAGAACATGGTGTGCGAGCGTGCATAGTGTGCTGGGATACTTGTGTGCTGTACAATACAACTACTAGTCAGTATTTCAGAATGAACAAAGAAAAAAAATACTGGGCATGCCTGGAGTTTTTGCAAGCCGGACATAGTTCAGGACATGCAGCCCATCCTCATGCTCAATGTCATTATCCTCAGCATTGTCATCATTATGGTTATTATTGTTGCCATTGCTGACCTGAGTGGCATGGCCGCGAGCATCCACTGGATCATTGCCAATGAGACCTTGTCTGCACTGATGTTCAAGAGCTTGAGCTGATGCTGACAGAACCAAACCCTTAAGCATACCACATGATTCAAAGTCCACTCGCATGGCAGCAAGCTTATTGAGGCATTGATTGATGATGAGCATCTGTCCAAGAGGTTGGAAGCAGTTTGAATGCCTCCAGGGCTTCTTCACAGCTTTGATATGCTTCGACTTGGTAATTGATGAACATAAGCCATTTGGTGCACTGAATTCCTGGATAAGATGGTGATAATGAATCATTGAATGTTGTCAGGGCAATGAAAATGCTTTGGGGCCATGCCCATGAACACCTATCTCTTGAAAGATGCAGCAGTAGTGGTGAAAGTGATCCAGTGCATGCTGCAGGCTGTCCAATGCACTCTTGTTGAGGGAGTTTCTGTGTGCATAATAACAGAAGTCGAGAAATGCACTGAGTGCATGCACCATGGCTGGGGGCATGTGCCCTTCAACTGCTGGAAGGTATACCTTCATCAAGGCCTTTGAGTTGTCACCCATCCACTGTTTGAACCACCATCCTTCAGGAAAATGTCATAGATTTGGATAAAGCAGTACCATTGCAATCCTGTTTTGATGAGAAGCTTAAGATGTGAATGTGCATGGAAGAATTTGGCTCACCTCCAGTCTATGTCATTGAGTATACAGTTGGCCACTGCTTCACCATGTTTAATCTTGAGGTATTCACTGATCCATGTCATGAGATGGTCCTTGAACACGCCTTTGATAATTTGATGGAGGAGGTTGGGTGTCAACATCTTGTAAATATCTGCATGTGGAAAATCATTTGTAAATGGCTGTCAAAAAGTTCAGAGCAACACAAACCAAATAAGTGTGATAGTATACCGTTAGATCACCCACTATGCCATATTGGTCCCATAATTCAGTGAGAAGAAATGCACAGATGCAGTATTCAGCATGTTCATGTGACCACGGGATACTGTTACTCCCATCAAGATTACTTGACATGGCGGTGCAGCTGTTTATTTGGATGTCAAGCAATCATGTATGCACCTTCCATAAATCCCACACTCACTGAGGGCACCATCCTTGCACGAGGCAAGGCAGTAGAATCTGTTCCAGATAGTCTGCAATGTATGCAGCAAGTGCATAGATGGCACATCTAAAATGTCCATTAGGACACTGCCGAATCTCAGGCTTCGACATCCCACTTTGAAGTGATGACAGGATATGTGCCATTGTTGTATGGAAAAGCTGTCATCGGAACTTCCAAAATTCTGCTGTCTCCTCATTTTCATGGTCCACTAAGTTAGCACAACCTAGTCAATACAAAATTCTGTAGCTTAAGAGGGGTTAAACTACGTACTTTTTGGTATTGCTAGAAATGCAAGCAACACAAGTGAGTTGCGGTGGGCACAGCAAACGTTGTTGTGGATGTTGCCAATTGAGAGATAAAGAGGATAGTAGTCGTTTTGACCAGTTGCAACGAAAACGGTTGCATTGTCACTGCCTAGAATAATAGGCACAAGCATTGTGCCATGTAAAGATGGATCATCTGCGAGTGTATCCTGTAGTACACCCAGCAGTCAGGAATATTGTGAGTTCATCAATAATTGTTGATATACCACATGATTCCATGCCCAGTTTCCTGACATCATGTTTTCCCACTGACACTGACCTGAAGGCTCAAACTTGTGATATGGGACATAGTCAAAATGGTTGTCAAAGTTGGGGTTTCTGAGTAGGACCTCGACAATAGCATTTGGGTCCCAGTACCAAACATCATAACTTTTCTCCATCCAGCGTGGTGCTCTGTGTTCAGGTATGTCACCAGAAAATTTTACCTGGACAGAATTCCAGGAAATGTCTGCAAGTGGAATCACATCAATTACATGGTGCAAATCAGCATGGTCTGCAAAGGGTGCATGGTCGTTGTGTGGGAGCATTGAAGCAGCCCACAGCCGCATAAGTGTGTCCACTTGTGCCTGTGGCATCTGACTGTGAGTGAAAAGAAACTCTGCTGTTTCAAATTCAGCATGTGAAGCAAAGGGAAACCAATTGTTTTTGTCCTGTAAGTTTTGAGGACTTGGTGAAGTATTGGGTGGAAGATCATGGCCAAATTGATCTGTTGGTGTGGCTGCACTTTGTTAGATCACATTGGATACACATGGAAAATGCCTTACCATCAAGAATTGCATGGTATTCCCGAGAACATTGCAATGGCACGTGTCCTATACATGGAGGCTGCTCATCCTGAACAGTAGCATGTTGCACAGGTTGTATGTTGGAATGAGGATGCAACCTATTAATATGCTGTGTCAATCCATATGAACTTTTGAATTCTGAAGAGCAAACAGGACACAAAATTTCTGGATGTGTCCTGGGGAGCATGAGAACACAGGAAATAAAAAAAACAAACATTGTGTACAAATCCATGGTACGGCCCTGTTGGCTGCCAGACCCTAAGGCTAACAAAGGTCAACAGCACACCACTGATGAGATGACCCTAGGTGAAGACACCAAGGACCCTACTACACACTGGGGCTCTGAGAGAATAGGATGCGAGGACTAGGGCAATAACCCAAGATGAGCTCGAATGGGGAGCCTCTGGGTGCTGGATTGCATTGTATATATACTACACTACACGAGGGCTATGCGAGGCTATCCATGAGGCTACGTACTGTGCAATGCTATGCTAGTGATGTCAGAGTGGAGCTAAGGCTATGCATAATGACATCAAGGGAGGCAGCACGTACAGCATGAGGCACAGGTCTAGACTAAGGTAGATAAGATATGGCTGTACACTACGATAAGATAAGATGCTATCTAATCACAGATTAGATAGGATAAAAAGGTTGGACTGTTACAGCTGACATGTCAAACTCTACCACCTACCCTCACTTTTTTAACTCTCTGAGAACACTCATTTCATTTATACTAGTCCATTCTTTAATAACATGGTTCAAACATGGGAGACAAACAAAAATGCTCACCCAGGTCGAGTAGTGGCACTGAGACAAGTCAAGTCAAGGGAGCAGGCTGCAGCAGAGTGAGCTGCAAAGGCTGCTGCTGCCAAGCAGAAGCTTGATGAACGGTCCAATCAGATTTCTGGCCTTGCATCCATGGAGATGTGGATTCATGAGGAGAGCCAGCAGGCAATGACCCATGGGGCACGGCCACCACCATTGTGAGTGCAACAGAAAGTTCCATGCAATATTGACCTGCACACAAAACCTTCATCACAGGATAGTTGTAGCCCTTCACCAGGTATGAAAAATCATTCTAAGTCAGTCACTTGTTCAACTGATTCGTTATCAGATGTTGATCAGTCATACACATTGACAAATCTCAATGAGCACGCACAGAAAAGGGCCACTGCACCTAAGTTGAAGCTTCAAGATGAAGTCCAAAATGCTCAGTCAGCATTAAGGGGGCAGAGAGAAGATCTCAGCAAGATGGGATGCTGGGGAAATTGCAAGGCAGTGGTAGAACTTGATAAGGAGTCGTGAGTCATTTGGCTGCAAATATTGTTTAACACTCACCATTTCTACCTTTCTAGGCTAAACAAAACAGCCAAATCCAATGAGACAAGACCTTAGGGAAAACACAAGGCAGTGGCAGAACTTGATAAGGACTCGTGGGTTAATGTGGCTGCAAATATTGTTCAACACTCAATCATTTCCACTTTTGCTCTCCAGGCTAAACAAAAGGGCCAAACTGTACAAACCATTTGGCCTCAGAGATCAATGTTCGTCATCAAGGACTAGTCAGCTCTCACAGGAACAATCTCCTTCTGAGCCAATTTCCTCTGCATTCCAGCAATCACAAACACCTAGTACAAGGTCAATCTCATCCACCAACCAAGTGGCATCAATACATTCCTGCACACCATCTTTCACTCAACCCTCAGCTCCAGCCTCGAAGCCATTCCTACGTATAAGAAGGTTCTGACTCTGCAAATATGCCCATGAATGACTATGGAGGTTTTCACAAGGAGGATGAAATGTCTAAACAAGAATTTGTGCACCAGTATCAGTGAACAACCTCAAACAGCAAGGTGTATTCTCATGTGTGAAATAGCAACCATTATCCTAACGTTTTCATAGAGTTGTGTCTGTGTTATTGGTAGTGATAGCTTTAGGTCTGTTTGGACTAGCTTGCGCTACTCAGCGCAGCCACCCACACCCAACCCACACAAGAGCTCTCCAATGCGCAGCTTGGTACACCCAATAGGGTCCTGCAAAGGTCCTGCATGAGTAGCTATTCCCTACCTCTTCCTACGAGTGTCATGATCACTCGGAATAGCTTTGGATCTGTTTGGACTAGCTCACGCTACTCAGCACAGCCACCCACACCCAACCCGCATGAGAGCTCTCCAATGCGCAGCTTGGTACACCCGATAGGGTCCTGCGAAGGTCCTGCATGTGTAGCTCATCCCTATCCCTTCCTGAGTGTCTCAGTCACTTGGAGTAGCATCGAGTCGCACTACTACATGCATCGGGTCGTGCTGCATCAGGTCGGGTCACTCTCCTGCATAGGGTCTCACTGCATAGGGTCACATCGCATTGGGTTGCATTGCATTGGGTCGTGTTGCATTGGGTCGTGTTGCATCAGGTCATGTTGCATTGGGTTGTGTCACTCTCCCTGCTAGGGTCTCGCTCCATAGGGTCGTATCACATCAGGTCACATCGCATCAGGTCACGCTGCACTGGGTCGGGTCACTCTCCTGCATAGGGTCTCACTGCATAGGGTCACATCGCATCAGGTTGCATTGCATTGGGTTGCATTGCATTGGGTTGCATTGCATTGGGTTGCATTGCATTGGGTCACGTTGCATCGGATCACATTGCATCGGGTCATGTCACTCTCCCTGCTAGGGCCTCGCTCCATAGGATTGCATCACATCAGGTTGCATCGCATCGGGTCATGCTGCACCGGGTCAGGACACTCTCCTGTGTAGGGTCTCGCTCCATAGGGTCACATTGCATCAGGTCATGCTGCATAGGGTCATGCTACATAGGGTTTTCTCTCTGCTTCTCTCCCTGTCACTTTAGCTTCTGCCTTTGTGTCCCTGAGCCCTTCCCCTTGCCTTAGCATCCCTGACAGCTGTCATTATGTTAGTATTATGTTCCCTCTTAGCACTGCCATCCTCTCTCCTTCTCTTTGGGTCGCTTGCACCCTTCCCCCTGGATTAGGCTTCAGTATATAGCCCTAGTCCTCACAAAAATAAGAAGTTTCTTTTCCACCCCCATCTGAGTGTCTAAGTGCGAGTCCTGTTGTTTTTGCTGTTCCCTATTGTTTTCTCTCGTGTCCTGCCGCTCTCTTTTCATTTTCTGACGACCCTAGATGACCCTATTCAGTCCTCTGACGATTTCTGGTGGTTCCTGCTACTCCAGCTCTCCCTACTAGTGTGTGTCTACATGCTCCAGGCAACCTCCCTGTTCCCTAGTCGCACACTCCCTGTGCATTTTCACTGCACTCCTCACCCCTACTCTGCTCTTTACTCCTAGAACCTCCAAGCGCGCTCCTGCGCTCTATTCTCCTTAGCTCTCCTAGTCAAGCCAGACCAGGTCTCATTGGGCGGACACCCATTTACATGCCTTCAAGGGACTCACCCCCTACACCAGCTATCGTACTGAGGAGAGCAAAAGGCTTGTTGGCAATTGTTCGGGTAATTCCCAATGCAAGTGGGAGACCAGCAGTGCTTCATATGCACAGTCAATTGGGATGCTGATGAGTGTGGCATGGGAGGAGATTGAAGATGGTGTGCTTGAGTTTATGAAGCATGGAAGAAGATTCAAGGCCACATCCCCCATTATAAAGGAGGATGAGTGTGTGCACATTATCAACTGTGACTCTGATGAAGATAGTGCTGACAGCCTCCTTGGTGATCAACAACTTGAGCATGCAGAAGACCAGCAAACAAGAGATTATGATGAAGATGTCCCTCTCCCTAGTACTTCTCCCCGTGCTCAAGTTGGGTCCCTGATGTTGTACCCACTCTCCCAAGCACCATCTGGTTCACCCAGCTTTGGTACCAACGTTCCAGTGAAAGCCAGTGCATCCCAAATCCCTGAGTCCTTACCATCTCTCAGTGCTGTTTTCCCACAGGGAGCTCTCTTTCCTTCCATGGATTTATTCGCAACTTCAACATCCCAACCCTTACCAGCAGTCTATTGTCAGGATGATCAACACCTTTTCACCCAACCAATGGTCAATGATCGGTCTATGCATCACCAGAACCATAGCAATCATGTGAGCACATCAAATGACTGTGGCCCCCTGGCACATAGTCTCATGGTACCCCCAATGTTCAATGGTCATGCTACAGCTGATGGTCTGTTTGAGGATGATGCATTTACAGCATCTTCAGGTCTCTATTCATCTCGTCACAGGTTTCTGATGGGTCCATTGCAGATGATTGATGCAGGAGACAATGAAGAGTACTGACAGATACTCCCACCTTTAGATTTGATTAACTGTGCATTTTGAATGTTCCACATTTTATATCACTTCACACGCGGACCATCTCCAAACTGCATTTCATCAATGTACTAAGCACTCATTAAGTTCCCCCCCCCCCCTCATATGGATCCTTTTAATTGTGCTAGCCTTTGCAGAATGTGCACTTTGAACATTCTACATTTTCTGTCGTTTTATTCACATACACCCTCCAAAACGCATTTCATCAACACAAGCACTCATTCCTCTTCCTCATATGGATCATTTTAATCGCACTTGTAGCCTTCAGAGTCCACTCCTTTGATTACAGTTCACATTTAATTGCACTTGCATTGCTGTAGTACTACCTATAGGGCTTGTATTTAACAAATGGACAATCATCATTTTTGCTTTATAATTGTCATCTTACTCTGTCCATTTTCGTGAACTTGTTCTGACTGTCTGCATGTCTGACATGAGATTGTTGAAGTTGCATGTGCACCTGGCATAAACCATTGACAAAGTGCGCACAAGACTGCGACCCATATTAGTGTAGACTTAGTAATAGTCCTCTTTGTTGAAGTCGCACGTGCACCCGGCGTAAACCGTCGACGAAGTGCGCACAAGACTGCGACCCATATTAGTGTAGACTTAGTAATAGTCCTCCTTAGAGTAGATGTTACATGTCACACGTCACAATGTTTGTTGTATATAAACAGCGTTCATCGCTTATATAATATAACAGCTCTTGACCAGCTACCGCTATCATCTCAGCTTGTCCCCTCCACATAACAGGTGAGCAGGAGTAGCAGTTCCTCTACGTACATAGGTATTGCTTCAACAGGTTATGAGCCCTGTGAGCGCACTGTGTGCAGCAATGCACCAGACAGCGCTCCAGCTCCCTGAGTGTCGCTTTAACTAGCTTGACGCTGTGGAAGACAGTGAGCTCCTAGTTGAGCCCCTGCACAGCCACAAGGCAAAGTTCGTCGATGATTTGCGCCAGTCAGTGAGCTCCTTAGCTGAGCACCTGCACAAGCGAAGTTCGTCGACGACTTGCGCTGGCATGACCCTAGTCATGAGTTAGCTGATGACAGAAGTGCTTTCACTAGCACTCAGGTGTTTCTTCTTTTCTTGTCTGTCCGTTGTCGCATTCACTTGCTGACTCTGTTGAACATAACAGAATTCACCATGTCCAGCGCTCTCGACAAGATGGTCCCTGTGTTCACTGGCTCCAACTGGCAGCAGTGGCACACCTCTATGCAGGCCTACCTTCGGGCACAAGGCCAGTGGTTTGTCTATTCGACTACTCAGCCCGCCGATGGTCACGACGACCATAAGGACTGGGATGACAACACCGAGAGAGCGCTCGGTAACATCACCTTGCGCCTCGCCCCTTCCATCCAGGTCGCTATCGCCGACCTTACTACTGTTAAGGAGGTCTGGGATTACCTCAAGAAGAGTTTCGGCGCCCCCAGTATCGGCTCTGCCTACGCTGAGCTGAGTAAACTCCTTTCGACTACAATTCCCGCTGGCTCCCATCCTGCTCCGGCAATTACCAAGATGCTGAGCCACTTCACGTACCTCAAGGACGCTGGCTTCGATTTTCCTGCCCCCGTGCAGACAATGATTATCCTTTGCAAGCTCCCTCCTACTATGGAGGTTGTAGCGCAGATTCTCAGCCAGACGTCCCCGGACGAAATCAAGAATTTGAAACCGGAAGGTATCGTGAAGGCCGCCACGCTCTCTTTCGAGCAGAAAGGCGCCACTCGCGGCGGTGGTAAGGGCCCTCAGGCCAA
>Ga0307518_10003852_pt1 | contig 10805 bp, 11 predicted proteins | sample 25_EM_MG_FD_203889 | JGI IMG/M metagenome (GOLD analysis project Ga0307518, IMG submission 203889) | Populus trichocarpa ectomycorrhiza microbial communities from riparian zone in the Pacific Northwest, United States - 25_EM | ecosystem: Host-associated > Plants > Roots > Unclassified | place... | reverse complement strand
CTCTAGGTGCTGTATACCTCTCCACAACTGTCTATATCATCAGTTACTCACACTGGACTCTAGTCTGGACCTTATCTGAGCAGCTCAGCAGCACTTTGTGCGCTTCCAGCAAGTTTTGGCTTGAACAACTAATAGTTTGTCATCCCAGCTTCATGTGGGAAACTGCCCACAGACATTGGTATCCCGGCAGGCGGGTCTCTCACAGCTGACCAGTGGTTGCTCCTTGCAACCATATATGGCCCAATTGATGTATGTTTTCTTTTGACTTGCAGGAGACGTTCACTTATGATATTGGCCTAGATTCCACAGATCTGGAGCAAGTATCTCCCACTCAATGCATCTGCAGAGGCCTTTTCTCATCATCTCTCTGCAGTTGAGAAGACTGATGCAGAAAAACAACAGGAGGCCACTCGTAAGGCCAAGAACAAGGCATCACTTGCAGAAGCCAAGAAATGCAGAAAAGGAGCCTATGAAACAGAGAGGGCCCGCATTGCTGAAGAGAATGTGGCCATTGCCAAGGCTAAACAACCACAATGTAGGCCACCTCTCCATGTCTGGGTATCGATACTGGATCACTTTCATCGACGACTACTTGAGATTTCGCTTTGTTATGCCTCTCAAGGCCAAGTCACAAGCTTTTGAGGCCTTCAAAATGTTCAAGGCTTTTGCTGAGAACCAGAGCGAGTGAAAAATCAAGATGCTACACAATGACAAGGGAGGGGAGTATATGAGCAATGCCTTCATCGATTTCACCACCCAATGTGGCATTCTTCGCCAGCATACTGTCAGGAATTGACCCCAGCAGAATGGAGTTTCAGAGCATGCTAATAGGCTTCTATCTGAGTGGATTACTGTGATGTTGGACAAATCTGGCCTTGCCAAAGGTTTCTGGGGCGACTGTCTTGCCTCTCTAGTCCATGTCTGGAACAGGTGTCCTACTGAGGCCATCAAGGATGCTACTCCCTATGAACTGTGGCATGGGTGCAAGCCTGATGTGTCCCACCTTCGAGTTTGGGGATGTACTGCCTATGTGCATGTGGAGAAGGACAAGAGACGACCTCTGGAGTCCCACATGGAGAAGTGTGTCTTTCTAGGCTATGCTGAGGGTTACAAAGGCTGGAAGTTCTATAATCCCACATCCAAGTGTACTCTGATCTCTGAAAGGGCTGATTTCGACGAAAGGTACTTCCAAATGTCTAAAAGATTGCCCTTACCCTCCCAGCCTCCCCCAACTGCTCCTGCTCTCATCCAACCTGCACCTCCTGTTGAATACTACAACCCTGGTGCAACTCTGGACTCTGAGAGCGAATGCAATGAGGTACTGGATCATGGGGGGGAGCCTATACCTTTACCTGCTAATCCAGAACCTCCTGCTGTTCCAGATGAAGCTCCTGCGCCTCCTGTGCGCACTCCATCCCCAGAACCACGTCCCAGACCATCTAGTCCCGTCGGAATCAGTGCCAGACTCCCTATGCGCAACAGACAGAAACCTAGAGAGTGGTGGAAGCTCTCCCCTGCACAGCTCGATGAACCTGAGGAGATGGAGGACAGTGATGATGAATTGGCCATGTCTGCATCTCTCCCTGATGAGCCACTCACATTTGCAGAGGCTCTCACTCGTCCTGACGCTGAAAAGTGGAGACAGGCTGCTTTGGAGGAGTTGGCTGCTCACCAGTCCAATGGTACTTGGACCTGTCAAGTCCGGGTCTACTCCGGTAGGGGGTCCGGTCAAGTCCAGATGGAAACGGATGAAGGAGAAGGGCAGAGGGCTGGACTAGGGATTAGTCCGGCCGGAGTTGAGACCGATTGGATTCAACAACAAGGGGGTCGAGCGTTGATCCCTTGCGTAGGTTCCGGTCAAGGCGATGGAGTCGGAGACGGAGGTGGAGACAGACAGAGACTGGAGTAGAGACTAAGTTGATTTCAGACTGAAGAGTACAGGATAATCTACAGAGTACATATACTAAGTAAGAGCTAGGGACGCGTACTTACGGTGACAAGTAAACAGCCTAAAAAGCAGACAAGGGATAACCGGAGAAAGTACTAAGTCAGGTCCGGGTAAAATAAAGTCAGGTCCGAGTAAAATAAACCAGGTCCGGTGAAAATGATACAAGGTGGTGGATATAACAGGTACACGGAGAACTCACATCAAGGCAGGGTAGACGGTGAGGTGTAGTAAGGACTGAGTAGGGACTAGACCAAGGGTTGTACATAACGGAGGTATATCTGCGCGACCGTGACCAGAGTAAGTGATGTGCGACCGGAGTTGAGCTGTAGAGCTGCGATGCGACCGGAGTAACCGGATAAGGCCCGGAGTTGGACATGGTCGTAACGGGACCCTTGTTCCTAGACCTTCTGGGAGTAAGGTCATTGGTTCCAAGTGGGTATTTAAGGTGAAGCGCAATGCAGATGGCTCTGTAGATCAATACAAGGCTTGATTGGTGGCCAAGGGCTACAACCAGCATCCTGTATTCGATTACCTCAAAGTCTTTGCTCCTACTGTTCGCCTTTCCTCAATCCGGGTTATCCTCGCGCTTGCTGCACTCCAGGATCTCCACACTCCCTCGACGTCTCTCATGCCTACCTCAATGAGGAAATGGACTGTGAGGTCTATATGGCGCAACCAGAAGGATTTGTGGAGGGAGATCCCAAGGCCAAGGTGTGTCTGCTTCAGAAGGCTATCTATGGCAGTAAACAGGGCGGAAACCGCTGGAACAAGAAGATGCACTCTGTACTTGAGTCCCTTGACTTCAGACAGATCTACTCTGATGCCAGCATCTATATCTACTCCAAGGATGGTGTAACTATCATTCTCCCTGTCTTTGTCAATGATATGACTCTAGCCTCGCAATCTGAACCTGCCATCCAGTCTTTCATTGCCCAACTGAGTCAGCACTTCAAAATCCGCGATCTGGGGCCTACTACACAGCTTCTAGGGATCAAAATCAACAGGGATTGTCCCAAGTGCTCTATCTCACTCTCCCAAAGGCAGTATTGCCTTGATGTCCTTGATAGGTTTGGTATGGCTGACTGTAAGCCCATCTCCACTCCCATGGAACCTGGCCTTCGCCTCTCTCACACTCAGAGCCCCCAGAATGCTCAGGAAGCCAATATTATGCGTCAGACTCCTTATCTCTCTGCTGTTGGTGCTCTTATGTACCTTGCTACCACTACTCGTCCAGATATTGCCTACACTGTTGGAGTATTGGCCAGATTCAACTCCAATCCTGGCTGGACTCACTGGCTCGCTGTCAAACACCTCCTGCGCTACATTAAGGGCACCCTGGACTATGCCATCACCTATTCCCCTGATCCCTCACAACCTGAAACCTTTATCACGTTCTCTGATGCAGATCATGGTGGATGCAAGGATACTGGTCAATCTACTGGTGGATATGTGGTCAAGATGGGTACTGGTGCAGTTTCTTGGTCTTCTAAGCTCCAAAATGTCATTGCTCTCTCTACTACTGAAGCTGAGTATATGGCAGCTGTCCAGGCAGGCAAGGGGATCAAATGGATGTGCAATCTGATGCATGAGCTTAGTATCCCTCTCCCTGGCGCCTCCTCTCTACTCATTGACAACCAATCTGCGATTTCTGTGGCCAAGGACCCAGAACACCATGGGAGGATGAAGCAGCTGGATCTTTGTTACTACTGGCTTCAAGATGCGGTCCAGGAACAGGCCATCACACCTTCCTTTGTCCTTACTACTCAACAGGCTGCTGACTTGCTCACCAAACCATTGGCTACACCCAAGGTGAGGGAGTTTTGTCAGATGCTGGGACTTGGTGGATCTGGGGGGAGTTGATGATTTGCAGAGATGCACAATCAGGGGGGAGTGTTGGTATTGAGTGTTTGTGCACTCTTGTTGTGCTTATGGACACCTTTTTCAGTGATTACTTCATCTCCTTCCTTTCATGGATCATCACATGATTTGTGGGTTGTGTTTTCCTTTGTTTCTCTTTGTTTGCTTTGTTTGTATAATTGAAATTTTTGTGCCCAGAGTCTCTTCTCTTCAGTCTCTGACACTGGGCACAAGTGTGCTCCCTTGTGGATTATTTGAACAGAATTTCAGACCCCTCCATGATTTCTGGACATTTTTATTTGAGCGCCTCAATAAGGTTTTGAAGTCCTTCAAAGCAAACAACCATGCAAACGGAGAACTTGAAACAACATTCTTCAAAGAATTTCATCGCACTTGTGAAGCTTCTAGGGTTGTAAGTAGGTGACTAGAATATTAGTACCATACTACTGACCATAAAACTACAGATATATGCCCTGCGTGTGAACCCCGCAATGTCACTTGGCTCGGAGGCTGCTCAGGTCATGCAGAAAGCCACACACAAGGAATGTGGTACTGTTGCAGGACTAGCAGCCCTCTGTCAGAACCTTGATGAGATTAGTGCAGATGGTAAGTTACCCTCAGTGTTACTTACTCCGGTCACATCGCAGCTCTACAGCTCAACTCCAGTCGCGCATCACTTACTCCGGTCACGGTCGCGCAGATATACCTCCGTTAAGTACAACCCTTGGTCTAGTCCCTACTCAGTCCTTACTACACCTCACTGTCTACCCTGCCTTGATGTGAGTTCTCCGTGTACCTGTTATATCCACCACCTTGTATCATTTTCACCGGACCTGGTTTATTTTACTCGGACCTGACTTTATTTTACCCGGACCTGACTTAGTACTTTCTCCGGTTATCCCTTGTCCGCTTTTTAGGCTGTTTACTTGTCACCGTAAGTACTCGTCCCTAGCTCTTACTTAGTATAAGTACTCTGTAGATTAATTATCCTGTATTCTTCAGTCTGAAATCAACTTAGTCTCTACTCCAGTCTCTGTCTGTCTCCACCTCCGTCTCCGACTCCATCGCCTTGACCGGAACCTACGCAAGGGATCAACGCTCGACCCCCTTGTTGTTGAATCCAATCGGTCTCAACTCCGGCCGGACTAATCCCTAGTCCAGCCCTCTGCCCTTCTCCTTCGTCCGCTTTCGTCTGGACTTGACCGGACCCCCTACCGGAGTAGACCTGGACTTGACACTCAGCTTGGGTGAATGGAATCTCATAAACTACATAGCTGGCCTGACTTGCACTCTGAGTCCATGCTGTCACAAGAACATCTTTTCCTCAGACACTTATCGCTTACTCACTTGTGCACTCAATCTCCCGTTCACTGTTGACATGAATGGGCAACTACCCTGCATAGTATTCCCCTCAACAACAAAGGCATTTTCTTTGATTATGTTGTAATGAATGGGAAGTGTTTCCATGCCTCAAGAGTGGCTGGAACTCATTGCTCCTCACTTTCTCATATTGTAATACCAGGCCAAACTCCTACTCATGCCTATGGCGAAATTCTCGAGATCTTTCAGGTTGATCTGCCCCTGCATGATGGAAGACATACCTTATGGTTCACTCACATGTGATGGTTTAAGCCATATGAAGGGAATCAAAGGACAGTATGGGATGATTTATGAGTCTTTCTATGCCAATCATAGATCACGCTCATTGATACCCTGAAGTCCTGCTTTGGGTGTGCGCTTGTGGCAGCTTGGGGAATATCAAACACAAGAATCACAACTTCCTTCTCTTATAGACTTGGATTGGATCTGTAACTTAGTAGCATTGACAGTTGTATCAGTGGGAGAGGATGGACACAAGGTCTGGGCCATGGTGGACCTTGCCAAGGTGCGTAGTGTTACCATTTTATACTGTGTTGAACACCATCTAACTCATATACAGTGATTAAAGTACCAACATTCACAAATAGAGTATCAACAGTAAATATTAGAGACGAGGTTTATTAATACAGTGACAGAGCAGCACAAACTGTACAAGATGCCAAGAAAACCAGGCAGAAGCACTCACATTCCATCTTGTCCATCCATATTTTGACCCAACATGTGTTAGTTTTGGTGATTTCCACCTCTTCTTATGACTCTATTACTTACTATCATGGTCTACCCTACTTACTACCAAGTTGTTTTAGCTTCATAGCTCAGCAGTACTTTGTGTGCTTCCAGCAAGTTTTGGCTTGAACATAATATCCATCAGTGGGCACATGTTCCATGGTGTGCTGACTGGATGTGGATCAATGGTGTGGAGCATTTTTTGAGGGCTACTGTACTGTAATCACATGGAGGTACTTATAGAAATATGATTGTCATAGAAAAATTACTAAAAAATCTTAAAATGTGTTTGCAACTTACTTAGTGACTTATTTTGTGCTCTGGCTGTCTGGAAGTGAGCCATTCTGCCACAGCTGCTTTTAGACAACATCTCCTGAGCATTCATTAACTCATCCATCTGCATATTTGAGTACATCATTAGTGTCCCTGGGGCCTTTATGTTCAAATAATCCACAAGGGAGCACACTTGTGCCCAGTGTCAGAGACTTAATTATGAGGAGAGCTACAGAATACAGACCTTGTGCCCAGTGTCAGAGACTGAAGAGAAGAGACTCTGGGCATGAAAATTTCAACTATACAAACAAAGCAAACAAGGAAAAACAGTGTAACACAAGCCCACTGGTACTACTCCATGTTAATGTATGTGGGCTCACCTGTGTGTGATGCGACACAATTATTTGGGCTGACCTGATACACATGGGACCATATAAAAACAGCTCTTCTATACACCATATGATCATGCTTGCCCCAGCCTACCAATTCTACACAACATCAATGAATATGGGCCTGCTCACACAACAAGGGCCAGTCACTGCAAACATTTCTCAATGTTTCATGACAAAACATTGCAAAAAAATAGAAGAAAGAGATACTCTCTTATTTACAATTTTGTTAAACACAAAAAAACAAATATCATACAAAATCTTTTTTGTCTTTCTTTTGCCAAGATGTGATTTGAGGTCATTGCTTGTGTTAGGACTATAAAAAATTCGACTTTTTTCTTCTGCCTGTTTTGCAAGTTTTCTTCTGCCTGTTTCTTGCAAGACGAATAAAGAAAAGACAATGTAACTTTTCTCATAGCAAGTATTTTGTTCAAGCCAAAACTTGCTGGAAGCGCACAAAGTGCTGCTGAGCTGCTCAGATAAGGTCCAGACTAGAGTCCAGTGTGAGTAACTGATGATATAGACTGTTGTGGAGAGGTATACAGCACCTAGAGTCCAGTGTGAGTAACTGAAGAGGAGAAACACTGGACTCTACAGGGTATGTGCGCTTCTGAGTAAACAAATGTAAACAACAAGTGAAGGAAACAAGTCAAGGGCGCATCTAGCACTACAATGCAGCTATGAAGCTGAAACAAGTTGGTAGTAAGTAGGGTAGACCATCATAGTAAGTAATAGAGTCATAAGAAGAGGTGGAAATCACCAAAACTAACATATTTCAATATGTTTTATTAGAAATAAAGCACCATATTATTGTTGAAAACATGTTGAGAGAAAACAATAAATTTTTCTTCAAGAAACATCATTGTTCCTGGATGCTGATTGGCTGGCTAGAGTGTTATGCCCAAAAAATATATAGCATATTTTGTAAACATTTATTCTTGTGGAAAAGAGTATCTTTTGATTCAATTTTTCACTGCAGACAATAGAAAATGTTTGTGATGAGAAAAGTTACATTGTCTTTTCTTCCTTTGTTGTCCAAGGGACAGGTAGAACAAAAAGGTTAATTTTTTTATAGTCCCAACATAAGAAATGACCTCAAATCATGTCTTCAGACAAAAATGACAAAAATAATGCTGTATAATATTTGTTTTGTTTGTTAAACAAAATTATAAATAAAGGAGTATCTCTTTCTTCTTTTTTTTTTACAATGTTTTGTCATGAAACATTGAAAGATGCTTGCAGTGAGTGTTATTTGGGCCCACCTATATCATAGTGGACAATAAATATACAGCCCATTGGTGTCATATGGGATGATTAAATTTTGAATGGGCTCACCTGTATCCCATTGGAACAATGGATTCTCAGCTCACTCATGCTACCTGTGTCAATAGGGAAGGTGGTGCGCACTCTGGCACTATGTAACATAACAAAAGGGTCCATAGCCGAGTAACAGGCAGCCGAGCACTGACAAATGACATAAAGGAATGGAAAAGTCTATCAAGGGATACAGGCGTGAATACGTACCCATGACATGAAGTGTATGGAAGAAGGAGGGCCACCATGGCCACAAACACACTTTAATGGGTGAGCAAGTGATCAGGTGGTGTGTGAGTTGAGTCTTGGCTTCAATTGAGTGAGTGAGTGGGTCAGGTGATCCAATCAGATGAGCTGTGGGTACAATCATGACTACACCTGTGCAGGTGGTTGGGTGCACAGCAGCCATGGATACACATGTGCGAGCAAGTTGAGTACAATGCAATTGGGTGAGTTGCAGGTCAAGTCATGACTATGCCCATGTGAGTGATCAACGTAGCCCAACTCCGGATGGTACATCCAACTCTGGCTCAGGTCTGCTCCTGTTCCACTCCACTTCCTCTGTTAGGTCCACCAACCACTGCAGCAACGGGATTTTAATCAGGTCTGGGGATAGTCAGAATAGCAGTGATAGTCAGTCTATATCTGGAGCTGGAAATTCCCTAGAATATCTCTGACTGTGGTAGTTAAGTGTTCTTGTCTCCAAGCATTGCCTGGGCAGATTCACACACTTATCACTATGCCAATGCCCACCATATAGTCAGTATTTAGATTGGATTAGACTGTGATTCTAGTCTATCTTCACCGAGTTGCATTGTACAAATACCAGTGATTCCCGCGACTTTGTTCATACTTTTGAGAATAACCAGACTCGATTATAACCAGAATGAACATGCTACATGGATGGCTTTGAAAATGCTCACCCAGTGCCCGACGAAAAAGTGTCCCCTCTGTCCCCACTACTAGCTTTCCTTCCTCCATTCCAAGTAGGACATGTACTTGCAGAGGCATACGAGTGGTGGTAGTATGATGCCTGGACGCCAGTCATCAATGAGCAGTGAAGGCGGGCATCCTCCCATACCACAAACCCCCCATGGTTTTGGATGCCCCCAACCCAATGATCCATTTGGATCTGGTCATTCCATTCAGTCAAGGGACCACACTGGAGTCTGTACCAATCCCTTGTTCATAACTCACCCTGTGTTAACCTAACATGAATATTTAGCTCTTCTCTCCCAAGGTTTCCTTCCATGGCAGTCCTTGTGATTCACAACGCCAACACGAAGACTATTCCTATACAGAAGGGAGTCAGTCCAACCATGGTCTCAACTACATGCCTTACAATGGGAACAATGCCCATGGCCAAACACCTTTCTCATATGCCAACAACCCTTCTTGAAGCCAGTTGTTGGGCCAAGGATGTAGTGAAACTCCGATGGAGGACTGTCCTGGTGATATTTATTTAGCATCTCACTCTCAGAGTGGGTCTTACCTTGGCCCCCCAGTCAGGTTATGATCACAAGACTCTGACACAAGGTTTGCATGCCATCGTTGCACAGCTAACGGCCAATATCAAAACCCTCAGTGATGTGAAGAACAACTTGGAAATGGAACTTGCCAGTATGCAAGAAGCGACCGAATCCATCACCGCTTGCCTTGATGCTGTCAAGCATACTCTTGATGAACTTCAGGAGAAAGCTGCAGCAGATTTCCATAAACAAACCTCATCAAAAACAAGTTCCAATGGCCACATCATCGTCAAGGTATGTATCAGCACTCTGAGTGATTCAGTATTGATACAAGTACTTATTGTGGGGCCCAACTGTCAAGATCGGTTCTCCTCAATGATCTTACTAGGAGGTCCGGTTGCAGGGGACTAATGAGGAGGTAAGTCCAGACACTAGTAGGTGCTAGTTAGTGCGGACAATCAAGTCCGGGTCATACGGACGAAGTCCGGGCACTAGAGAAGCACTGGGAGTAAGTCCAGGTTTCTGCGGAGTAAGTCCAGACCACGGGAAAGTGGTCTGGAGTTGATCGCAGCTTGTCCGGATGAAGGACATCCCAGAGGTGGGATAAGTCCTAAGGGGTCTAGCGTCGAGTCTGGGACAGAGGTGGCTTTTGCCCTTGTGTGAGTAGGAGACTTGCTAGGAGTGGACATAGGACCAAGGGGATGAGATAGGATGGAGACCGGAGTTGGCTGGAGTTCAGGAGTTCAGGTGAACAGATGGATTAGGAGAGCATAGTGGGTAGTACAGAGGGAGGAGTATCTTAGTTGAGATTTGATCTTAGGACTACTAGGCCGGAGTTTGGTAGTTTATATAGTAAAGAGAACTAGAGGTGAGTATATACGGTGACAAGTAAACACCTTAGTTGGGACAAGGGATAGAGTGGAAACAGACAGGAAAATAAACCAGGGGCAGGAAAATAAACCGGAGCAGAAGCAGAAGCGGGGAACTAGTTTTACAGGGACGAAGGAGGAAAAGCAGGAACAGTGAAGTAAAGGGAACTAGGTCGGAAGAGGACAGGTAAGGGTCAGAGGTGGACTTAACTAATGTTAAGTCCGGAGCGATGTTCAGGACCGGAGGAAGTGGGACCGGAGGAAGTGGAACTGGAGGAAGTGCACGACTGGAGGAAGTGCAAGAGCGGAGGGAGTGTACAAGCGGAGGGAGTGTACGAGTGGAGGAAGGGCAGAGTAGCCGGAGGAAGGTCCAGAGTTGGACATGGAAATGTCCTAAGCCTTTGGTGGACCTAACAGAGGAAGCAGAGCAGGAGCAGGAGCAGAACTGAGCCAGAGTTGGATATACCAGCCGGAGTTGGGCTACGTCGCAGACCAGACAAAGGGAGTGGCCGGACTGAAACCGGAGTAGCAACTAATGGTAGGTACAGGTCCGACACGGAGGAGTTAGACTGCGGATCTG
>Ga0307518_10003851_pt1 | contig 10806 bp, 10 predicted proteins | sample 25_EM_MG_FD_203889 | JGI IMG/M metagenome (GOLD analysis project Ga0307518, IMG submission 203889) | Populus trichocarpa ectomycorrhiza microbial communities from riparian zone in the Pacific Northwest, United States - 25_EM | ecosystem: Host-associated > Plants > Roots > Unclassified | place... | reverse complement strand
CCAGCGCCAGCTTGAACTCCGCCAGCCGCTCGCGGCCGCCCGTCATCGCGGCCAGGCCCGTCACCGGGAGCTGCCCGGACAGCATGAACGCCCGCCGGACGTCCTCGACCGGGATCTCGGACGCCGCCGCGATGGCGTCCACCATGATCCCTTCGAGCGCGCCCTGCCGGAGCTCGCCGCTGATCAGCCGGAACAGGAACTCCTGCTCCTCCTTGGTCATCTTGACGAGCAAGGCCCGCAGTGTCTCCGCGCGCAGCTTCACCGACCCCGAACCCGACACCGCCCCCACCGTGTCGAAGGCCGTGTCGACCTCGGACACGGTCAACGACGGCTCGGCGGCCGGGGCCGCGTCCACGGCGGCCAGCGTCCGCCAGCCGGTGCCGATGCGGCCCTGGGGCAGCTGCCCGGTGAGGAACGCGATGACCGCGGGCAGCTCCAGCTCGCCCGCGGCACGCAGCACCGCGGCCAGGGTGGCGATCTTCGCCTTCCTGGACCTCGTGGCGGCCAGTTCGGCCGACGCGGTGACGACCTCGGTGAGCAGCATGGATCCATCATGGACCCGGCCACCGACAGTTTCGACTTCAGGCGTGCGCGGGATCGGCGACCCAGCTGGCGAGCAGGCGGAGCGCGCGCTCGCTGTCGGAGCCGGGCTCGGCGGTGTAGATCACCAGGGCCTGGTCCGGATCGTCGGGCAGCCGCAGCGTCTCGTAGCGCAGCCGGAGCTCACCCACGATCGGGTTGATCATCACCTTCCACGCGTGCGCCTTCTCGCGCACGGTGTGCTTCGCCCACAGCTTCCGGAACTCCTCGCTGCCGAGGGAGAGTTCGCCGACCAGCTGGGCGAGGTACGGGTCGTCCGGATACCGCCCGCTCTCGGAGCGCAGGTTCGCCACGATCTCCTTGGCCACGGTTTCCCACTCGGGGTGCAGCTCGCGGGCGTGCTCGTCGAGGAAGAACAACTTCGGGATGTTGCGCTCGCCCGCCGGGAGCGCGGCGAAATCGAGGGAAAGCGCGGTCCCGAGCGAATTCCAGGCCAGCACGTCGCCGTAACGGCCGAGGAGGAGCGCGGGGGACTGGATGGCGTTCAGCATCGTCTGCAGTTCCGGCCGGACCCGTTGCGCCCTCGGCCGTGCGACGCGTTTGCGTTTCGGCGCGGCCAGATTGCGCAGGTAGGTCTCCTCGTCGCGGTGCAGCCGCAGCGCCCGGCTCAGCGATTCGAGGACGGAGTCGGACACGTTGCGCGCCCTGCCCTGCTCCAGCCGCGTGTAGTAGTCGACGCTGATCCCGGCCAGCTGCGCCAGCTCCTCGCGCCGCAGCCCGGCGACCCGCCGCTGGTTGAACCCCGTCGGAAGGCCGAGGTCCGCCGGGTCCAGAGCGGCCCTGCGTGCCTTGAGGAAGTCGCCCAGTTCGGCCGTCTCGGTCATGCCTTCGAGTATCCCGGATCTCGTGGGTCGGGTGCCTGGTCCTGGTAGACCCAGGCTTGGGCGAGGACGTCGCGAAAGCCACTTTCGGGACATCGCACGTCGCGAAAGTGGCTTTCGCGACGTGCGCCCTGACCAGGGAACTCGCCGCCACGTGGGCCGACCATTCTCCGTCCCGAAGGCCCTGCTGATGTTGCGAAAGTGGCTTTCGCAACGTTGAAGGTTGCGAAAGTGGCTTTCGCAACCTGTCACTTTGCCTTACCTCAATAACCCGAAGCGCCGACCGTTCATCGCCGCCGGACGCGCGTGAAGGCCCCCTTCCCTCGGCTCAGCCGAGGGAAGGGGGCCTTCACGCGCGTCGTCGTGGCACTGCTGGGTCTCTGGGAGGAACGTGGCCTCCGCGGACCGAGACGTGCGGCGAGCCCACCGCCGAACTTTTGGTCCAGTGAGGCAACCATGATTTGGACCTTCGCTCAGGACCAAAAAGCCGCCATCGTGAAAGGCATGGACAACGAAAGAAGAGGCGTGACGATCGGCGTACTGGGGGTGCTGATCGTCGGCGCGTCCGTGCCGGTGACGGGAATGCTCGACGGCTACCCCGTGATCACCGGACAGGCGCTGCGGTACGCGCTCGCGGGAGTGCTCCTGCTGGCGTGGGCGCGGCTGAGCGGGCGTCCGTTGCCGTTGCCGGGCGCGCGCGACCTGCCGTCGCTGATCGCCCTCGCGGCGACCGGGATGATCGGGTTCCAGGCGTGCCTGCTGTTCGCGCAGCGCTACGCTGAACCGGGCCTCGTGGCGGCCTTCCTCGGCGGCACACCGCTCGTGCTCGCGCTCGCGGGCCCGCTGGCGAAGGGGAAGCGGCCGTCGTGGGCGCCGGTGACGGGGGCGGTGCTCGCCGGGCTCGGGATCGCCGTGCTCTCCGGTGGCGGCGCCGCGCGTTGGCAAGGGCTGGTGCTCGCCGCGCTGGCCATGGTGTGCGAAGCGCTCTTCACGCTGCTCGCCGTCGGCGTGCTCGAAAGGCTCGGCCCGTTGGCGACCGCGACCTGGGGGTGTGTCGCCGCGGGCGCCGGTGGCGCGGTCGTCGGGACGATCGCCGACCCGTCCGGCGCCTGGGCGTGGCCGGACGGGCGTGAACTGATCGCGCTCGGCTACCTGACGGTCGTCGTCACCGCGATCGCGTTTCTTCTTTGGTACTCGGCGGTTTCCGCGCTGGGCGCCGATCGGGCCGGGGTGCTGGTCGGGCTGATGCCGGTCTCCGGGCTCGCCGTGTCGCTCCTGCTGGGAATGCAGGATTTCCGCCTCTCGCAAGTGATCGGGGTGGCGCTCGTTTCGTCAGGCGTCGTGATCGGCTTGCGCCGTCGCGAGTTCGACGAGCCTGGCGCATTTGACGTCGAAGTGCTTGACGAGGTCGCCGCCGATGATCGCGACCATGATCGAGCGCAGCGGCCCGGCGAACGTGACCTTCTGGACGAACTCAGTTCCGCCGTCGACGGCGGTCAGCCGCAGTACGAGATCCATGGCGCCCAAGGGAATCGGCTGGCGAAGGGCGATCTCGCGGTCCTGGACCAGGGACGTGAGCGTGAACGGCTCGGCGACTCGTGAGTGCACGCGGCCGCGGAATCCGTTCGGTACGAGGAAACCGGTCGAGCCTGCCTCCGCGGGACCGTGCAGTTCGACGCCGGCGAGGTCGGGATCCCAGTCGGGCCACCGGGTGAAGTCGGCCAGCGTCGCCCAGAGCGCGGACGGCGGGCAGGGAAGGATTTCGCGGGAGGTTCTCGTCCAGGTCATACCCGGACGATATACGGAACTGTCAGTCTCGTAAACTGGGGTCATGGCGAGAGGCAGGCCCAGGGAAGAAGGAATCGACGACGCGGTCCGCGTGGCCGTGCGGGCGTTGCTGACCGAAACCGGTTACCAGCGCTGCACGATCGACGCGGTCGCGGCGCGCGCGGGCGTCGGCAAGGCCGCGGTGTACCGGCGATGGCGGTCGAAGGCGGAACTCGTGTTCGCCGCGGTCATCCATCCGGTCGAGCTCGAACCGCCGTCGGACACGGGCTCGCTGCGGGGCGACGTGGCAGCGGTCCTCGAAGTGATCCAGTCCTCTTTGGACAGTGTGGAACTGCGGCAGGCGCTGCCGTCGCTGCTCGCCGACGTCCGGGCGGATCCGGTGCTGGAGGCCCGGTTCGGCGAGGTCTTCCTCGGCCGCGAACGCGGCTATCTGGTCCGGATGCTGGATCGGGCCGTCGCGAGAGGGGAACTCTCACGACGGCCCGATCCGGCTCTCGTCCACGCGATCCTGCTCGGCCCGGTGCTCACATGGCTGCACCTGTTCACCGAGACACCGCCTTCGGGTGGGTTGGCGGCTTCGCTCGCCTCACCGCTTCACGCGGCTGTGGTCGCTCTCGGCGTTTAGCGGCCTCCGCGTGCCATGCGGAGTACGTCGAGAGCCTCGTCCAGCTGCGCTTCGGTGAGCTTGCCGTTCGCGACGTGACCGCGTTCGATCACGACCTCGCGAATGGTCTTCAGCTCCTTGAGCGCCTGCTTCGCGATCGCGGCGGCCTCTTCGTAGCCGATGTACTTGTTGAGCGGCGTCACGATCGACGGCGAACCCTCGGCGTACTCGCGCGCGCGGTCGGCGTTCACCGTCACGCCCGCGAACACCTTGTCCGCCAGCAGCCGCGAGACCGCGGCGAGCAGCCGCGCCGATTCGAGCACGTTGCGCGCGATCACCGGCAGGTTCACGTTGAGCTGGAAGTTGCCCGCCGCGCCCGCGAAGGCGACTGCCGCGTCGTTCCCGATCACCTGGGCGACCACCTGCAGCGTCGCCTCCGGGATCACCGGGTTCACCTTGCCCGGCATGATCGACGAACCCGGCTGGAGATCCGGCAGCGCCAGTTCGGCGAGACCCGTGCGCGGACCGGAACCCAGCCAGCGCAGGTCGTTCGCGATCTTGTTCAGCGACACGGCGACTGTGCGCAGATGCCCGGACGCCTCGACGACGCTGTCCTGCGTCGCCTGCGCCTCGAAGTGGTCGCGTGCCTCGGTCAGCGGGAGACCGGTCACCGAAGCGAGCTCCTGCGAAACGGCCGCACCGAAGCCCTCGGGCGCGTTGAGCCCGGAACCGACCGCGGTCCCGCCGATCGGCAGTTCGCCGAGCCGCGGCAGGCCCGACTTCAGCCGTTCGACCCCGAAGCGGACTTGCGACGCCCACGCGCCGGCCTCCTGGCCGAACGTGATCGGCACGGCGTCCATCAGGTGGGTGCGGCCGGACTTCACGATGTCCGCCCATTCGCCCGCGCGCGTCTCGATGGCGGCGGCCAGGTACTCCAGAGCGGGGATCACATCGGAGAGCACTGCTTCCGTCGCGGCGACGTGGATCGTCGTCGGGAAGGTGTCGTTCGACGACTGCGAGGCGTTGACGTGGTCGTTCGGGTGCACGTCGCGGCCCAGCGCCTTCGACGCGAGCGTCGCGATGACCTCGTTGGCGTTCATGTTCGACGACGTCCCGGAACCGGTCTGGAACACGTCGATCGGGAAGTGCGCGTCGTGCTTGCCTTCGGCGACCTCGTCCGCGGCCTTCGCGATGGCCTCGGCGACCTCGGCGTCCAGCACGCCGAGCCGCGCGTTGACCCGCGCCGCGGCGGCCTTCAGCAGGCCGAGCGCGCGGATCTGGGCGCGCTCCAGGCCACGGCCGGAGATCGGGAAGTTCTCGACGGCGCGCTGCGTCTGCGCGCGGTAGAGGGCGTCGACGGGGACGCGCACCTCGCCCATGGTGTCGTGTTCGATCCGGTATTCCTGTTCAGCCATACCCCAAGTCTCGCGCAGCGCCTCTCGGCGCGCTCCGTGTCTTTCGGCACGCGAGGGCTAGGATCGATCGTGTTCTCGATCACGCCGCCCACCACCGGCCGGGAGAGTGCCGAATGAGCGAGTCCGCTGGGGAAACGTCGTACGACCTCGTCATCATCGGAGCGGGTCCGACAGGTCTTTTCGCCGCCTACTACGCGGGATTCCGCGGTCTTTCGATGGCCGTCGTGGATTCACTGCCGGAAGCGGGCGGCCAGGTCACCGCGATGTACCCCGAAAAGATGATCTACGACGTCGGCGGGTTCGCCGAGGTCCGCGGCCGCGATCTGGTGCGGGGCCTGCTCGATCAGGCCGCGCCGTTCAAACCCGCGTATCTGCTCGGACGCAAGGCCGAGAAACTCGAAAGCGTCGAAGGCGGCGTCACCATCACCCTCGACGGCGGGCAGGTCCTGCGGGCAGGCGCGGTGCTGATCACCGCCGGGATCGGCGAGTTCACCCCGCGGCCGCTGCCGGCGGGCGACGGCTGGCTCGGCCGCGGCATGGTCCATTTCGTGCCGTCGTTGAAGGCGCACGAAGGGCAGCACGTGGTCGTCGTCGGCGGCGGGGACTCGGCGTTCGACTGGATACTCGCCCTGCATCCGGTCGCCGCGAGCGTCACCCTTGTGCACCGGCGCGCGAAGTTCCGCGCGGCCGAGTCGATCGTGCGGCAGGCGCGCGAACTCGGCGTGCGGATCGTCACCGACGCCGAAGTCACCCGCTTCCTCGACCGCGACGGCACGCTGGCCGAGGTCGAGATCCAGATCAAGGGTTCGGAACCCGAGGTGCTGCGCGCCGACACGGTGGTCGCCGCGCTCGGTTTCACCGCGGATCTCGGGCCGATCGAAAGCTGGGGGCTGCAGATCGACCATCGCGCGATCGCCGTCGACTCGACCATGGCGACCCCGCGGGAGCGGGTCTACGCGGCGGGCGACGTCGCGGCGTATCCGGGGAAGGTGAAGCTGATCGCGACCGGGTTCGGGGAGGCGGCGACGGCGGTGAACAACATCGCGGTCATGCTCGACCCGGAGGCGCATCTGTTCCCGGGGCACTCGAGCAACGCCGAGTAGCGCACGTCAGGCGGGCGTGATCTTCTCCGCGATCCACTGCGCGTACGCCACCACGGAAGTAGCGATCGACGGCGAGGTCGCGCACACCGGATCCGCGTTGCCCGGACGGCTGATCGTGCCCAGCAGCACCCATTTCCCGTCGACCTTGGCGATCTCCGGCCCACCGGAATCGCCGTAGCACGAACCCGTGTTCCCGCCGGGATTGTCGGTGCACAATTCGACGGCACCGTCGAACTTCGCGGTGCACCGCGCACCCTCGACGATCTTCGTGTCCAGTTGCTGCAGCTTCGCCGGACCCTTGCCACAGCCCGAAGTCGGGCACGTCTGGCCCCAGCCGAGCAGCCGTGTCGCCGTCCCGGGCGCCACGACGGCCCCGATCGCGAGCGGCGCCGCCTTCACCGGGGCGGCCAGCCGCACGAGCGCTAGATCGCCGCCCGCGTGCTCGGGTTCGGGGTTGTAGGACGGATTCACGACGATCTCGGCGGGTTTCGCGAGCTCGCCGCCCTGGGTGTTGTCGTTGCTGCCGATCCGCGCGCCCAGATTCGCCGGGTTCTTGCCCTCGACGCAGTGCCCCGCCGTCACGAGCCAGTCCGCCGCGATCAGTGTCCCGGCGCAGAAAGCCTTGCCGGAGGCCGAATGCAGCGAAACGACGAACGGATAGGGCTCGTCGGCCTCTCTCCCGCCGACGAGGTCGCCCGCACCCGTGGCCTGCCCGGCCGGCGTGAGGACCATCGCCGCGAGCAGGACCACGAGCACGCGCTTGAGCACGGTTTCTCCTTAGGGGAGCGGGGGAACTACGTCGTCTTCCAGGGAATCGTCGAGGTGGCCGTCGAAGTTGACGGACGAGTACGAGCGGAGCTTGGTCAGCCGGTGGTAGCCGTCGATCATCCGGACCGTGCCGGACTTCGACCGCATCACGATCGACTGGGTCGTGGCGCCGCCCGCGCGGTAGTGCACGCCGCGCAGCAGGTCGCCGTCGGTGACGCCGGTGGCGCAGAAGAACACGTTGTCGCCGCGGACGAGGTCGTCGTTGCCGAGCACGCGGTCGAGATCGTGGCCCGCGGCCAGCGCCTTCTCGCGCTCCGCCTCGTCCTTCGGCCACAGGCGGCCCTGCAGTTCGCCGCCGAGGCACTTCATCGCGCAGGCCGCGATGATGCCTTCGGGGGTGCCGCCGATGCCGAGCAGCATGTCGACGCCGGTGCTCGGCCGGGCCGCGGCGATCGCGCCCGCGACGTCGCCGTCGGAGATGAACCGGATCCGGGCGCCCGCCTCGCGGACCTCCTTGATCAGCTGTTCGTGGCGCGGCCGGTCGAGGATGCACACGGTGACGTCGGAGACGCTGGAGTTCTTGGCCTTCGCGACCCGGCGGATGTTCTCCGCGATCGGGGCGGCCAGGTCGACCTTGCCCGCGGCGTCCGGGCCGACGGCGAGCTTCTCCATGTAGAACACCGCGGACGGGTCGAACATCGCGCCGCGTTCGGCGACCGCGAGCACGGCCAGCGCGTTCGGCATGCCCTTGGCCATCAGGGTCGTCCCGTCGACCGGGTCGACCGCGACGTCGCAGTCCGGCCCGTCGCCGTTGCCGACCTCTTCCCCGTTGAACAGCATCGGGGCTTCGTCCTTCTCGCCCTCGCCGATGACGACGACACCGCGCATCGACACGGTCGAGACCAGCTGGCGCATCGCGTCCACCGCGGCACCGTCCCCGCCGATCTTGTCCCCGCGGCCCACCCAGCGGCCCGCGGCCATCGCGGCGGCTTCGGTCACGCGGACCAGTTCCATCGCGAGGTTGCGATCGGGGGCTTCAGGACGTCGCGAAGAGCTGGCGGACGAGGTGGGGGTGGGCATGCGGCCTCCCGGGTCAGGAACTCGGCGGGGTCCCAGTCTCTCAGATACCCACGGTGGTTCGGTGGCGCAGGAGCATGGTGAACGTCACTGACCGTCGCCGGCCTCGTCCTCGACGGACGACAGCGCGGCCTCGATCCGCTCGCGCGCGCCTTCGAGGTGGTGCTCGCAGACCTTCGCCAGCTGCTCGCCCTTCTCCCACAGGGCGAGCGACTGTTCCAGGGACAGCCCGCCCGCTTCGAGCTCGCGGACGACCTCGACCAGCCTGTCGCGGGCCTGCTCGTAGCCGAGTTCGGCGGTCTCGCCACCGGGTTTGCTCACGCTGTGCTTCCTTCTACCGGACGTCGGTGCTTGCCGATACCCGCGCACACTACCGCGCCGGCCATGGCGTTGTCGTAACCCACGAAGGCGAGAGCGAACTCCTGGCCGTCACCCTCCGCGATCGCGGCGACGAGGTTCTCCTGCGCCCGCGCCACCCGTTTGCGGTGCACGGAGCCGTCCGCGAACCACCATCGGGTGCCGACGTGCTCGGCCGTCGCTTCGGAGAGTTTGCGCAGCTGGGCGTCGAGACCGCGTTTGGTCGAGAACGGTGCCGATGAGCCCTCGGCGGAAAAGAGTGCCTCGGCCTGGCACCCCGCCAGGAGCACGGTCCAGCACTCGGCGGCCGCGCGGTCGGTCAGCAGCGCGTTGCGCAGGACCTCGGGGGCGTCGGCCCGTCTCGCGGCGTCGATCGTCAAAGGCAGGAAACTCGCCGTCAACGCCCCTCCTCCGGCTCTCCTGAGACGACGGCGCCGAGCGCGCCGTCGACCACGCGGACGCGCAGTTTCGCGCCGTCCACGACCTCGGAGACGGACCGGAGTACCTGGAGGTTGCCTTCGGAATCGGTGTACTGCACCACGGCGTAGCCGCGTTCGAGCGTCGCCGCCGGGCCGAGCGCGGTCAGCCGCGCGCGGGCGCTGGCGATCTCGGCCTGGTCCTTCGCGAGCAGCGTGAGCATCGCGCGGCGCCCGCGTTCGCGGTGGATCTCGACGTCGTCGGAACGCCGCTGGATCGGGCCGAGCGGATCGGCGAGCACGGGGCGGCTGCGCATCTGGTTCAGCAGCCTGACCTGCGTGTCCACCCAGCCGTGCAGGGCGCGGCGGCCGCGATCGCGCATCTGGTGGACGCGCTGGGTCTCCTCGCGCACGTCGGGCACGATCCGCTTGCTGGCGTCGGTCGGCGTCGAGCAGCGGAGGTCGGCGACATGGTCGAGCAGCGGGGTGTCCGGCTCGTGCCCGATGGCGCTGACCACCGGCGTTCCGGCGGCGGACACGGCGCGGCACAACGCTTCGTCGGAGAACGGCAGCAGGTCTTCCACGCTGCCGCCGCCGCGCGCGATCACGATGACGTCGACGTCCGGGTCACGGTCCAATTTGGACAGTGCTTGGAGGATCTGCGGGACGGCCAGTGAGCCTTGGACCGCGGTGTTGATCACCTTGAACGCGACATGCGGCCAGCGGGCCTGAGCGTTCACCAGCACGTCGCGTTCGGCGGCGGACGCGCGCCCGGTGATCAGCCCGATTCCCTTGGGCAGGAACGGGATCTTGCGTTTGCGCTCCGGCGCGAACAGGCCCTCGGCGGCCAGCAGCCGTCGCAGCCGCTCGATCCGCGCGAGCAGCTCGCCGATGCCGACCGCGCGGATCTCGTTGGCGCGCAGGCTCAGCGAGCCGCGGTTCATGAAGAACGTCGGTTTCGCGTGCACCACGACGCTCGCGCCCTCGCGCAGCGGCGGTTCGATCGTGCGCAGCAGGCCCATCGGGCAGGTCACCGACATCGAGACGTCCGCGGACGGGTCACGCAGGGTGAGGAAGGCGGTGTTGGTGCCCTGGCGGGCCGAGATCTGCGTGACCTGACCCTCGACCCAGACGGCGCCGAGGCGGTTGATCCACTCGCCGACCTTGCGGGCGACCGTGCGGACCGGCCACGGGTTTTCGGCGGTGGTGGACGGGCCCGCCGCCGCGGAGGTGGGTTCGGCGCTCACTGGCCTTCCGCGCCGTCGCCGTCGGCCTTCTTCACGTTCCCGATGCGCCGAGCGAGCATGCCGACGAACGACGCCCGGTCGGCGTTCGCTTTTTCGTAGGTCAGCAGTTCTTCCAGCTGCGCGAGGTCGAACCGGCGGAGACGGGCGCGCAGCTGCGGCAACGTGAGCGTGTCGTAGTCGTCGAGCCCGGCCGGACCGGAGGTCACGGGCGCGCTCGCGCTGTCGAACTCGCCGTCGGGGTGCTCCTCGGCGAGCGCGCGCTCCTCCTCGGCCCAGGGGTCCTCGGTGAGCGCTTCGAGGTCGTGCAAGTGGCCGTTGGTCTCCGCACGCGGCTCGGGGACGTCGGCGTCTTCCCGCAGCGGGATGACGCACGAGTCGCGTTCGTAGCGGCGTTCGCCCAGGTCGGGCGGGAGATCTTCGTCGAAGGTCGCCCAGCTGGGCGTGTCCTCGACCGGGCGAAGGCCCGACAGCGCGTCGTCACCCTTGATCGCGAGCTCGGTGACGTGCTGCTGGACGCGCATGGAGAACTGGAGCACCTGGCTGACCACCGTGACGGGGAGCCCGGTGAGCTGCTGGGGAAGTTCGCGAACCCGCTCGGCGGTGGTGACGG
>Ga0307518_10003847_pt1 | contig 10810 bp, 17 predicted proteins | sample 25_EM_MG_FD_203889 | JGI IMG/M metagenome (GOLD analysis project Ga0307518, IMG submission 203889) | Populus trichocarpa ectomycorrhiza microbial communities from riparian zone in the Pacific Northwest, United States - 25_EM | ecosystem: Host-associated > Plants > Roots > Unclassified | place... | reverse complement strand
AGTGAGCATGGATGTAGGTACAACTTTCGTGGATGTTCATATCAATTACTGACCGTTGTGCAGTGCTCACAGGAAACATTCTAACTATGGCTGACTTGACCGCGTGTGTTTAAGTGAACAGCTACTACTACGCCTAACCACGCTATAGGTTCACCATTATGAACCATGTGAAGGATAGCACGAGGCATGGCGACAGGTGTCTTGAGAGCTACAGCACAGCACTATACTTTCCTTTGCACATGTGGTTTAGGATTGGTTGTAGCAAACCTCCTGGGGCAGGAGTACGTACCCATAGTCCACAATATTTCAATTTGAATAAGACTGTTACACAAACAAGTAGACTGAGTGCGTGTTCTGGTCAAAAATCAAGTATCCACTGACGACACTATCAAAATACGTGTGACACAGTCTAGATGAACGCCAGTGCTTACACAGGTTATTTAGACAGTTCAAGATATCACAGTGAGTACATCAACCAAGAAAATTCCAAACCAAGGTTGTTACAGCTACAAGGAGGAAGGTTGGCACGGGTACACCTGGAGTGGCACCATTGGAACCAGGGACAGGGAGGAAAGTGGATGCGTCTTGTTTCTGCTGAGCTGCTGACTCCTACACGACAGTCAGCGGGTCATTTTTTTTTCCACGAAGACAACGGGCAATTGCATACCTTGAATGCAACAATGCCGACCAGTACACCAGCGGCGAAAAAGAGGATAGCGATTATCAACCATATGACACCCCAAACTACATGCACGCGTCAGGGATAATATTCGACGTGTAGGATACAAAAAATACCTTGAGAAGGGAAGCAGCCGCAAATCCTCGCAAATGCGGATGCGTCTGAGTTATTAACCTTGCGTTTGATGGTATCGTCTGGAAGAACACCCCTCGGCGTCTAGCACTCAATGACAGAGAACACCTCGACATACCGACCACGTCCCAAATAACATAGAGATCTGACATGACACCAATAAACAAAATCTGAGAAAAGTCCTGTTACGAACATTGGCCTGATCGGAAGTGAAGGGATTCTCACAAGATAGCGAAGCGCTTCGCCCTCTGCAACAAACCAAAACAAGACGATCAGGCCCGACATGCCTAGAATCAAGACCCAAGTTCTATAGCACGCATCAGTATGGATGCAGAAACTACATCCGTGAAAGATAGACGTACAACCAGTTTCTCCTTGCCCACCAGAGGGTGAACAGGAAAAAGACAGCAAGGACAAGACAGGCGACTTTGCTTGCATTGGTATCGAATCCACATGCTATGAGGCACGCCCCTATCAAGGACGAACCAAGGTATCCTGCAGGAAGGCTAATCCAGGGTATACCACCAGACATTCGAGTCTCGCCTCCTTCGTCCGCTATGAAAGCGATATCAGCACTTGCCGCATTGCATCAAGAACGCTACCAACGATCAAGAACAACGGAGTGTATAGTTGCACAGGTTAACATGCCGGCGAACGCGTGGCTCATCTAGCAGGTCTCCGATCATAAGGAACTGGTGCGTAGTACAACAGGTTGCTTACTTCGTGGAAACCGACCGTGAGCAGTCTGAAAGCATGTCAGGTTGTAGCGAAGGGAATGAATCTTCGAATCCAACCTACTTGAAAGGATAGACTGCAATGTGTGGCGAAAGGGCTCAGTCGCGTCCCTCGAGGATAGACTTCTCATACGTACTGATCCAACTAAGAAATGGTACATGCCTACCAAACGACACCCAGTTAGACTTGGAAAAACATAAGAATCAGGAAAATCCACCATAAAATAGCAATTGCAATAACATAACATCCTGCTACGATCAAAGTAACTCTTTGGGTGGCGTTCGGGGTGAGGTCTGATTGTACATCTCTGGGAAACAGGTAGTTCTGGACGTCGAAGGAAGGCATTTGGTATGTGGTCGTGAAGGAAGAGGGGTCGTGAGGATGCGCAGCGCGTCGATGGTGAACAGGTTGAGTGTTGAACCAGGCTTCTAGAGATGCACTGCCTGAAGTCGTCTTTATTTGGCAAGCACGGCCGAAGTCCGAGGAATCAAAATCACAACGTCTAGTACATACTATGAAAAACCGTAGTCACACAAGTACAGCACGGAATACGATGACCCAGTCAAGTCAATCATGGAGACAGAGACGGACAATTGATTCGCTGCGGTACAATGTAGAGACTCAGGGGGTTGCAGTAATGCTTACCTAATTCATTTTCAGCCTTTTACTTGCATAGCCACTACCCGGAATCCACAGACTTGAGTTGGTGCATTGCAGGCATGCGTTTCGATATGAGACGCGATGCTCTGCCAGCTGAGAAAGGCGAATTGCCCTTGACCTCACCTCCTGCTTATGACGCGTCACAGTCGCGTCGCAGCCATGTTTCAGCGTTCGGCGCTTCAACGGTGCTCAAGCTAGTCGCTTCTACCTGCCTTGCTTTCCTGCTTTTGAGTCGTCCATCGATACCTAATTTCCTTAACCATCTTCGCACCCAGTCTGGTTTCCATGACGTGAATTACCCTCCTACCTCACCTCTTAGTCCGGAATACGACGATCCGGCGTCCGAGTTCAAGGATGACATCTTCCCCTTGCGTCAGCATGATCCATGGGATATCTCCACCGACTTCCCTTACCCTCGTACGCTCACGTATGATGCCGAAGAGGGCACTTGGCTCCGTCTCGATGTACATCCAACTTCCGGTGATCTAGTGTTCGACATGGCAGGAGACATATACTGTCTTCCTGCTTCTTCTTACTCTGAGGAAAGCCTAACACTGGCAATCACGACACAGGCGTTACCGGTCCTCACAGGGGTACCGCACGATGCTGATCCAAGGTTCTCGCCTGATGGACGTAAATTGGCCTTTGGGAGTGATTCAGGGTTAGGCGTAGAAAATATCTGGGTCATACCGTGGGCTAGTGGTGGTTGTACCGAGATGGATGTACGCTCGCCATCTGTTATGACCACTGAAGCTAGGGAGCTCAAGGATTACGAAGAGGCACTCCTTGCTCAAGGGGTTAAGGAGACTGAGGATCGCAAATTCAGACGCCTTGCTCGGGAGGGGCGGTTATCTGGTCAGTGTGTTCTAACCCGAGAAGCATGGATATGTGTTTACTTCGCACATCTTAGCAAGGAGAATTACCAATGAAACATACAACTGGGTGTCGGATCCCCGGTGGCATCCCGCGGGCAATAAGATTATTGCTACCAAGTGGTATTTTTCCTCGCGCTCTCTGGGCGCGGGCGAAGGTTGGGAATACAGTGTTCCCACCCTGGATAGCGAAGAACGCATCGAAGTCGATGCGGGCAGACGCCTCATTTCCAGGGACCTCCCCTTTGGGTGGTCCAAGTCGGACTACGCTGAGCAGCAGATAGGATACGAGCAGTTTTTGTGGGCAGGTGATGATATAGTTATCTATGCAGAGAATGTCAGAGACGCTCCCAAAGGCACCTTCGAGTACGGAAAAGGTATGAACTTGGCTTTCCTCCTGTTGACCGTGGCCCTTGATGACGTTCAGATGTGCACAAGGGAATATACTCTATCTTCGCGAAAAATCTGACAAGTGGGGTGAAGGAAACCCTTGTGGATGTGTTTCCTGGCGGTGCAAGTCGACCTATTTTATCGCGAGACGGACGCACTCTCGCTTTCGTTCGTCGCGTGCGTGACAAGGAAGCCTTGGTACTTAAGTACGTTATCTCGATTTTGTTCCTCATTTCAGTGTTTGATTGCATTCTAGAGACCTCGAAACTGGTACATTGTCCTACATCTGGTTTGGCCTGACATATGACCTCTCCACAATATATGCTCCGATGGGCACCTATCCGTCCTTTGCATTTGACCGCTCTGACGGTGCTATCCTCATTTGGGCAGCAGGTCAAATATTTCATGTTCCACTTTCGAAGAATGCTCTTGGAGAGCGCATTTCGGGTGGTACACCCCGTCCCGTCCGGTTCCGCGTTCATATAGAGATCAAAATTGCAGAGACCTTGAAAGCCAAGACGGACGTCAGGACTTTGGAGGAAGGACATCAACGCTTACATGCCTTCACTCATTTGTCTCTCGACCACAGTGGAAAGAAGGCTGTGTTCCAGGCTTCTGGGGTCACATACACTCAGATAATTGGTTCTGACGCTCTTGCTCAACGTGTTCCCGTGGCTTATTCTAGTGCCGCATATTACTCACCGTCATTCGTGGGCGGTGATGAAAATCTCGTTGTTCATGTACGGTGGTCCGACAAATTCTTTTCGGCGCTCGAGATTGCTGATTTGAGCACTGGGATTATTTACCAAGTCACCGGGCTTCCCATGGGACGCTATTTCAGTCCCGTTATATTCGGTGGGGACACTTCACAACGCACTCTCGCTTTCATCAAGACGGGTGGTGATTTACTCACCGGAGATGCCGTGGCAACTGCTCAAACAGGCATCTGGATAGGCGAGATAACCCTGCCGACGGATGGAACCGCTACTATTGAGGTCAAGGGCGCCAGGAAGATTTCCACGACCATCAACCCGTCGGATGATAAGCTTAAACTGAGTTCTGTGTCATCCTCGAAACTATTGGTCCAGGAAACAGATAGGGCATTCACGGTGGATCTTGCCCTTGGTGCCGATGAATGGGGACGTTACACGGAAGCAAAGCTCGCGAGTGGATATTCTACAGACGAATTGGCATTCTCGCATGCCACCAAGGGTGCAGCTTTTGTGAATTTCCTACATGTTTATTATGTGCCAAACGTCAACGCCTCGGCGAATCTGTGGAGCAAGCCAGGAAAAGCCCCTGAAGGTCTGGCGAGGCTGAGCCTGGATGGCGGACATGACATTGTATTCAGTGGTGATGGAAGTGTTCTTGGGTGGTTCCTTGGTTAGTGCACGAAACACTAGATTTTCTTTCTGATGCTGATTGCACGTCATGACCGACTCCAGGGCCTTATTTGCACACCATTCCAATTTCCCGCCTTTCATCCTGTTCAGAGGCCATACAGGACGATACACAGACATTTGGAATAGCGTGTGTGAAAGACCTCTTGGATATCACGGAGGTCACCGTACTTTATGAGTCGGAAATCTCAAGGCTTCGTCGGGAGGCCAAGGTTCACGCCACCACTGCCAATGCGGATGTGGTCGCCTTCGTCAATGCGACAATATTGACCATGGAGAACGGCGATCAACTCAATGATTTGATTGAAGGGGGTACTGTCGTACTCCGGGGTGGGTTTATCGAGGCAGTAGGTAAGGATGACGAGGTCGTTGTTCCTGACGGGAGTGTCATCATACAAGCCAATGGGGGTAAACCGTTTGCAATATGTCATGCTGGCAGGAGTACTGATATGCATGGGCGAATTAGGTTACATCACCCCTGGTTTCATTGACGCGCACGCCCACTGGTCCGGAACAGAGACGGTATATCCGGCAACATCCTGGGAGATGCAAACGTTCCTTGCATATGGTATCACTACGGCACACAAGTGAGTATCGCTTCGGCTTTTAGAATGTCATCCAAGCTTCTGACGCATTATAGTCCAAGTTCCCACAACAACCTCGGGTTTGTGGAACGCGGACGGGTTGAGAGTGGACTGATGATAGGACCTCGAATTTTCCACACTGGGGAGATCATCTATGGCGCTTCATCATATTCGTACCACTTCGATATCGCTAATATGGAGGAAGCAAAAGAAGCTCTTACACGAATCAAAGTTGAAGGGGGGCCTGCTAGCTGGTCTTACAAAAATTATAACCTCCCTGCTAGGGCGTCGAGACAACGACTGCTGTTGCAAGCAAGAAAGCTGAACATGGTTTGCGTTCCCGAGGGGGTGTGTACATATATCATCCTGAACCTAGACGAGGACTAAGCGTAATGGGTGCAGGGCATGAATTTTGACTGGGACCAAACGTATATCGTCGATGGTAAGTTCGGTTCTGTGGTAAGATGCGACAGACACTAAATTTTTGAAGGCATGACCACCGTGGAACACAACATACCTACCTCAATCCTCTATGATGATCTTCTCACACTGTTTACGTTGAGTGGTACCGGAACAACGCCCACCCATGTTGTCGATTATGGAGGAATGCATGGCGAAGAGTATCTCTGGGCGATGGAGGATATCCCTAATGATACCAAGTGCGTTCATCGCTGCTAAACAAGACGTCACTGATGAAGGACGATTACAGGCTCAGGCGGTTCACAAGGCGTGATATCTTAGAAGGTCTGTCAGAAACCACATCTCGCCCCTTCAATTGTAAGCACGTTTCCCGCGTTGCGCGATGGTTGTCCTAAATACGAAAACTCCAGCCATGGCCTTTTTCAATGTAGCTCGGTCGCGAAGATGGTTCACCGTGGCATCCACGCTCACATTGGAGGGCATGGTGAACCACCTCTCGGGCTTATGTATCATCACGAAATGGCACTTGCTAAGGCCGGGGGGCTGAGTAACTATGAGGTTCGAAACACGTTCTGTAAGATTTTCCAGTCAAAAGGCTGACAACCATATGCACATGACAGGTCCTTCGTGCGGCGACAATCCACGCGGCAATCACGTTCGGATTGGATGAATCCCTGGGATCCATTTCTGTGGGTAAACTCGCTGACCTTGTTGTTTATCCTGGAGGTGTCGATCTGCTGGGCGACGAGATACGGAGGACCAGAGATATCAAATATGTGATAAGGGGAGGAAAGATATGGGAGGCTGAGACTATGACAGAGGTGTGGCCTGTGAAAGGCAGGAGGCAGCCATTGCCTCCGATCAATGTAGACTGAGGGGTAATGTATACCTCATTTATGAGTCGGACAGCGTCCACAGAGTGTTAAACGTCATCTTCCAACCAGCGTGATTAGGTGTGGGTTCAACAGAGGAAAAAAATACGTGGTTATCGTGGGCAATGTGGCTCTGATCCAGGCAGATTCATATAAGTACAGCCTGTCCAGTGCAAAGCCCCTGGTGGCGCTGACCACCGCCCATGCGTATCGGCCAAATGCCGACGTTTCATAAGTAGTCCTGACTAGTACTATTTTCGTCTCTGGTGCAGTCGTCTTACCAATTAGTGTGGCACTAAAGATATTTGGTACTTTGGTTGGTCCAACACCAGTAGATGTGCTGTGGCGGCATGAATCCGACAGGTAGGGCTTTGTATAAACTGGCTGCGATTTCCAGCACACATGCGGTCGCCAGAATGTAGGTTTGTAAATTCATCTAATCTTGCTCGCGGCTTGGTTATTCATACACGGTATCGATCAATATGTTTCGGTGCAGTGGCTCTCCTATGTCACTTCGACGCTGACGCACGTAGTACCGCAGCGGTCGTCCCTTTCATCCTGGGGGTTCGCGGCTGTCGTGAATCATGATTGAGCTTGAAGACACCGCACTTACCCAATGAAATCTGGTCCAAGATCCATAAAGGCCCTGAACAAGATAAACCTCGCAACCTCAGATATTTGATATGAAACGCACATGATGGCTCGCTCGTGCGGAATACCAAGCTTTTCTTGGAAGAAGTCTGAAAATGCTTTCGTCCACACTATGGAGTTTTCCGGGTTGGTGTTGTCGAGGCTCATCTACGCTTAGAACGAGAGGTTAGCCTGGGTGACATGTGTCAGTCAAAACTAACAGTTTGAACCATGACAGCGGGTTCGAACGATCCTTTGGCGATTAAAAAGGGGTTGTACTGGCAATTGACGAAGAATGCACTCGGATCCTTTCCGATCGTCTTAGCGGCGAGCTGGCCGCCGATCAGTTAGCATCGGGGAGTGTCGATGCGTCATCAATGCTCTTACCTGCATGAACTCGCGGACAAAAGCCTGAAATGCTTCATCGGATTCCAGCTGATCCACACTGATTGAGGGTTGTACTTGGTTTGATCATTGGGAGACTAACTTTAACATTGGTAGTGAGCCAGATCAAAGGCATTGCGGCAGGATGTAGAATGGTAAGTTCAAAGTGCAATTTTGACTCCTGATCGGAATCATCCACCGCTGTTACATAATCATTTTAGCGGAATCCTGCTTTCGACGACGTTGGTGCGTCTGCTGCAGCCATCGGCGTAATACGCTGTAATACGGCGTCCTTGTGCACGTCCACCTGAACTTGAGGCCCGTAAGCGCTTAATTAAAATCCAGGGCGATCAGAGCGAAATCTCACCAAGCGGCGCAAAGCACAGCTTCAAATGCCCGCATGGGGCTGCAAGTTTGCTACACAGGCCACTGACCGGATGGTATTCCTCCTCCTTCCAACGCTTCCAAGTCTCCGACAACTAGTTTTCCAACATCAAACCTTGAGAGCGGACCATAAACAGGATCCTGGTCTGGAGTGTTAAGGGATCACTGCACCGTACGTTGATACGCCGACTGATGGCGCTCACTGCCTTGCAAAAACAGCCGTCTTCGGCGTGGCAATGGGGACACAGCCCAGACGCCTAGAGGAGGCATTATATCAGAGCTGTTGCCTATTCTTATCGCTCACCCCCGACTCTTTTCTTTTCTTCTCTTGTATTGCTATAATCTCCATGGCCCCATGCCGTGTCCCTGAACTCGTCGCCGTTCTGACTCCCGAACTCTTTGATAGACTTAAGGAGCGAACTGAGGGTACCTTGGTCAACCTCATCAAACAGAACAAGAACACCCGCTATGCCTGCGAGTCCCCCGTCTTTGGCGGCTTTCGGAGTGCACTGAGTGCCCACGGAAACGCGGAGGATGAGGTTCAGGATGATATGCTCCTGGAGAGCTATCGTACCGCCATTCCTTTGACAACTTACGACTCTTACGAACCCTTCATAAACAAATTCTTCGACCACGATTGCAAGGAGAGCGATCTCAAGGATATGTTCTCTCCCGGCCTACCATACTTTCTCGCGGTCTCTAGTGCTACCTCAAGCAAGACTGCAAAGTTCTTCCCCAAATACCGCCATGCTCCAGGTGGTTCTTACAAAAGCGTGGACAGTAATGCAAATCCTACGTCCGATACGGGAGGGAAAAACTGCATCGTGTACAATCTCAATTATCGACAGGTGATCGACGTGCAAAATGAAGATGGCGACCTCATCAAGAAGATTCCCGTCACACTCATGTCGTCTGGTTCAATTCGGATGCAGAATGATATAGACGTCGAAAAGGACCCGTATATGCTTCACTTGACTGGTTTGTCTTGTTTCTCTTTCGAGAAGGACGAGGTGACTAACATTTTGCACTAGCACCCCGTGCTTCGTCCCCCATGGCAGTTTGTTTCATCCGCCACTATCGCACCTTCCTGTTGATGCACGTCCTATTTGCGTTGGCGGAACCCAAACTGGAGAATATAACTACCCTCTTTGGCACTGTGTTTGTGGACATGGTGCGGTACATGGAAGATGAATGGGATGTACTCCTCGATAGCATCGAGACCGGAAAGATCCCAGACTGGGAAGGTATCAATCACGTTTTGCATTATCTAGAGGTATACACCTTCCACTTGGAGGGTTTCTTTTACTGACTGATTATCACCAACTCGTCCAGCCGAAGTTCCCTCCACGTCCCGAACGCGCAGCTAACCTTCGAGCCATTGGCAAGGCCAACCAACAGGTCGGCTGGCTCGTGAGGGTATGGCCAATGCTCAAGTTCGTGGTTGGTATCGCCAGCGGTGTTTTCTCTGCCGTTATCCCCAAGGTCAGTCGCAATATAATCGGACGTGGGGCCGTGGCTCAAATACACTGTGCCGTAGATGAGGCACTATCTTGGCCCAGACGTACAGATGCGCAGTCTTGGTTTCACAGCGAGCGAAGGTTACATTGGCACGGTGTATGATTCATCCGACATGAACCTTTTCAAGGTCGCTTCCGACGACGTAATCGAGTATCTTGATGTTTTAAGGGAAGAAAGTACAAAAAGCCTAATGTCTGCTGTGAGTTGCTCCTTCTTTCAGTCAGTGTAGGAGAAGCTCATTTCATTGTAGTGGCAAGTTGAAAAGGGACACAGGTATGAGATCGTGCTGACGACCCGAGATGGTTTGTGGAAATATCGCCTCGGAGATATTATTGAGATTGCTGGTTTTGATCCCAACGATGGGGTGCCCGTTGTGCGCTATGTCGAACGTCGCAAGTATGTCCTGTTGCATCGCATGAAGACGAGGTAGGCTGACGGATCATAGCGTTGCCTTCCGCTTTGGAGGTGCAATGGTTACGGAGACGCAACTTGCAAACGCCATTTTTGCGGCTCAGGACGCACTTGGACCCGTCGTTGAATTCACTGTCGTCTTCGATGACCGTGCGATGCCTCCCAGCCTTGGCTACCTTGTCGAAGTTCAGGACGAAGTCGGTGCGATACTTTTTGTTTGCCTTTCAACCGCACTAGGCTAACTTCAGTGACAATATTCCAGGTCCCAAGGCTGACGAAGCACCGGCCCAAGTGCTTGCAAATCTCGGTATCTCCAACCCGAATGTCCTCCACGGCATTGGGCGTCAGGCCATGGGCCGACCAACAGTGCGTATCGTGCGGCCAGGAACGTTCTGCGACTTCAGGCGGCGGAAGATCGAAGCTGCTGGTGGCAGCGCTGGCCAGACCAAGGTACCCGTGGTCATGTGGGATACTGCTGCTCAAGAGTGGATGTTCGAGCGCGTTGAGAGGGAAGTTGGACTCTTGCATGAATTCTGAGTTGGTTCCTCCAGGGGGTCACAGGCGCCGTAAGGAAAACCATGTATGGCTTGGTCTCGTCGTGTGTAATAACGACGAAATGCAATACATTTACTCGTGGTCAGTGAATACCAGTGAGAAATAGTTATGTGAACCGAGGTAGACATAGGAACTAGGTGTACGTAGTCCGGCATCGCAAATGATCACTATCTTGCATAGATCA
>Ga0307518_10003846_pt1 | contig 10811 bp, 7 predicted proteins | sample 25_EM_MG_FD_203889 | JGI IMG/M metagenome (GOLD analysis project Ga0307518, IMG submission 203889) | Populus trichocarpa ectomycorrhiza microbial communities from riparian zone in the Pacific Northwest, United States - 25_EM | ecosystem: Host-associated > Plants > Roots > Unclassified | place... | reverse complement strand
TGCATTGACACGCTCTAGCGTGTAAGTCACCTTACTGTATTCAAGCGGTGAGTGTGGCAATTTACTATGGCTAAAAGGAGCCTTCCAAGGTGTCTTCCAGTTCATCATGGCAGTGATGGTGTATTGTAGTCCCATCTAGTTCAAATGTTCAATGCCAATTGTATTTTTTTTTTCCCCTTTCCCCCCCTCTCTCCACCTTGATTAATGTGATGCCCTGAACAAATCATAACAGCCCTTTAATTTATTGTTTTCTTGAGATTTACTCCTTTTTATTTTAATTATAATTCTCTTATTTCAATTAATTATTTCAAATTGGAAAGTGTTTTCAATTTCTCCATATACTTATTCTTTTGACTGCTATTTTTTTAGGTGATTTTTCAAGTTGATTTTTTTGTTGCAATTTCATCTTCTATTTTTTTCATATCAAGTTGATTTCCATTCTTTTGATTGTTGTGTTTTTTTGCTTTAATAATTTTTTTGAATAATTTTTTATTATTTCATCACTAAACATTAAATTTATTAGGAATTAGATTTTTTATTGAACTCAGTATACGATTCTTTAAATTGTGAGTTTAAGAGATTAATTTAAGTATAGAATATTCGGTCGGGTTTGCTTAGTTTCTCATATTATTAAATCAAAGTTGTCTTTTTTTCATATTATTAAAATAATCAAGCTTATTAAACCAATTTATTCAATGACCCAAGTCTAGAATCTTTTTTTTTCTTTTAATTTTATCATTCAACATTAAATTAGTTTAGAATTTAGCTTATTTATCGAGTCCGAGTCTAAGATTTCATTGGCTTTGAATTTAGAAGATTAATTCATGCTTAAAAGATTCACCCGGGTCTACTTTATTTTTCATATTATTAAATTAGTGTTGCCTTTTTTTACATGTTATTTAATTAAATGATTTTATGAAACCAAATGACTCAATGACCCTGGTTTTAATTTTTTTTTATTATATCTGGTTAAAAAATTTCAGTTCGTGATGTAGCACCGACCATCAATCTAGATTTACTTGAGCCATTTTTTTTAGTTCTGTTTTTAGATTTAGTATTTTTTTTTAACCTTCAATACTTGATTCATCATGATTGACCTTTCTAATTTGTTGTGGTATATATAAGTTCTAGGTTCTTAGGGCTATCACATCACATTCTCCTTCCATGAATCATAAGCTTATCAAGTTAATTATAATCGATTCGGGTTAATCTAATAAATTATTATTTTAATATTTTTAAAAAATAATATATCATTTAATATATCAATATTTCAATAATTTAAAAGTTTTTTTACCCAGCATGTATTAAATTTTTAACATTCTATTATCTTTATATTTTTTTAAAACTAAAAAAAAATAATCTATTCCACGACGTATAGCGTCTAAAAAAACCTAGTTTTGACTAAATCTTTTAGCCACTACTATTTTTTTTTTTTTTAAGAAAAAAAGCTGTCATGCATCACCTCCTTTCAATGTATTAACATCAAAGGAAGAATACATCTTACGTCTCATCTCTCCCACTGCAAAACAAATAAAAAAAAACAATCCTCTCATATGTCTCCATCGAAACGGAAACAAAGAAACTTCAATGGCCTCCTCAAAAAAGCAGCAACACATACAAAAACTAATCCACAAAAAGAAAAAAGAAAACTCAAAGACCCCTTCCTTTGCTTCACTTTATTTCCTTGTTTTTCTCTTTTACACTATAGCAAGTTAGCAACTCTTTTTTTTTTTTTTTTTCTTAATTTGATCAAATCAATTAGTCCCCTTAGAAGGGTATTCCCTTTTGTGTGGCCAGTTGGCATGGCTTGGTGAGAGAGAATAAATGCATGACTGCAGACAGCTACAGATGCTTGCAAGGTCATGGTCAAGGACTGGTCTGTTAACAAGACAGATTTCTCTCTCTCTTTTTTATTGCAATCCATAAAAAGATCAGTGCTTTTCTTTTTTTTTCAAGTATAATTATGTGCTAAGGACCAGAGATAGCGAGAAAGACATGGACATGCACGTGGTTCTTCTTCAGTTGGCGGCAACTATACATACACCAACACCATATTAGAGAGAGAGACTTTTTAAAGCAGAGAGAGGGATTATGAAATTGGCTCACCTGCTTCCTTTCCAGGAAAGGCGCTGTCAGGGTGAGACGACCACTATTTCTTCACCATTTTCATTGCTTCACTTCCCATGCCTCATCAGTTTCATTTTTTAACACAAACCCCACAAAAGCGAAGCCCCCTATATATTTGTTTTTGTGCCATAAACTAATGGGGTTCTTTTGCGTGCAAATGTGTTCACCAATTTAAGTGCTTTCTTTAGTTTCAGTGATACCAGAAGTTGAAAAATGCCACCTTTACATAGTCATGAGTGTGCTTTTGTGTTTCTCAATATGAGAGCTACAAGAATTAGTTCACGTGAAGTGGCAAGGAGACCCAGATCCTGTTTCAATTGGATCTATCATCAATAATGTCAAAGGGGCAGATCCATTTATGAACATTAATACTGTGAGCATGAGAAGATTGTATCAATTGTGTCTTTCTCATGCTCTTTTGCTCTTATTTTTTTTCTTCCTTGGATTCACTGCTACTACAGTTTCACCAGCTACCGAGAAGGAGATCTTACTACAATTCAAGGCTAACATCAGCAATGACCCTTACAACAGTTTGGCTAATTGGGTTCCAAGTGGCAATCCTTGTGATTACAGTGGTGTGTTCTGCAATCCTCTTGGTTTTGTACAGAGAATTGTTTTGTGGAACACAAGCTTATCTGGGGTTTTGTCACCAGCATTATCAGGTTTGAGATCTTTAAGAATCTTGACATTGTTTGGCAATAAATTTACAAGCAATATCCCACAAGAATATGCAGAATTAAGCACATTGTGGAAGATAAATTTGAGTTCTAATGCCTTATCTGGGTCAATACCAGAATTCATTGGTGATTTGCAAAATATTAGATTTCTTGATTTGTCAAGGAATGGTTACAGTGGGGAGATTCCATTTGCTTTGTTCAAGTTTTGTTACAAGACCAAGTTTGTTTCCTTTTCTCATAATAGTCTTTCTGGTTCAATCCCCGCTTCAATTGCAAACTGCACTAATCTTGAAGGGTTTGATTTCTCTTTCAATAATTTTAGTGGTGAATTGCCTTCTGGGATTTGTGATATTCCTGTATTAGAGTATATGTCTTTGAGGAGCAATGTGTTAACTGGGAGCGTGCTTGAAGAGGTTTCAAAATGCCAAAGATTGCGTTTTTTGGATCTTGGCAGCAATTTGTTTACTGGGTTGGCTCCATTTGAAATTCTTGGATCGCAAAACTTGAGTTACTTCAATGTATCGCATAATGCGTTTCAAGGAGAGATTCCAGCGATGAGAACTTGCAGTGAGAGTCTGGAGTTCTTTGATGCGTCGAGTAATAATCTGGATGGTGAAATCCCTTTGGGCATTACAAACTGCAAAAGCCTTGAATTTATCGACTTGGGATTTAACAGGCTGAATGGGAGCATTCCAGCTGGTATTGCAAATTTGGAGAGGCTTTTGGTGTTTAAATTGGGTGACAATTCAATACAGGGGACAATCCCTGCAGAATTTGGAAGCATTGAGTGGCTTCTTCTTTTGGATTTGCACAATCTCAATCTTTCTGGTGAAATTCCCAAAGATATAAGTAACTGCAGGTTTCTTCGTGAGCTGTGAGTCCAAACACTATCTAAATGTTTTAGATGTTATCAGTTTTTTTTTTTAATTATTATTACTTAAATCCAAACATGACAAAAAAATAATCTGATCTTTTGATTCAGGGATGTTTCTGGAAATGCTTTGGATGGAGAAATTCCCAACACCCTTGACAATATGACTTCCCTGGAAGTCCTTGATTTGCATAGAAACCAGCTAGATGGTAGCATACCGGAGACTCTAGGAAGCCTATCAAACCTCAAGCTTCTTGAATTGTCACAAAATAACCTTTCTGGGACAATTCCATATTCTCTTGGAAAATTAGCAAACTTAAAATATTTCAATGTCTCCTCCAACAACCTTTCTGGTCCCATTCCTTCAATACCAAAAATCCAGGCTTTCGGCACAGCTGCATTTCTTAACAATTCTGGGCTCTGTGGTGTCCCTTTGGATATTTCTTGCTCAGGAGCTGGCAATGGGACAGGTAATGGATCAAAGAAAAACAAAGTGCTCAGTAACTCTGTTATTGTGGCGATTGTTGCTGCTGCACTGATCCTTACTGGGGTCTGTGTGGTATCGATTATGAACATCAGGGCACGCAGCAGGAAAAAAGACAACGTGACAACTGTTGTTGAGAGCACACCATTGGATTCAACAGATTCAAATGTTATAATTGGGAAGCTGGTTCTGTTCAGCAAGACTTTGCCTTCTAAGTACGAAGATTGGGAGGCTGGAACCAAAGCTTTGCTAGACAAGGAATGTTTAATAGGTGGTGGATCAATTGGAACAGTATACAGAACTACTTTTGAAGGTGGAGTTTCTATTGCAGTGAAGAAGCTTGAGACCCTGGGTAGGATCAGAAGCCAAGATGAATTTGAGCAAGAAATCGGATTGTTAGGTAATCTTCGACATCCCAATTTGGTTGCATTTCAAGGGTATTACTGGTCTTCAACGATGCAGTTAATTTTGTCTGAATTTGTTCCAAATGGCAATCTATACGACAATCTGCATGGGCTTAATTATCCAGGAACCAGTACTGGTGTTGGGAATAGAGAATTGTACTGGTCTAGAAGGTTTCAAATTGCTCTTGGAATAGCGAGAGCGCTTTCTTATCTTCACCATGACTGTAGGCCTCCAATTCTCCATCTCAACATCAAATCCACTAACATACTATTAGATGAAAATTATGAGGCCAAGTTGTCTGATTATGGGTTGGGGAGGTTGCTTCCCATTTTGGACAATTATGGTTTAACCAAATTCCACAATGCAGTAGGGTATGTTGCACCAGAGTTGGCTCAGAGTCTAAGATCGAGTGATAAATGTGATGTGTATAGTTTTGGAGTAATTCTTTTGGAGCTGGTAACCGGGAGAAAACCAGTGGAGAGTCCAACAGCAAATGAGGTGGTGGTTCTGTGTGAATATGTTCGTGGATTGCTGGAGACTAGCTCTGCTTCAGATTGCTTTGATAGAAGCTTGCGAGGTTTTTCAGAGAATGAGTTGATTCAAGTCATGAAGCTAGGATTGATTTGTACATCTGAGGTTCCTTCAAGAAGACCAAGCATGGCTGAGGTTGTTCAGGTCCTTGAGTCCATAAGGTTGGAGTAGAATCATCGTAGTGTTCGAAGTGCAATTCAGAGCTTTCTTGAACAACCTCAGAGTTTAATTAAATATGTACTTTCAATAAAAAAAAAGTGGTAGTCTAGCTGGAAAATGGTGTGCTTAGTTGTGCAGAGACAAGAGGGTTGCATATTAGGGGAGGGGGGGGGGGATCATTCTTTTCTATTCATTTTGAAATTAAAAGAGTAAATTGTTCCTGATATTTGTAACATTTTGCAATAAAATGATTCATTTATTGTAATTCATTTGCAATAGAGAAAATGTCAAATTTTACAAGAGTTCTAGTTTTAACTTGCTCCTGGTAATTGACGTGGACATGGTAAGGTAGGTAATCAGCTATTGGATTGGAATAGCATGAACTATGGGACTGGAAGCATGAATGAACCGAAGTGGAATGAAAAGTCTAATCCTTTGCTCCAGTGCAGCCTCAGGGAAGCACCTTGCTCCAGCTCCTGTAAAGTGGAATGGAAGATCACAGAACTCTGTGTCAACATATCAAATGCTTCAAAGATAGAAGTTGTGGCGGCCGTGGCACAGCAAGTTCCCTCCAGAGGTAATGATTTTTAAGCATTCCACTAGTTACTTTCTGTTTTAGTTCAACTGTTGCAGAGCCAATCTCCTTCAGAATTCCTTCAAGTAGATACTGTTTCATTTAACTCAACCAAATTAACAGCCTAATGAGAGATTGTTATGTGCCTCCTCCTAATTGATTTCTTCCCACCAGTTATTTTAATGGTAACTAGTGTTCAATTTCAGTTTTCAATCATTGAAAAGAAGAGGCAGCAATAAATCATAAATGAGCTTTGAACACTTGCGCAAGTGTTTGACATGGTACATTGAAAGAAATATTGAAAACAATATAAACCAACAGTCTGGATTTATTTCTGCCTATTGTTGGCATCGAAGGTGTGGAAAAAACTAATAAAATTCCGGATAAAAGAAACTTATATACACCTGTATTGTCCAAGATCATTTGCAAATATTAAATAGGTTTCCTCTACCTTCTCCAGTGTCAATTGCGTAACCGCTTCAATAAATTATCCTACAAAAAATCTGTAAGGGATCTATTTCTTTAGAATAAACCAAACATGTCAACTGCTTGCTTTACAGACATTCACCATTTTAAGAATTCGGTCCATGACTACAGGAATGTCCCTTTCAGTCAAGTTGGCAAAACAGAATTGGAACCATCCAGGTTCAATACAACGACAGCAAGATCCTGGAGTAACATTGAGCTTTGCTGTATTCAACAATTTGTCCCAAAGCTCAAGCTCCCCTTTCTCACTGTAAGAGTTGATTAACTCACTCATGTCAGCCCAGCAGGAAAAGCCCCCTTTGCTCTTTGCGCACTCAATGCCCAATTGCTTCAACCCCGCCACAAATGTGGCATACGTTTTCTGAAGCCTCTCCCTGTTATTCTTTATTAACTTCTGAACGAAGTCAGTATCTGAAAGCAGAGAGACAAGTAGATGCTGTGTCGGAGCTGAAACTGATGAAAACCTTGTCAACTTTTTGGCAGCAGCTAGAACATTTTCATTGAAGGAGTAGATTACACCCACCCTAAAACCTGGAAGAGAGAGATCTTTTGAAAGACCATAAACTATATGTACCCTGTCCCGGTCAAGATAATCTGAATCAATGAGTTCTGCCATGCTCGCAAACTCCTCGCTCCCATGAGTAGACCCTGCAAATATTTCATTGGACACTATATGTATGTTCTTCTCTCTAGCAAAGTCTAGAAGGCTATAAAGTGTTTCACGATTAAGCAGATTGCCAACAGGATTTGAGGGGTTTGAAATCATTATCCCACGGACTTTGAGACCACGTTTCTTTGCCTGGTTGAATCCTCGATCAAGTGCAGTTATACTTAAACTGAAGTTGTCAGCACTGCGGCAAGGAACAGGAATTATCTCCACCCCTGTTCTCCATTTTACATCCCAGTCAAATCTGCGTATAATGTTCAGACTTCAGTTCTCTTCCGATATAAACTTAACTGAATGAGAACTTTTGAAATTGCAGATTTCATAGTTACCCTGGGTAATATGGCGTCGGCACAAGAAATGCATTTCCAGAATCTGCTAGACAGAAGCTAAGCATTTCAATTGCAGGGTTTGCGCCAGCTGTAAGTACCATCAGAGAGGGATTGAAGGAAACTGCATTTTCCATGATCTGAGACATAAATCCTGCCACAGCCTGCGGGACAAGCAGGTAATGACCAAATTTAGTTTAACTAGACAGGAAAAAAAAACGTGACCAACTGCAGCTAAAAGAGATGCCAGTCACAAGCAGGAAAGCAACATTTGCAAAAATGGGCGTGCAAGCACTTGTCACTATGATGCATGAATGCAATGTCTATTTAGCTCATAAATAGGAGAAAAAAGGATGATGCTAAATCTTCATTCCTTTCAGGTATTGTTCAAAAAGAAAGAGTAAATTAATATAATTGGGATCCACAATTAAAGTGATTGGAAGGACAAACATTTTGCAGACACCACTAGCAATAGAGAGCTAGTTAGGGCAGCACGCAAACTCGGTCTGGGTTTGGTCTTGAGGTCATATAAAAACATGTCTCCTTACATTTTGATTTCACTAACAATGTAAAGGTTTGCTAAGGTTATTATAAATAAAACAACCACTTGAATCTGCACTTATGCTTTATCAAAAAACCCTGGAGCTAAACAACAGAATGACCTTATCACAAGTCAATACAACTCAATTTCTAAAACCAATCAAATTGCTTTTCGTCTTCTAACAAATTAAACATCCGAGAAAAGAAAAACCATTCTAATTAAGCTGAATGTAAGGTTAAAAACTTCGAAGACTAAAATTCTAGTTATAATCAATCTATTACCGAATTAATTGACTGAAAATGACCTAAACACGTTTCATTAATACAAAGAGAAGTAAATAAAATTACCACTTTCAATTGCGTAAGCCCATGAGAAGGCTGGTAAGTAGCAATCCCACTAATACTCAACTCCTCTCCTTCACCACCACCACCCAATATTGCTTCCTTTGCATTCTCTACGAGCCACTCCTTAACCAAATCCAACGTTAACTAAAACAAGCATAAACCCATTATCGAAACACAAATAAAGCCAACAAAAACAACACAAGATGGACCAAAAGATTCAAACTTCCAATACCAAAGAGAAAAAAATTCCAAACTTTAAGCTAAAGTACACACCTTGTTCTCATCCACACCAAGTTGAATAACCCCATTTGGATTGCCCGCTTCGTCATATGGATCCTCCAGGACTTTCTTCAACCCAACATAGTAAGGTGAGTCCCCACTCTTCACTATTCCATTGGCCCGGCCCGACAAGAAAACAGGTCCTCTCGGACTTCTCGGTGATAGAAGGTTTCTAGACAAATTCCGAGGAAACCCAGAGAGCTCGGCCAGCTTCCCCGCCGACCCAGAAGGAGAAGGCGCATTCGGGTCCCTTGCTGGGTCATCCTGGTCATTCGGGTCATCACGGTGTTTTCTTCTTAGATAAAGCTGGAGAAAGTAGAAAAGAGCACAGGGTATTACTGAGCCTAGAAAGAGACCTCCTCTACCCTGAACAACGCCTTGTAAAGGAACAATAACTCTCATGGCGGTTCCTCCACTGCTGATAGTGGTGGTTTGTTTCGTTTCCTCGTCGGGTTGGGATGCCCGGGTCCGAGACAATAGGGTTCGGGTCATTTTAGTTGCAGTAGAAAAGTCATGGAGGTGTGTAACTGGTTTCGTATTAAAAATCCATTGGGGTAAACCCAGATGTGAAATAATAGAATGGTGGTTGCGGTTAGGTTTCAGAAAGATTTTTCATTTGCGTTTTTGTAAATTCTAAGGGATATTTTGTTTCCTTCGTTATAGAGGGGTGGTTAGGAAAAAAAAAGATCTCTCTCTCTCTAGTCACTGGGATGTTTTGGTTTTGCAGGCCACGTGAGTTTACCTCAATGGCCTTCTCAAAGATTTTTAATTTTCTTTATAATTTATGTAGTTCTCATTGCTTTTTTCACAATCTTCAACTATTCATGAGAATAAGTTCCGGCTTTATAGTAATTTCAGTCGCATAAAACAAGTCACCTGTCGTATCAAAGAGGAGCATTGTTTTCATCTGACCTCAAGGCGATGCTCCCCGTTCGTTTGAGATCCCTAGGAATTTCCAGGCAGTCAGCCGATAGAATCTGCCCCTCCCTTCACACTCGAAGACAAAGTCCCAATTCGTCTCTTCCCTTTTCAACCACAACCGTAAGCTTCAAAACCCAAGCCCGGGAAGGGAAGCGATGGCCGGCCTTGAATTGAGGCAGAAAACAAGTGCTGTGCAAAGGTTGTCGTGATGAATGGTGCAAACTCCCCCCAATCAAAGAAGACATGTCACAATCCTTTCTGTAGCTTAATTGTTCATATGTTAAATTTACTCTTTAAAATTTACGAGTTTGAATGCTCCAAACTTTATAGTCATTGAAGATTTACCTAGTTATTCAAGAAAATTTGTTAAGATACATATAAATTACTCCGAATTTTCATAATTAAAAAAAAAAAAAAAACCTGTCACTTTCAAATGCCTTTTGGGTTAGGACCTGCTCCAAGCATAGAGTTCTATATTTTATTTGGGCCACGTGCTTTTCCTCAGCTCATGTGGATTCTGGGACCAAAACCCACGTGTCTGAGTGATCCAATAAGAGGACAACCCCTTAACATCCTCCATGTATCTTCCCAAACAACAATCACATAATTGCGTGGTGATTGCGGCACGCACACTCAAACTGATTTCTTCTAGAAAAATTATTAATTATTAATGATAAGGTCATCATGGAGTAATTAATGATACATCTTGCTCGAAAATTAAAAATAAAATAAAGCAATGAACTTTACATCAAAAGTCTTGGAGATGCTTAACGATGAGAACATCACATTTGTCTACCGTGTTCAATTAGATACATACTTCATAGTTGTAGTTCAGTATCCTTCGGTTCCGATCGGAGTGCATATACTAGTATGTATATTTCCGACAATGGTGAAAAAGATCAGCTAATTCTATCTCGATTAATATACTAGTATATTTTAGATTTTTCAGGCACACGCCAAATTAGAGACATCGGTTTTCATTACCCGGTATAAATTGAAACCTCCAAAAATTAAAAGTAAAATCAAAAAAATAAAATTATAAAAACTAAGAATTCTAAAATATGTACTAGTTGTAGAAAACCTAAGAAGGTGAATACTTATACTTGAAGAAAGATAAACATCACCTTTACTAAATTCTTTTAAAGAAAGGGTTATCTTAACTATGTATTTTCATTTAAAATTTATTATATGGGTGTCATTAGTTGTCTAAATTATTTCCAAGCTTATTCAAAAGTCATTTATTATAAGTGAGTTTTCATTGAGATAGCATCGGGTCCTAAATCAAGAGTCTCGCAACTCGATGATTTCTTTTAGATTTTTTTTTGTTACAAGCATCATGCTAGGCCTACATCAGACCCTAAAACCATAAGACTTGCCAACCCAACTGTTAAAATTCAAGTCTAAGCAAACAATGTTGAA
>Ga0307518_10003845_pt1 | contig 10812 bp, 9 predicted proteins | sample 25_EM_MG_FD_203889 | JGI IMG/M metagenome (GOLD analysis project Ga0307518, IMG submission 203889) | Populus trichocarpa ectomycorrhiza microbial communities from riparian zone in the Pacific Northwest, United States - 25_EM | ecosystem: Host-associated > Plants > Roots > Unclassified | place... | reverse complement strand
TTAATTTATATCAAAAGAATAGTTCGCATCAAAGAAATTCCAGATAGAAAAATAAATAAAAATCCATGCATGTCGTCATTTAGAATATGGTGTGATTAGGATTGACCATAAAAACAACATTAAAAAAATAAATTATCTTCTTAGGTTCTTAACTATACTATATAATTATATCCACTCCTGACTTTGTGGTAGTTGGGGTCTTGATTGTCAAGCGATCGAGTTATAAGAGGAAAATTTGAGAAAGGAAAATGTAGCCTGTGTAACGTGTGTTAGTCTTGGTAAATATTCTTACTGTCACACATGTCTAGAAGCTTGATAAATTAAAAAAAAAAAATGCAGTCACAAAAGAAAGTTTAACCTAGAAATTAATTACAAAGGCATCAATCTCAAACAAATAATCTTTGTATGCTAACTAGTGCCCTCCTCTGATCTGATTATAATGTATTTAGGCCAGAACAGGAAATTCAAACTATTATATATAATTAATTAAGTCAATTGATGGCAATTAATTAAGAAGTGGTCAAACTATTTATTGCTCATATATATATTGTGAACGCCTGTGATGATTATTATGAATTTCTACATCTTGACTGGAATATAACTTGAATTAGAATCCCAATTGAAACGTGATTCATAATTAATTCTAATCAATCTTTTGTTAATATTCTTCCCTAAGGTGATATTTTTCAAAGAACTGGCCTAGCATTCAAACTTGGGGCCACCTAACCCTAAATCTTCAAAGAAAAGCTGAGAGACCTCGTTTGCCAAGTGAAAACGAGGGTGTAGGGTCTAGAATGGAGTTCATGCTGATGAGCAGCTCAAGTGGAATGGTAATTTCATTGAAGATTTAACGAGTCAACTCAAGGTACACCCACCGAGTGAAGTTATGATCAGCTAATCAGGCTGGGTTTTGTTTGAGCAGTCAAAAAGAGAGTTATGAAGAATGGACTTAGGTTGTCTTCAAGTCAAACAGTTACGACCATGACATCATACAAACATGGGCTTATCAGATCACTTATAACATGTCGATATTTATCTCCGTGGGACCACCAGTTCTTCCCACATGTGAGACCTTTGATGCTGGTAATGATCAATTTACCACCATATGATCATGTGTGGTAGCTCAAGCATAGGCTTATATGTGAGTGTGTGTTTGTAGCGTGGCTGGCCGGACAAACAAACAAACCTTTAATACGTTGATTTGTGCCTACCAATGTACTAAGAATCCTCCTGTATTGTCTGTTGCTTTCATTCAAAAAATTGATGTACGTTCAGATAATCCACATAAAATCATGGCATAACATACACGCACAGAAACCATGAATGTGTGTGTGTGTGTGTGCAACCACCACCCAACCTCACGAGGGTGAGACATGGAGCAGTTTCATGGTTTGGGGTAGGTTTCCCAACCCAAACAGGACCGGATTCCTTTACCGGACCACACTATATAGGGGCCCGCCAGCAAATTTAACGTTACTCACCGAACAAAAGCTGCATTATATACTTGACACCAATCTATATATATATATATATATATAGCAGCTTAAAGAGAGCTAGAGATGATCATTATCATACGTACGTACCTGTCTAACAAATCCTTCAAGAGTGGAGAGCTTGTTCATTGCTACAGCCATTTGGCCCATGTAGTTGGCCATATTAGGAGGGTAGCTCAATGATTCAGAAGCTATGGTATCTGAAAGAGATTGATTGAGAGCTTCAAGCCCTTGAGAGAGAGCATCTTCATTTTCTTGTGTTGATTGTTGCAAACCACATATTCCCAAGATTTGTTGCTCCGTTAATGGCTCGATTTGACCTACTATTATCTGCATCAAATTAGCACACAATTAGCAATATAAACAAGGAAAAAAGAATCTAAACAAGAATGGGGTTAACTACTAATTAACGACATGTTAACGTTTTGAGGGCTTTGCTAATTAATTCACTAGAGACCAAAGGAAAAGATGAACATGAAAACAAGACCTATGATTGTATCTGCAAACGAAAAACAAAGATAAAGACAGGGAGTGGATAGCGCGTGCAATTGTTTCTCATTCTCTTTTGTGTGAATGAAACCACAAGTTGTAGTAACAAACATGGGCTTTATTAGATTGACACCTAACTCTGCCCATTAGTAGAAACCTTCACGATCTGTTTCGTCATTCATTGATACTCATAATTTCTTTGTGTTTTAGGCTATCCTCTTTGCCACTCCCACCGGCAAAAGTTGTGCACCATGCATTGATTATAACGTCCAATATTCCTCGTGCAAAATCTAATAATATCCTCACACATCATTTCACCGTTCTTATTTATGAGCGCGCACACACATGTGTGTGTGTGTAAAACAGATATTTCCAGAAAACCAAACTAATCTGGAAGTTTTAAATTAGATTAAATATTGTTAGTTCTCGACCTACCTTCTTTTTTGGCAATCTTTTTTGTTAATTTCTTGTCACATATGATGTTATATATATGCTTTTGCAATGTCTAAGTTCTTGAATAAGAACCCAGAAAAAAGAAAGAAAGAAAATTAACCAAATACTTTTAGTTGAAAAGGGTAGGTTGTTCGGTACCTTGATGAGCTCAGATGGGCGGAAACCTCCCATCCACATGAAGCACCGCTCGGCCGGAGTCTTCCACATGCCGGAAACTAGATGGAAGACATCGGTCTTGGCAACCATGATTTTGAGATTCATCATCTCATCATAATGTGCCAAACAGTTGTCAACAAAGAGCCTGAGCTCATTTTCGGGTATATGCTCTTGTACTGCTGCTCGAAGCTCGCACATCAGGCGATGGTGCTCCTCAAGCCATCTTGCATACTCCATATCAAAAAACGCAGCATCTAGAAATCATAAGATGGAAAAGAGGTCATTACTTTTATGCCCTAAAAAATAAAATGAGTAAAATATATATATAAATAAATACCTGAGTTAATATTGGCAATACCAACAGGAAGGCCTTGTTCTCCACCTCCACATAGGAAAATGCCCTAGCAGGAACAGTAGAAAAAACATTGATACATGCTAAGATAACACTATAAATAAACAATAAATTAAAGCAGGTTAAGCTTTTAACTCACTTGAGCTCGGGCTCTTTGTAGTTCTTGTTCCAATTGGGTAAGCTTAATCCTACTTGACTCTAGCTGCTGAACATAAGCCTGTAATAATGAACCAAGAAAAGGAAACAAGCCTTATGATTTTACGAGTTGAACGTAATGGTTTGGGAACAATAATAATTGGCAATCAAATCAAATCAAAGACAATAATTTTCAAAGGACTGACTTTTTTTCTTAGCCTGCTTTTCCTTGCTGCCTCTCTATTCTGAGCAAGTCTCCTCAATGTCTGCATAAAAATCGATCGTGACAAACATTCAAAGCTCTTACCTTACACGAAAGTTCAACAAATGTGAACATATATGCCATAAAAAGTGAACCAAAAGAAGTCACCTTAGGGTCTGGTGTCTTGGGTCCTTCCTGCTCCGAGCTTGATGTTGTTGGACCTTTACGTTTCCCTTCGCGCTGCCATAAAGAACAAAAAAATCAAACTTTTTAAATACAAATTCGAATCACAGAATCTCAGTTATATATGTAGACTCTAATTTTTTTAATTATTTAAATATTATAAATGCTCTATTTTATAAGTACAAGTAGTAGTCCTAATCTACCTTGATGGCTTTAGCTGGTTCACGGCCAGGTGCAGAAACGTTTCTTGTATTGGCCAATTCCATGGACGGTTCTGATGATTTCTTTGAACCACCAGTTGCTGAAGAAACTAATCCAGTAGCACTAGTAGTATTAGCCTACCAAATCCATAACAAACCCATTACAAAAAAATTCAGTACTATAATATATAATAAGGTTTAACTTAACCAGCAAGAAAGTAAGTATATATACCACTAAATTAATTAAGTTATTAACGGTTTTGATTTTGTTATACCTTTGATGGCTCTACGTGCATAGGCTGAGATGGGAAAATATTCAAAGTTGGAGGTCTCATTCCTGCACCACTCTCTGCACACACACCCAAATCAACATAAATTCTCTTGAGCATTACTTCTCTTTATAGCTATAAATTTGAGAGAGAGAGAGTAATTAAAGGACCCGAGAGAGAGGGAAGGGATACAAAGCAAGAGAGGTATGAGACATGAGTGTGAAGTATAGGGATCGTCATGCAATTGTAGCTCTACGGTATCAAAACAGAAAAGGAAGGAATCGAAGAGAGAGAAAGGCTGAAATAACCCATACCCTATCCGTATCCTCTCCATTACATGGAGAAATGAGTGAGGAATTGATCATGATATTTGCGTAGGGTTGTTATATGTCATGGTCTAATGCTTCAAACAACAAGCAACAAAAATAAATTCAAAAAGGGATGGGAAAATAATGAGAGAAAACATTTTTTTCTTGAAATTTGAAAAAAAAATATCTTTCTTGCAGCTGCAAGGCACAGGATCTGGTCAAAGAAAGTACTATTGGCAGAGAGGCAGATTTGCAATCTGCTGCTGAACATGTTTTCCCTGTGACCCTCAAACAGCCCTTTCCAAAGAGAATCTTCCCAGCAGAAACAGAAAAGTGGAAAGGAGAAAGAATACTGTAAAAAATGAGAGAGAGAGAGAGAGAGAGAGGGAGAGAGGGAGAGAGAGGGAGGGCTCACGTCTTTGGTCTTGATTAACAGTGGAGGGGTCTTGTCCATCAAGATAGAGAAAAAGGGCTTGATCCAATTCTCCCAAGTCATAAGCTCCAGCGTCTTTGCTCCTGACACCAAAAGTACACATGTAAAAACAAAAGAAAACCACAGAGAAGCAAATGATTAATCTGCAGGGTCAAACCTTCTTAATTATTAATAATTAGACTTCTAAAAAAGATAATAAAAATAGACTCTAAAATGGGTTCTTGATACTTTCTTTAGTACTGTAAAACTTACATGAAGTTCCCAGGGATTGAGGATGATGATGATGACTGCATGATTCCATAAGGAATTTGATGATGATGTTGCTCTTGTAAATGACGAGGATCATGTTGCTGCTGCTGCTGCTGATGGTTTTGCTGTTGTTGATGATGATTTTGTAGTTGCTGCTGCTGTTCAAATAGATGAGTTGAGTGATTGATGACTTTATTGTTAGTAGCAGTAGTAGCCATGAAAGAACCCTCAAAAAGCTTGCTTTCTAACTGTTGTTGTTCTTCCACTATTCCTCCTCCAAGAGCTCTTGAAAACCCCATAAACGGCATAAAACTACCTTCTTTTTCCTCCTTTAAAGATCATCACCATATCTTTTTACACATACATACAAACAAACAAAGAGAGTTTTGGTAAAGATGAAACTGAAAAGAAAGAAAAAGGAGGAAAAGGATAGAGGTATAGTAATAAGATTGAATGAATGAGGGGAGAAAATATGGAGTTGATTGCAAGGAAACAAGACAAACCTTATTTTCAGCTTTCTTTATCTACAAAACAAAAAGACCGACTTCGTGTGAGAAAAAAAAAATCTTATAAAATGGTCTTAAAATACCCTGTTCATTTTTTTGTCTCTGTTCAGACAGAGAGAGAGAATTAAAAACGAGAGAAGACCTGAAGAAAAACCACTTAATTTGGCTTGTTTGGAGAGAACAAGGAAACCGCTTAAGGCATTTCAGAGTCCAAGTTTCTTCGTATTCTTAGGACTTGTAATGACAAGAAAGCCCTAAGGAGTTTCCTATTGACATTTTCATGCAACCTTACACGTATAGATAGGTGAGGCGGCAGTGTTTTTTCATGTCCCTAACCCCTTGGCCGTTTTCTTTCTTTTAATCTCTACCGGTCCACTGGGTTTTTTTCTTCTTCTTTTTCATTTTCTTTTTTTTTCTCCAAATTATAGGGTATATAGAGGAAGTGGTGCCATCCCTTTTTAATTTTGTAGGAATTGTCAAAAGAACCTAAAAGTAATGGGATCGATACACTCAATAAATTAAATTCACCTCTAGTTAAAAAAAAAAAGTTTGACGATCAAAAAAATTCAATGCAAAACTTGATTTTCTAAGTTCAATTTGATTAGAATTTGAAGTATTATTCTATGTAAAGTTGGGTTAAAATTCTAGAAAACGCGATAATTTTTGCAAGATTTTTAGACATTGGAAAAATCTGGTAAAAAGTTAAAGGATTGTTAAAACCTTTTACACAAGGCCATGTTTATTTTCCTATGAAATTGGAAATGGCATGGGACTAGATTCCGGATTTAATTTTAAGTATATTTATCTTGTAGTATTAATAAGCAAAAGCTATAAAACTTGACTTGGTTTATGATTCAATCAAAGCTCAAGTTATAAGTTGAAAATGTTAACCCGGTTCAAACTAAAATAGTATTATTTTCACATTTTAAAAAAAATAAAACGATATTATTTTAAATTTTTTAAACTAAGTTTTGACCAGATCATAAGTTGATCATTTTAATTTTTATTCTAATTTAAAATTTGACCTGAGTCAAGTTCTAAATTTATCGAATACTCAATTTATTTATCAATTCAAATTTAATAACACTGTTAATATCAATATGTTCTAACTACCTTGGATCATGGGAGCTTCTTATCTTATTGTATTGGTGAACAAATAGACTACATTTGAGTCTTAGGTGAACGAAATTGGCCATGTTGAAAATCTCTAGTGGTTTTTTTTTGGTGGAATAGAAAAAAAAAATATCATTGATATTATGAAATTTATCTTTTTTTATTTATTTCAATTAAATCATGGTGAAAATCTACTTTAATTTCTCAAAATATATCATCCAAATGTATAGCATTTGAATAAAAATATTTATCTTGCAACCTATGATATCACAATTCAATAACTTCTTTTAACTTGCTATAATAATCAATTTCAAACTCATTAAAAGTAAAATTCTTTACACAAACCCCACTCTTATAGGTCTTTCTACCATCATCATATTGTTTAGTATGGAAAACTTATCCTTTTACTTTTAATGAAATATTCATTATAATACTAGATCTTTTTTTTTTTCAGGATCCAAAGATAGAAATTTTAATCTACCAGTATTGGCTCCCTTCCTGAACACTTGGTTAAAGCTAAAAACCCTTTACAGGAAAACAAAAACATAGTTAAATCTAAACTTAAGAGTTATGAATAATTCAATACTTACATGTATTGAGATAATAATAATTGATAATATTGCCTATAAGAAAGTTAATTAAAGTTAACATAGATAACAATAATTAAATACTTACATATAAAAAAACATATAGTTATATGTTTATCCCAATTGAATGCAATTCATTATCATTTATTGGAATATGATTGATTCTTGTTTTCAAGTGAGGCTCAAATAATATCAGGTAAATATTGAAATATCTTTAATAATATAAGTCTCACATATTAAAGCTTCAACATGCGCTTTATTTTTAACTTTTTTTTTTAAGATTGAATAAGTATCTGAATACAAGTAATTAGAGTTGAATAGTTGAATGTTTAGAACAAGAAAATGGACAATTACTTAGAATGCATGTAATCATTAACCTCTCAAATGAATATATCTATCTATACAACATGGGACCTCTAAATTTTGCCTCATGTGCTAAAAAATGGGTAAATGCTCCATTAAGTCAAAGAATAAGGGAGTGAAGAAAATTTTAAGATTGAAAATTATCTCAATAATGTCCGTTTCAAGTTGCTTCATGAGTTGGGTATTCAATTTGCTCGAATAGGTATCTCTAAAAAAATAATTAATCTCTGTCAATGCATTTCATATCACTTTTTGCATTAAAATCCTTATAAGCAATTGGAATTAGTATTTGCATAAACACATGGTAGTCATAACTCTTCATTTCATGCAATATGTATTCCTTTAAATTAAAAAAATCTAGCTATTTTTGAAACATATTCATTAAGAAATTGCATACTTTTAAGTCATTCATAGACAAAAAGTTGTGCATCCTTATCTAAGATAAATATGGCTTTGGTCTTTGCAATATGAAACCCGTCATTAATCAACTATATATTTCCATGCATGGTCACAATACAAAGCTAGATCCATTCTAACTTTCATATTGTCCTTTGATTTTTCTTTTCACGTTTATAACCATGTTAAAAATATTGTCAAATACATTCTTCTTGATACGTATTACATTCGAACTATGGTTAATGACATTAGTCATATGATAACAAAGCTCCTGAAAAATATTTTTCTTTATCCAATTATGGAGCATACCAAATTCAGGAAACTTTTACTTCCCATAATGAAAACCAAATACAATGTTGTCATACTAAAAACTTCATCATATAATTTTTCACCCGACAATGCCAATTATGTAACATCTCTTTCAACTTTATCTTTTAATAAGTATTTTCTATTATTTCTGAATCGATGATGACTTGGCAAGAACCTCCTATGGTAATAAAATAAAAAAAGTTTTATCAACATTGATTAAGTTAAAATCTTATTATTATGCATATAATATGGAAAAGCTAATTTTTAATGTGTGCTCCAACCTGAAATCATATCAGATGAAGGAAACTCACTTATAGTCCACATTAATATTGTTGTCTTCATTTAAAAATTTTATTTTCTTGAGACATCATATATTAAAGCCCCGACTGACCATATATAATTCAACTCATCAATTAACGGTTAAAGATAAACATCTATATTTATACCTGGATTGTAAGAACCAAGAATGACCATAAATAAAAACATGAATTTTAGCTTCATACATGTCTCTGAGGCAAGTTGTAAACTATTAGTATAACCAGTCAACAAGAATAGGGTGCAATAAAGGATCCAAATAGATTAAATCAATCAATACATAAGCAAAGATGTACATTTTATGATTCCATTAAAAACTCAAGATATACCTTATTGAAATGCTTCAAAGCTTTACCATCGAGAGGGTGCACCATGCTTCATCCACCTTATCATATGAATAATGTCATGTCATGTGCTTAACAGTCTTTCGAGACATAAATAACTTTTATAGCCTATGAATGATTAAAAAAATATCTTGTTTTTTATGCAATAAGTGTCATTCCTCTACCAATATTGGGTTTATTCATTACAGTACAACATGTAAAAGTTTGGACACATTTAATTTTTTTGGTATCCTAGGCCAAGAGATTTTATCATGAATTTTGCAGTATGAAAGTTACATTTCATCAAATTAAGAACCCAAGACAAAAAAAAAGATATATTTTTAAAAAATATATTAATAAAAAAAAATTATACTACAAATTTTTTTCAATGGAGTTTAAATTATTTATGTTTTAACAAAAAATAATTGAACAGTTCCTTCAACATAAATTTAAATATTTTAATACGCATAATGCTTCCCTCCTTGATATTTTGTTTTTTATTAAGCGTACACATCACCTTTTCAGTTTACAATTATTATTTTTTATTGTAAAAAAAAACATTAACACCACTCGTGTTTTTGCGTTGAAAAATACCCCCACTCTGAAGCTTAGCGCTGAAAATCAAAGTAGTAGTTTAGATAAGGGAAGAGTCATGTCTTGTACTCTCTGCAATTTTTTAAGGTCCATGTTTTGATCGCATTGTGAACCAAAAAAAAAAAAAACCGTGTTCTTGAGTAATATGTGATATGAATCCAGAAAGTGATTCCTTTTGCTCTTGCAATGGATATATACAACGACCAAATTCACATTAGGGATTGTACAAATTTGCTTGTGGCTACTTATTTTATTTTTATATAATATAGTTTTAAGTTTATCAAATCAATTAGGGGATCACTTTCAATGAGTTATGAATATGCGATTAAAATTAATCAAATTCGATGAGGAGGAAGTTAGAATCGCTACGTACAGAATGCCTCAACGTACTACATATGTCATTGACAGATTAGGTGAACCATAGTTTAGCAAAGTTGTCCTTACCCATCTCAAGAGATGTTGATGGCCTAGCAATCCATAATTTAATTAGCCCTTTTGCAACCATTTTAGTACTGGTCAGCCTTTAGCTTCTCTAGCAGTCCTTGATTCAAGGGCAAGGCTAAGACACTTTCCATAAGAACCCCAAACCCTTGCACTGGAAATTAATTCCATCCTTGCAACGTAACGAGATCTAACCATAAATCGGAATTGTTATTGGGAAATGAAAATGAAAAAAAAAAAATTCAATCTCGAATTGAGATAGATAGAATTATGAAGAAGGCTAAGAGTTCTATACGTCCCCTGCCCTCCCAAATTAAGAAATTGATCCAAGAATTCCAATTTAAATCAATATTTTATGGGGTCGACAATCTATACACACAAGATAATTAAAAATCTAGTTTTTTTTCTAAATTATATATATAAAAAAAAAACTCAAAGGGTAAGCTGTGTCCTCCGGTCCAATTTTTGTTAATTACTTTATAATTATAAGCTAACAAGTTGCTAAGAGTAAAACAAAATGGGGATGTCATTAAAATTCTTTAGTGAAAGTTTTGTAGTCACATGAGGAAGCAATCTTCATGGCCAAGTTCATTTCAAGATGACAACAGCCCTTACAGAGCTAAGGGACAGAATCGTCAATAGAGAAAAAAAAACTCCCTCCATCTTATTTTCTTGGGCAGCTGTCAACTAGAGACCGTTGACTAAAAAACACGTGTCAAGTTAGAATTACCCATTTCTAATTTAAGGGGCAGGATGGGGGACCCATCAGATCATCAATAGAATCTGACGGCTGGCTGCAAATTTCAGTGTAAGAAAACAGAAGTCGTTGTCGGAGAGATGATGGGACCCACTGGAACCGGCCCACACCTTTCCCGCTATATTTTATAATTCCAACCACTCCCAGAAATAAGAACTGTCTGCTAACTACAAAGAAAAGGATATC
>Ga0307518_10003841_pt1 | contig 10814 bp, 8 predicted proteins | sample 25_EM_MG_FD_203889 | JGI IMG/M metagenome (GOLD analysis project Ga0307518, IMG submission 203889) | Populus trichocarpa ectomycorrhiza microbial communities from riparian zone in the Pacific Northwest, United States - 25_EM | ecosystem: Host-associated > Plants > Roots > Unclassified | place... | reverse complement strand
TGTAGCGTAACTTAGAATGTCTGTGGCTTCTGAGATTGGATTTCTGAAGGGTAGCGTGAGAAGTATTGGGAGGTTCATACACCTTGACATGACATGCAAGCAATTTACTGATAAGACCTTTTCTCATACCTGTTCCTCGACTGTGTTAGATAAAATAAAGTTATAGATGTTTTTTAAAATATTTTTTATTTAAAAATATATTAAAATAAAATTTTAAAAAATTATTTTTAATATTAGCGTATTAAAATAATTTAAAAATATTAAAAAAATATTAATTTATAATAAAAAAATAAAAAAAATTCAAAAATATTTTTTAAACGCAAAAATAAACAGGATCTAAATGAAAAAAATGTTGTTAATTCAACCCTTATATTATTTATCCATTCATACCATAAGTCCTCCCATTACTAATATTGTTATTTGGATGCAATTTTGAATTATTCTTTGATCTATTATGAAAATTATAATATTTAAAAAATTGGCTGCAAAATGAAAAAAAAAAAAATCAAACCTTGAGGTGCTTAGCTTAATTTTTTCTTCTTTAAAATATGCTCTTTTGTATCTAAGAAAAATCATAAAAACAATAAATAGATGGATTGAAGGCATAAAAAAACAAAAGAAGGTTACAGGATTAAATCTTTTTTCAAAGTATTTGAATTTAGATAGTGTCCATTGTAAGAGGAAGCCAGAATAGTCTCTTTCGTGTCGGTCAATTAAATTCACCTATATATTAAGTAATACTCTAAAAGGTGTGAGGAAAGTTCACCTATATATTAAATAATACTCTAAAAGGTGTGGGGAAAGCACTGTAGCTTCCCCACGCCTTCTACGTATCAGTGATTGAAAGGCTTTTTTTTTTTTAATTTTTTTTTCCTGTTTTTATTTATTTTTTTATGCTATTATATGTTTTTTTTTTTGCTTTTTTCTTTGTGTTTTTTTTTCTTTTAATGAATTTTTTTTGTTTAATTTAGTTTGTTAATGTGAAAAAAAAAATTATTTAGTTATCAGACTTTCATGACACGGATCTCGGGTTTGACGGGTTAACCTGGTTTGATGAGTTAACCCGAAATTATTTTTTTTGCTTTTTTCCTTTTTAATCAATATTTTTTTGTTTAGTTTAGTTTGTTAATTTTTTTTCGTTTAACCCGTCGATTTTTTTTTCTATTTAGTTATCAAACTTTCATGACGCGAATCCCGGGTTTGACGGGTTAACTCAGTTGATTCAAATTTTTTTTCTTTTTCCTCATTACTAACATGCTTATGTTTTTTGTTTGTTTTTGTTTTCTTGTTTTTAATTAATTTTTTTCGTTTAATTTAGGTTGTTAATGTTCAATTGTTTTCTATTTAGTTATCAAACTTTCATGACACAGATCCCGGGTTTGATAGGTAACCTGGTTTGACGGGTTAGCCCAGTTAATTCTGGGTAACCCGTCAATTTTTTTTTCTATTTAGTTATCAAACTTTCACGACACGAATCCAAGGTTTGACGAGTTAACCTGGTTTCAAGGGTTAACCCAGTTAATTCATATTTTTTTTCTTTTTCTTCATTAGTTTTTTTCTTTTTATTGGTTTTTTTCAGCTCATTTTCCATGACATAAAATGTCGCATAAACAGTTATGGTTTTTCTTCAATAGTAATAATATATTTTTTAAATTTTTTAATAATTATATTAACAATAATGATAATAAAAATATTTTTAATTTTTAATTTTATCATTCAAATCAAATTTATAGTTTTTTTCGATAGTAATAATATTTTTTCAAATTTATTAATAATTATATTAATAATATGAATAATAATATTAAATATATCTGACTCGAGTTTAAGTTGGTATGACAAGCATATCAGGTCCATATTTGTTGGGTCTGACAAGCTTGTCAGATCCGCGGTGATTGGTTCTGACCAGCATGTCAGACCCACATTGGTTAGGTTTGGCAAGAATATCAAACTCATTTTCTTTTCCCTCATTTTTTTTATCTCTCTACCCTTCTAAAAAATTATACTGACCATTTAAAATTTCAGAGTTGTATTTGAACTTTTTCAATAAAAGAAAATGACAAAAGAAGCTCTCAATCTAAATGTTAAAATTTTGTGCCCTGAAGAACAAATCGGTGTTTATATTGCAGGTCAAAAAACCTAAATGAACCATTTTGTCCCCAATCATTTTTTCAATGTTGAATGTATCTCATGGAAAAGACAATTTTACCCCAATTACATGCTTATCAAGTTTTTTAAACAAGAACAATTTCATCATTAAACCGCTCCAATTCATAATAATTTGTGTCTTGGTAAATAGTAAAAGGATGATTAGTAAAACATCAATCTCATTTAGTATATTATATTGTATAATATTTTCAAAACATCTTTCATTAATTTTTTAAAGGAAATGCTATAACTTATTTTTTTAAAAACAAAATTTTTTAAAGTATTTATATCTTTATTATTGAATCTTGATTAGAATATAAAATCGCCTTATTTGTTTTCTATTAATAGAAGGTATTTTAAATATATAAACTCGAACTTGAGGGTGTGTGATTTACCATGAAAAAACAACAGCTAAAACATCAAATTACTATGTAAGGTTCGATTTATAGAAAGATTTCAAGAAATAATTTATCATAAATGCACCCACCAAGCACGAACGATATAAAGAGACGGTCGAGAAGGAATTGAATTACGAAGTTACTTGTAATAATGTTTGTCCAAGAAAGGCTATGGGGGTGCTGCGTCTTCGTACCTGATCAATCAAGATAGCGATGTATGGGCCCAAGAAAAACGTGGGGCTCCTCATACAGCTAATAGTGATACCATTACCGACATACCTGCTCCGAGGCCACGATTCCGTTCGTATTTCTTTTTTTTATCATAAGAAATATTTTTAAAAAACAAAGTATTTGTTTTTGTCGCGGTTCTAAAACTCAATCCGAACTAGAGGGTTGATTTATGATACTTGTGACCACAGATCTAAATTGAGCTAGAATTAATAAAAATAAATAAATTAACTTGATATAATTTGATTGAAAACTCAGATTAATAATGACTTGATTAATTTTAAAAAAAAACTCGATCAAAACACAATAAAAATACATTAATTTTTTTATTTTAAAAGAAGATATCATAATTTATCTTTTTATATAAAAATAAATTGAGATGAGTTAACTCAAATTTATTCATTAGATATGATACTCTAGATTTGCCCTAGATCACTACCAAGATTAGATTTAAAAACCATTATTTTTATTTTTAGACATGTTACAAGAATTAACTAAATATAATTTTTTTTACCACTGTACTAGAATGGGAAGAAACTCCCTCATTGACCCATACATACACATTGAGCAGATTTGCACCAACTTATGAAGGACTCTCATTACCTAACACAGTCATGGAACAGGCTTGAGAAAAGCTCGTATCAGTAAATTGCCTGCATGTCATGTCGAGCTGTATGAACCTCATGTTGTCAGAAATATTTTTTTAACACGATACAGAAGACACAATATAAACTTGAATGGTAAAATTATATGTAAAATTTTTTAGCTAAAAACCATAAAATCACAAATAAAAAATTTATCAACCGGTATTAGAAAATTATTACTTGCCTTACCTACCTAAATTCTTTTCACATTCAGTTTTCTCTCAAAATTATATGCAAAATATAAAAAACCTTAAAACATTGAGAACCAGCAATCTTAGTTACAAGAAATTACAACACACAAAACCAGCAAGCAAGAAATTACACAGATTCATAGAATACCCAGATAAATTACATCTAAATTCCCTTCACATTTAGTTTTCTCTCAAAAGTTCATATAATTAAGAAGCTTAGTTAAAGATAATGGAAAGTGACCTTGACAAAAGTGCAATCTTGGTATGCTTCGTTGTCTATGCAGACTCTGCAACATCAAAACCAGTAAGCAAGATCAGACAAAGCATAGGTGAAAATTACAAGAAATTACAACACACAGAAGTACAACATCGTTAGACAACTTCAATCAATGGTTAATTACAAATTACAAGAAACATATAAGGACTGGCAGCACCACTCCCCCTCCGAGAAAATTAGAAATTACAAGAAACATCAAAAAATCTATTCTGTTGTTCTTTGCGTCATTGATTTAACAGAACAGAAGCAAACCAAATAATAATAGAAGATAAACACATAATACCCAGAAGCAAACCAATTATTAGTAGAAGATAAACACAGATTCACAGAATACCCAGATAATTTTTTTTGTCTCTAATTACCACAATTAGACAGAAAAAACAAAGCTTAGGATTGAGAATAAATTCTTACCTTCGTCTCACCAACGCCAAGAATGCTCTAGATCTGGGGAAAGTGATTTCTTAATTTGCTGGGAAAAGGGAAAAGGAAAAAGGGGAAAGGAGTTAGGGAGACAAGGACGAAGTGTGGAGTCACTGGAGTGGAGTGTCGGTCACGACGGGTGGGGGTGGACTGGGAAAAGGAAGTGTTGAGTCAGCACAGGAGCATTTGTTTAAATTTCACGTGAAATTTATGAGTTGACCTATTTTTATGCGAGTTTGATCAATTTTACTGGTTTTCAAGTTTTAACCAAGATTTTACATGTTTTATGTGTTTTGAAAATGCATTTTTAACAACCATGCTCCCAATACTTCTCACGCTACCCTTCAAAAATCCAATCTCAGACACCACAGACATTCTAAGTTAAGTTACGCCACAATCAACTTTCCATCACCCTTTTCTTATTTAGAATAATTATTTTTAAGATAAGTAATAATATTTTTAAATTATTTTATTAATAATGTTAATTATAATAAAAATAATAATATTTATAAGATAAATAATAATAATAATAATAATAATAATAACACAAATAATAATTTTTTTAATATTAACAATATTAATTATAATAAGAATAACAATATTTCATATACAAATAATAGTATTTTTAATATTTACAATACAATAATATTGGGTTCAATTGCCCAGTCAAACCCAAGATCGGTGGTCTGGCAGGGCAACAAGACCCAAACCCTTTTGAAGTGTTGTTGAGTCTGGCAGGTCAGAAGAGTCCCAGGCATGCGGGGCTGCAGACCACAGGTTCTCGGGTCTGTAGAACACAGGCGCATGGTTCAGGCTAATGGATCCTGCCTCAGACTCAAGTGAATTGGGTCATGGCGCAACACTAAAGATACTTGGGGCTGACATCTGTACCCACCTCTCTTGGGTTCAGCCATATTGATGGACCCATCAGCCTTGGGTCCTGTGCAGACCCAAGAGAGGTGGGTACGAACGGACGACCCATTACATTTGGGTTCAGAAGATGAACCCATTACATTGGGTCTGGACGATGGACCCATTACATGCGGGTCTGGATGATGGCACATGAACTTGGCAGGCGACCAAATCTAGGGGAACATGGACTTGGCAACAGCCAAGTCTAGGGTACGTGGCAGGTCTACAGACTCAGGCGTGCGGTTTTGCAGCCCGCTAGCGTTGGTATGCACCCACCACTAGGGTATGTAGCCCTTACGCGCGGGCCTGCAGAATCACTCCCCTGGGTTTGCAACCAGGTGCACGGACCAGTCCCATCGCCAAGGTCCCTAGCGCCAGGTGTCTGTATCCAAATTCTTATATTTTTAAAAAAAATTATGGTTTTTCTTCGATGACAATAATAATATTTTTTAAAAAAATTACTAATGTTGATAACAACAACAATAATAGTAATATTGATTCTTAAATTTACTCTACAAATCAAATCTATTTTTGCTTTTCAATATTTATAATATTTTCTACAAATTTATTAATTATTATATGAATAATATTAATTATAATCAAAATTATAATAAAGGTAACTATATTTTTCATGTCAATAATATTAATTACAATAAAAATAATAATATTTATATCACAATAATAATATTCTTGTTATTAATAATTTTAATTATAATAAAGATAATAATATTTTGAATACAAATAATAATATTTATCATATTAACAATAATATTAAACTTGTCTGACCAAAGTTTTTATAGTAATAATTTTTTTAAAAAATTATTAATTATTAATGATAATAATAACAATAGCAACAATAATTGTTGTTGTTATTATTATTATTATTATTATTATTTATTTTTCTTTGCAGAGTCTGCAAACCTAGCCACACAGGTCTCCAACCCCCGAGGGGATCTGCAAAACCGAGGTGCAGGTCAAAAGTGACCCTGGCGGGTCTGCAGACTCGCTCACCTAGGTCTGCAACTTTACCATGCCACACCAAACAAGTTTGTTATTCTTCGTTGCAGGGTCTGCAGACCCAGAGGAGCGGGTGTGCAGCCAGACGCATGGGGTCTGCAACCTCACCAAACAGTGCAATCCACAATGAAATCACTCATGATTTACAATAATTCACTCTACAGTATCAAATAATACAATCCACAATGAAAACACTTACAATCCACAATAATTCTGTCTATAGTAAAATATTGAACCCTTTTAGTTATAATTAATTAATTTTCAAATTGACTTTAAAATATGTTAACCAAAAAAAATTGTTTCTAATCAACGTGAACATGAAAAAGAAATTCTATGTATTTTTACCAACAAGATTTAACCAACTAAAAGAAAAATAGAGTGAAAACTTGAAAAAAAAAATTCCTCCTTCAATAACCATCCTCCATCGAGATCTTAAATCGGCTATTTAAAGCCTATTTATTTTCTCATTTCAATTTTTTTTAAAATATATTTTAAAAATTAACCATAATACTAAATAAACTATTAATACTTATTTGATATTATAATACAAATAAATTTCAATTAAAAATATACCATAATATCATCTAGTTTTTCATGGCTAGAGAGGCTACGGGGTTGATGCTTAGCCAATTAATTCTAACTGCAAAATAAATGTGATATCATCTAGGAGGTGGAAATTAAAGTACGGAACTTAATTGAGAGCTTTTAGCACAGCTGGTGGTCGCCGGTAGCAATTAATTAACACTTTGAAAACTTGACGTGACGTGACGGTCGTGGCCAGAAGACGTGACAAGACTGCAAGAGAGGGAGAGGTATATTAATTAATATACACTATTTTTTTCCACTATGCATTAATCAATATTTACCATCTCACATGTCACTGTACTGTGTACTAAAGCACTGACTATTTTATATATATATAATTTTCAATTTTATTCTTAAACGGTTAAGCTTTTTATTTTATTTTTATCCAATTATGTTTCTAATAGTAAATGTTGAATTGAAAGAAAAAAAAAACTAAAATAATAAGCACACGGGTAAAATAAATAGTTGTTTTTAAAATTCATTTAAAAAATTTATTTTTATTTTTTTATTAATTAGATAGCCAGTCTTTTTAATTTTTACAAATTATATTTTAATACGAAACTTTATTTTTTTATTTTTCATATTTTTTTAAGATAAAAATAAAAACTCGCTAGATTATGATATCTGTCTATTTTCTTTTTTTTTTAAAAAACAGATGACCTGTTTTAGAGACTCACATGTTTAGATTTTTTCTTTTTTAATATATATTTTTTAAAATTTTTGTGATTTATTTTTTTAATAATAATTATTTTTTAATTGTACTTGACATGTTGATTTTTGATATGATCAATATGATTTTTTTTATTTTTTTATGTATATTTTATATGGATTAAATTTATTTTTAAAAATTAAAAATATTTATTTTCTTGTAATATTTTAAATATGTACAACTTTACATAATATTTTTTTATTTTATTCAATAAATTTTTTGTATTAATTTTTATTATAAATTAATTTTAATAAATAAACTTATTAAACATAACAAGGTTAATGAAACCTACTGTACTAATAAATATCTTAACCTATATCTTAATTTTTTATATTTTATTGTTATTTTTCATTATTTTTTTCTATTCAATTATACTAATTTCATAATCTAAAATACATAATAGACTTTGAATATATCTCATATTCGAATCATGGGTTTTTCATTTTTTTGCAGACAATATTTATTAAAATTTGTTTTTTTTATCGGTGTTACCTAATTTTTTTTATAGTATTATTAAGTTAATTAATATTTAACTTGATTATCATTTTTTTTAAAATTTTTTAAAAGATATAATTGTCTCCTGAATACTTTTAACTAAAAAAAATTGATCTGACTGCGGGCCAATCTATATGATACCTTACATGTCTATGAACATACCATCGGAAAATTTATAGAGGTTTTCTCAGTCTAGAGAGGCTTCATCAAAACATACAGTAGCTTGGAAGCTATGGAGGGTCTAGAGGGAACTCTGGCCGAGCTAAGAGACACATTTAAAAGTGGAAGAACTAGAAGTGTTGCATGGAGGAAAAGCCAACTTAGAGCCATGATTGAGTTTGTCCAAGATAATGAAGAGGAAATGTTCAAGGTACTTGATCAAGATTTGGGAAAGCACCCCGTCGAAGCTTACAGGGATGAGGTAATTGAGTATGTGAATAATTCTATATCTAGTCTTAACAACCCTTCTGTCGACAGGGAAAAAGATGGAGAGGGATATGATCTTGATAGTCAATATTGTTGTCTAGACAAGATCTGTATATCATCTATCCTGTTGTGAATTCTTTTGCTTGATTGTTAATTTATTTCTTTACTTAAGCAGTGATAATAAATTATTACTCCGTTGTAGGTTGGAGTAGTAGCAAAATCAGCCAAGCTTTCTTTGAGCTGTGTGGAGAAATGGATGGCTCCTAAAAAGGTACTGTGTGTATTTGGCTGGTTGAGTTTAATTTTGAGCATGGACTGATACTGCAGAAGAACTGGTGCATATATATATGCTTTTTTAATGTCTTGTTTTGTTGTTTAATGGCTGTTTTGGACTTCGTATAGGGCAATTTACCCCTGGCTTTCTTCCCTGCAAGTGCAGAAGTGATGCCCGAACCATTTGGTGTCGTCCTCATAATGGGATCTTGGAACTTCCCTATCTGTAAGAGCAATCAATTCTTTACTACATTTCTGATGTGAGATTTTTTTTCCAGTATGAGTGAAACGAAGAGTTAAGAAGTCACTTGGTCCCAAAGAATAATTAGAAACCATCACAATACCTCAGGCACCCACCAAGTTGTATCTTCAAGCTCTTGAATTGAACCCATCAAGTCGTTTCTTCATACAAGTTAATTATAGTCCATAAGTAAAGAGGGGATTATTTCTTTACAATTGCTCGACAAACTCGTTAGAATCTGTTCTGTCATTGCCTGCTTATGGAATTCAGCAAAACCAAAGATCAGGGGCATTGTACTTCCAGAGAAAAATAATGGTTCATTGGTATTTGGTAAGAAAACTGAAAAGTGTTAAAAAGGTTATGATATATCTGTCTCAAAATTGAGTTGGTGTATGATGAATTATCAACAAGAAATTATCAGCCTTTAGATTAGGAATAATCAGAAGGCCTACTGTATTTATAAACTTTACTGGTGTTGGATACTGCAATATTGCATTCACCCAATAATCTTTTTGAATGCAGCATTGACATTGGATCCATTAATAGGAGCAATATCTGCAGGAAACGTTGTGGTTTTAAAACCTTCTGAGCTATCACCAGCATGTTCTTCTTTTCTTGCTGAGGCTATCCCTAAATACCTGGATCCCAAATCCATTAAGGTCATTGAGGGCGGAATAGATGTTTGCGAACAACTTCTACAGCAGAATTGGGACAAGATATTCTTCACTGGTACCACCTCCTTTCTTTCCAATTGCATATTGAAAATCTGCTGTTGCCTTAAAAAATAGTTTGCATTATGTTAGTTTTGTTGACCATGCTTATTTCTAATGTATCTTCAGGTAGTCAGCGTGTGGGACGCATCGTAATGACTGCGGCTGCACAGCATTTAACACCAGTTACACTTGAGCTGGGAGGAAAAAGTCCTGCCATCTTGGACAGCAGCTCCAATCCCACCAATATGAAGGTTACGAAGTGGTTACTAGAATCTAAATGATCCAAGGGATTACTATAATGTTTGAGAATACTATCTGACTAACTTTGAGCATGTTGGACTGAAGGTAATAGCCAAAAGAATAGTAGCAGCGAAATGGGGGTCGTGCAGTGGGCAAGCATGTATTGCCATTGACTATATGCTTGTAGAAGAGAAATTCGCTTCTTATCTGGTAATGTAAAATTTCTGCATAAGTCTTTTGGTCTTGTTGCTCGATTTTTATATCCGCATGTTGGCCTGTTTTAGATAGACTTGCTAGAGAAAACAATCAAGCAATTCTTTGGTGAAAATCCAAGAGAATCAAAGAGCTTATGCAAAATTCTAAACAAGAACAACTTCATGAGGTTGCTTGACCTTCTTAAAGACCCTCTTATTAGAGCTTCTGTTGTTTACGGTGGTTCTGTAGATGAAGAAACAATGTGAGTTTTCCGTCTTTCCTCTTTACTTTGAGTATCCTGAAATGATTTGCTCCTCTAACACTATGATTTTAGGTGCCTCTATCAGTGGAAAGTTATAGAATTGATGAACTTTGTGTATGTCTTTTTGACCATTCCAAGTCACTAAGTCACTTGTTGAGAGACACAAGTTCAGCTGAAAATTCAAACAATACTGAAAGCAGCTCTTATCAATCTTCATCCATAATCTTGTAGGTACATTGAGCCCACAATCTTGCTAAATCCTCCCCTCGATTCTCAGATCATGACAGAAGAAATCTTTGGCCCCTTGCTTCCAATTATCACAGTGAGGATTACTCCTGTCTTTCTCATTACAAAATTCTGATTCTTATCTAAAATATGCTACTACTTGTACAGCTGAATAATATTCATGATAGCATTGAGTTCATAAGCTCCAGGCCAAAACC
>Ga0307518_10003840_pt1 | contig 10815 bp, 13 predicted proteins | sample 25_EM_MG_FD_203889 | JGI IMG/M metagenome (GOLD analysis project Ga0307518, IMG submission 203889) | Populus trichocarpa ectomycorrhiza microbial communities from riparian zone in the Pacific Northwest, United States - 25_EM | ecosystem: Host-associated > Plants > Roots > Unclassified | place... | reverse complement strand
TGTCAGGAGCCCCCTTGCCCCTTTGCTGCACCAATCTCTAGGTGTAGTATCACTACTTCAGTCCCAGTCAACTCAATCCCTGCTTTGACACTTCCTAGGCTATAGGAAGAGTCCAGACACCTATCCCTTTCGTCTTCTATTACTCCTGTACTCCAGGAGTATCCTGCATCTCTGTCTGCATCACCCTTTTGGTGTAGATCCCCTCTCCCCCTCCTCAGCACATCCTCTCTGGACACCGTGGAGGTAAACCACCACTCGCACATTTTGTAGTCCTTTGTTGGTGTTGTGTTTGGGTTATTACTCCGACCAAAATCCACACTTTGACTCACACCGCCTGACCTCTCCTTAGGCATAGATGCAAATCTGGATCTAGTCCAGCCATCTCCAGCCCCATAGCTGTACTCCAGCTCAACTCCACTCACTATGTCCATCTCCAACTCAGGACTAACCCCTGTCTTCCTGCAGACAGATCCATGGTCTAACTCCGCCTTGTCAGACCTCTACCTACCACTAGTCACTACTCTGGTTTCAGTCCAGCCACTCCCTTAGCCTTGTCTGCAATGTAGCTCAACTCCGAATCGTATATCCAACTCTGGCTCAGTTCTGCTCCTGCTCCTGCTCCGCTTCCTCTGTCAGGACCACCAATGGCTCAGGACATTTCTATGTCCAACTCCGGACCTTCCTCCGGCTGCTCCACCCTTCCTCCACCTGCACACTCCCTTCACTCTTACACTCCCTCCGCTCTTGCACTTCCTCCAGTCGTGCACTTCCTCCAGTCCCACTTCCTCTGGTCCTGGACATCACTCCGGACTTAACATTAGTTAAGTCCACCTGACCCTTACCTGTCCTCTTCTGACCTAGTTCCCTTTACTTCACTGTCCCTGCTTTTCCTCTGTTGTCCCTGTAACACTAGTTCCCTGTTTCTGCTTCCACTCCGGTTTATTTTCCTGTCCACTTCCGCTCTGTCCCTTGTCTCGACATTAGGGTGTTTACTTGTCACCGTATATACTCAACTCTAGTTTCATTCCTATATAAACTACCGAACTCTGGCCTAGTAGTCCTTAGATCAAATCTCCACTAAGATACTCCTCCCTCTGTACTACCCACTATGCTCTCCCCATCCATCTGTTCACCTGAACTCCTGAACTCTGGCCAAATCTGGTCTCTGTCCTATCTTGTCCCCTTGGTCCTATGTCTGATCCTAGCAAGTCACGCTAGACCTCTAGGGACTTATCCCACCTCTGGGATGTCCTTCGTCCGGACAAGCTGCGCTACTCTGGTCCACTTTCCTGTGGTCCGGACTTACTCCACAAAACCCAGACTTACTCCCAGTGCTTCTCTAGTGCCTGGACTTTGTTCGTATGACCTGGACTTGACTGTCCACACTAACTAGCACCTACTAGTGTCTGGACTTACCTCCTCAACAAAGAATCGATTCTGACCTGACCATTGCCATTTTATGAGTAAGCATTGATTTATTGTGATGTAGTACCCACCAAACGTGGACACGCCTGGCAACCAGCAGGAACCTGAGGATGTCCTTGGTGTTGTCTGAGGCAAGGTGGAATATTTCTCTTTTGAGCTCAACAGGAAGATGTCTCCATGACATGACATGTCCAATGTGGGTACATATTTCATATTATTTATGTTTTCAGCTTCAGATCAAGCAAGCAGTGTTCTTCACTTCCAAGCAGTGATCTCTCCATTCTCTTGACCCTAATGAGATCTGAATATATTGGCTGACTATGCCACGAAATAGCTTGGGTCAAATAAATCACCTAAGACCACTTGCATGTGACCAGTGGTATCTACTCTGCAGATCTTGCCAGTATCCTTCACCTAATGGAGATCTGGGAATGTGGGCTGATGTTCGTGTACAGTCTACTAGCAAACAACTGCATCAGGCATCCAACCCATCCTCCCCATGCTGCCCAATGTGAGTCTATAGCAAAAAAACTGCATCAGGCATCCCTTGACATTCTATTATGTAAGAGGCACGAGTAGGAATAGATTAGTGCCTTTGCTCGAGTGGCTGTGACGCTAGCCGTCTTTTCTTTCCGCACCTGCACCAGCCAGCTCAGCCTGTGCATCAAGCAGCTCAACACTTTTGTTTAGTTTCTTTGTCATTTCTTCTTTCTTTCACACTTCTTTCTTTCATTCGACTCACTCTCCTTCTAGTCACTTGCAGCAATGGACCCAGCACAACAGCGTCCACCTGACTTCACCCAACCGGGCTTCGCTGGACTAGTAGAACTCACCATGGCAGAAGAAGTTTTAAACAGAGAAGAAGCCATTGAACTCTTGAACCAACACTGGGCTGCAAGAGGCATGGCTGGCTTGCAACTGGATAGAGGAGGCAGCCAGAGACCCCCAGACAACAACCCTCAAGAGGATCATCAACCCAACGAGGGCGATAATGCACAATGCGGACAGCAGAACCAACCAGCCGGGCCCAGGCCTCGTCCCCCAACCCCTGCCCCTGATGCGAACAAGGACCTCATCACCTTCAACGCGACTGCTTGAGTCGCTTCGACGCTCGCCTCAAGACCAGCTGATTATGCCATCAAAAGGCTGAGCAACAAGAAACACACCCCTCTGTGGTACTTCACGAGAGAGGGACTACAAGAAGCAGCGCGGTCGGTACGACGCACAGATGAGAATGAGACCTTAGCCATCACCCAAGCAGCGGAAGGCAACATGACGGTTCGCGCAGCCAACTCTCTCACTGCGTCAAAGAACGCCAAACTAGACCATTGCCTAACTTACGCAGAATACATGTTCGCAAAGAACCACTTCCTAACGGCTATTGAAAACGCAAAATGGGGCAATGAAGCCCTAGACGCCTTCAACTGGTTCTTCCATAACCTCAACAACCACCAACTGCAGGAAGAAGGTGACCGTGGTGAATGAGCGTTGCTACATTATGCCTCGCGAGTCCGTCTAGACTGGCATGACAAGTTAGTGCTAGGCAAAGCATACAACATTGGCATTATAAATGAAGAACTGCTGGCCAAAGTTGCCCGTGAACTCGACGCTCGCGACGTAAAGAATGGATTAGACCAGGCATGTCCTCCCCCTCCATTTTCTTCATTAATTTTACTAACCTAGTGTCCACGCTGTTGCTTTCATTCCCCCCCCCTTCGCTCTTTACACCCACTGCTGCCATAATGCTGGGACCGGCCCCCCCTCTCTAACACCTCACCAAATAACACCAACACTGCCTACTGCTGGGATTGGCACCCCGTATTTAATATTGCTGCTGCTGCCATATTTCTGGCACTGGCCCTCCCCCCCTCTCCTGATCTCTCTATTGCTTGTCTCAAACGGCTCGTCACTGCCAATTACAGTTAGAACAGGCCTGCCATAATAGACACGTGCAACCAGAGCGGGGCTGTGCGTACACTCATGCCCCTTACCAGCCACCATCCCATTCCCATTCCCCACCCCCGCATCCAGCCCGAGGCCCTCGCAACCCGCTCTCAATGAAAGTGTTCATACTCCCCCTGATGGAGGAGATCAGCATCCCCACACAGACGTTCCGGCTCTACATGCTGCAGCCGAAGCAGTGATGGGAAATGGTGTTGTCACTTTCGACCCAAAGCCCCACCAGTATGTCCAAAGTGCCTGGGCAGGCACAAAGATCGCTCTGATCGTCCCATCTGCAATGAAGCCCTCTTATGGGACAAATCGGAGTCCACACACTGCACCAGAGACCAGCACAGGTGGCTCCTCAATAAGAGTGGACAAACCCTATGTTGGGACTTCCAGCGTCCTCGCGGATGCTCCAGCAAGAATCATCTCCACAAATGTTCAGGATGTGGTGACCCCAACCATGGCACACAGGGATGCCCCCACAGCCAACCAGCTGCTTCAGCGTAGACGAACCAAGGCAGTCACGCCATACTGGGCCGATGGCTGGCAAAGACTTCTGTCTAAATATGGCCTGAATCATAAATATGCACCCATAGTTGACCAGCTGCTGCACGGATTCAGCGTACGCGCCCCTGTCATCGCACACTCCTTTACCCCACCCAACAACCCCTCTATTACATTACACCAAGAAGCTTTTAATACCATCGTGTACAAAGAGTTTGAGAAAGATCGCTACATAGGTCCCTTTACTCGTAACCAACTGGAACGAACCATTGGGTTCTTCCAGTCTTCCCCCCTAACTATCATCCCTAAAGCAGGGAAGCCAGGCCGCTTCCGATTAATCCAAAACCTCTCATACCCGAATATACCTAGTCACAGTGGCATACCCTCCATCAACTCACAAGTTGATTCAGACCTTTTCCCTTGCACGTGGGGGACATTTGCCACCACGTGCACACTGATTCACTCCCTTCCCCCAGGCTGCCAAGGTGCGACCCATGACGTAGCTGAAGCATACCGCACTGTACCACTGCATCCCTCACAATGGCCAGCCCTAGTAGTTCGAATCAGAGAAAACCCCCCGACTTTTGCAGTTGACACGGCCCTCTGTTTCGGGTATGGACCATCAGCAGGTACCTATGGAAGCTTAAGAGATGTCAGCTTAGACATCATGCGCGCAGCAGGTATCGGACCAATCATTGCATGGGTCGATGACCACCTTTTCATCAGACTGCCATGCAACCGAGTTCATGAGTACAATTTAACCCGTTCTCGACAGGCAACAGCCATCCGAGCTAACAGTGGCCCCCTGCAAGACGGCAGACGAATCTGGTTCAAGGGGCAGTGTCTAGCAGACGGCACCCATGAGGAGTTCGCCGAAGACTGCCAGTTCCCTATCCAGGACATGGCAACCGCCTCAGGGTTTACCTTTGCCACGGAGCATGTCAATTTCATTTCGGACCAGCTTGGCATCCCGTGGGAACCCACCAAAGATACCCCTTTCTCCTCGAAGCCCACTTTCATGGGTTTCGAATGGGATTTAGAAAATAAAACTGTTGTGCTAACACACGGGAAGCGTGACAAGTACCTATTGGCAATAAAGGAGTGGTTTAAATCAGCCAAACACACATTGGAAGATGTGCAAAAACTTCACGGACGCTTATCACATGCATCCCTGACCATCCCTGAAGGTAGCGCTTACCTAACATCACTACAGGCCATGCTAGGCATCTTCGGCAGCAATCCATTCATGCCTCGCACCCCCCCATGTGGCCTGACAGCTGACCTGCAGTGGTGGTGCAACGCGCTGATCTCCAGCCCCCCACTTCCCATCCCCCACCATACTCATTCTCTCGACCTCAACGCTTTCTCAGATGCCAGCTCCGGTTTCGGACTGGCAGTCACCATCGGGGACAGATGGCGCGCATGGAGGCTCCACAAAGAATGGAAAAGAGATGAGCGAGACATCGGGTGGGCTGAAAGCGTCGCCTTCGAGATGCTAATCCGAATTCTGTTGACCATTGACTCCTCCAGCACACCGCTCACAGTTTATGGCGATAATCAAGGAGTCGTCGAAGCCTGGCGGAAGGGACGCAGCAACAACAAACCCACCAACAGATCCTTCCGACGGATCCACGCAATCCTGGCATCCCCTCCCCGTAGGGTCTTCACAAAGTACATACCCAGTAAAAGAAACCCCGCAGATGGCCCTTCTCGGGGCAAGTATCCCCCCACCGAACTTGCTCTCCCGCGCGTCCCAATCCCCAGTGATATTGCCCATCTCATCTTCGACTTCGACGACCCGCGCTGCGGTCAATTCTGCATCAAAAATTAATTTCCGCTCGATTCAACCCCTTCCCTCCATCTCCGCTTTGCAGAACAACCAACCGTCTCTCTGCTGTGCTAATAACAACCCTTCTCAGCCCTCTATTCCCCCTTACCCAGCCAACTTAACACCTCGCTCATCGGAATTCCGTCCGCACTGTCCCGCAAAGGACAGGTTAGCCAAATGGGTCCCCCACCCTGACATATTGCAGAAACTCGGCATGCTAGCAGCTCCCGACCTGCAAGACTGCGTGAAATTGGTCGTAATCCAGGGCTGGTCAGAACAAACCAGAGCTTCGTACGGCGCAGGCCTTTTAGTCTACCATGTTTTTTGTGATAGCCAGAACATTTCTGAGCAGGAGAGGGCCCCAGCGAGCACTAATTTAATTTCAATGTTCATATCCATCCTTTCGGGCCTATATTCAGGAAGAACAATCCACGGCTACATATACGGCGTCTGCACCTGGCATACAGTAAACAGCTTACCATGGGCATTACATGAAGACCAAATCTCAACAATGTTGAAAGGTGCAGCAAAGCTAGCCCCCCCCACTACGAAACAAGACTGGCGACAACCTGTCACTGCAGAAATAATTGTGGCCATTGGAAAGACTCTCACGCCGAATGAACCGTTCGACGCCACGGTTTTCACATGTCTAACCACCGTTTTTTATTCTGCCGCAAGAGTGGGCGAGTTTACACTTAGGTGGCTAAATGCTTTCAATCCCGCAGAACATATCACTCTTGCTCACGTTTGAGACGACACTGACAGAAATGGATTCCATACCAAAGTCTTCTCACTCCCGCGGACCAAATCCAGCCAGAACAGAGAGGAAGTCAACTGGGCATGACAAAATGGCCCAACAGACCCGCTAGCTGCCTTTAACAACCATCTCGAAGTCAACAGTCCCCCCATCAACGGCCCACTCTTCGCATACAAGAAAGACAGCTCCCATCGCCCATTAACTCAACAAACTTTCGTTTCGCACCTAAAAAAGGCCACAAAAATGGCAGGGTACGACAACATACAGGGTCATGGAATCAGGATAGGCACTACTTTGGAGTATCTACTAAGAGGCATTCCCTTTGACGTCATGAAAGTCAAAGGCCAATGGGCCAGTGACGCCTTCAGGTTATACCTACGAAAACACAACCAAATTCTAGCGCCTTACATGCAAACTATGCCGCCCGAAACGGCATTAGAATTCACGAGAATTGCTATGCCTCCAGTTCGTTGAGTGAGTAAAGTCACCCCTCCTAGCCTAAGGGATCCGAGCGTGGCCTTGTCGTGTCGGGCCTACTACCTTTCTGGGTAATGCAGCTCACACTCGTCTCCTTTAGGTTCGTTTTGATCGCAACCGTAAGGCGCTGTGCACCTTCACCCACTCGCTCTCTGCTCATCTCTATCGCCTTTTCTTTCCTTATCTTGTCTCAGACTGAAGCGCAAAGATTGACATTCTATTATGTAAGAGGCACGAGTAGGAATAGAATAGTGTCTTTGCTCGAGTGGCTGTGACGCTAGCTGTCTTTTCTTTCTGCACCTGCACCAGCCAGCTCAGCCTGCGCATCAAGCAGCTCAATGCTTTCGCCCACCCACCATGCCCTGAGTTTCCTGCAGGTATCCTGTCAGATACACTTCGGAACCACCTCACAGGAGTCTCACGGTTGTCGTGGTCAGACAAGCCTCGAGTAAGATCACCAGCGAGGTCTTCCCAGCCCACCCACACAGCTCACGCTCGTCTCCTTTAGGTTCGTTTTGATCGTGACCGTAAGGCACTGTGCGCCTTCACCCACTCGCTCTCTGCTCATCGCTATCGCCTTTTCTTTCCTTATCTTGTCTCAGACTGAAGCGCAAAGACATCCATTTCCCCTTGTTGCCCAACATGCTGACTTGTGTTAATATCACAGTAATCTCAGCCTCTGAATGAGACTGTTTATCTTCTAGGTGTTGGTGCTCATGAGTGGGCTATTTCACTGTGGCAAACCTTGCCCTCGTCACTTTGACAGCAACAAAAGCTTAGGATGACATTGCAATACTTGTCCTTACTGGCAGAGTCAATTACATGTGCAAGTTTAGAATTTAAAACGAGCTAATGAAGAAGATATAAATGCTGCCATTGGTGCTAAAAGAGTGAAGCTTTTGAGTAATGCAGCATCAGTGAGTTGATATGGTATGACTTCAATGATCTTCTCGTTTATGAGGTACAACTTCAGGAAATACCTAGTGGCACAACCTCAAGTCTCCTGCTGGATGAGGCCTTTCCTTTGCCTTCAGCTGTGAATGGTAACTTTCTACTACTGTTGACAACTGATGGAATTTAGTCTTCTATTTATAAGGGGAGCAATGTATCTCACCCCCATCTGCAACTGTAGTGGAGCTGCCTTCCTGTTCTGCATCACAGGCCACCATTGCTCCAACCCATGATCAAGAACCACTACCTCCGTGGAATCATCGACTCCCTGCATGCTTCAGAGATGAAGTGCCTACTCCACCTGTGTCCATGCCACCACCTCCCCCATCCTCGTCCCTTCAAAATGTTACTGAGACTGTCTGACACATTATTCTTCATGTCTTTGACTCAGTGCGAACACCATTTGACAAATTCAGTATTGCCAGATAATATCATCATCGTCCATCATATGACCCAGATGCATGTCTTCCCATTGATACCCTACTGCATCCTATTGCTACTAGCGAAAATGAATCTGCACCTTCCAATCCATCACATTGGATCCCTTTACCACCTTGGCCTTGGAAAAACATGACTACATGGCGCCTGATGATGTGGAAGATGACTGGAAGCTTTGGAAAATCTGTGTCAGAAGTCAACCAACTTATCCATGATGTTCTTTTGGCTAAGGATTTCAATGTGGATGATCTCCATGGTGTCAACATTCTCACAGAGCAAAACCACTTTGCCCGATCTGAAAGTGACCTCCATCCAGATGTCTGTTGGGATGGATGGAAGGAAGCTAGTGTTGAAATCCAGATCCCTTCTTGTGGCCAGAATGCAGAACCAAATACATTTGAGGTGCCAGGCTTATTGTACTGGCCTCTTGTACCTGTTATTTGAGCTGCATTTTCTGAGGCTACAGCGAAATGGTTTCACCTAACACCCTTTAAACAGATTTGGAGGTGTCCTGCAACTGGTCACAAGCAACGTCTTTATGACGAACTCTACACATCTGACACCTGGAATCAGGCACATGATGAATTACAAAAGGAACAGTGCAAGGATGGCTGCAAGCTTGAAAGAATGATTGCTGGGTTAATGTTCAGGTCAGATTCAATGCATCTGGCTCAATTTGGGGATGCATCTACTTGGCCCATCTATTTATTTTTTGGTAATCTCTCGAAGTATACTCGGGCTTAGTCAACTTCTGGTGCGTGTCACCCAATTGGGTTTATACCTAAGGTGAGTTGTTTGATAATGCAGCTGTTCAGTAAACTGTGAACTGATGCCTTTTCTTATTGAGAAGCTCCCTGAATCTATTATGGGCAATGTAATGACCCTCAGCAGAAAAAAGAATTGTGCTGATGTTCTTGCACACTGCAAGCAGGAGCTGCTCCATGCTGTGTGGCAAATTTTACTGGATGATGATTTTATTGAAGCTTATAAGAATGGCATCGTTATCAAATGCTATGATGGGGGTTGTCCGGCGTGTATTCCCTCACATTTTTACACTCGGGAAGCGCTGACTGCATTGGCAGAAACCTTGCTTGATACTCAAAATAGCATCTCGACAAATTATTGGATTCAGGGTATCACCAAAAGAGGGAGCTAAGTATTAGGGGGAAGAGAATAAAAGTCAATGAAAGGCAGGGCAGAGGAATGAATGTAATACGGTATAGTATCTGACTTGCAAACCTCATAAGGGAGGAGTCTACATGAATCAATTATTAGGAAGAGTAAGGTGAGGCAAGGAATGTGAAGACGAGACCAAATAAAGGGAAATGCACCATATTAGTATAGTATTTAAGCTTATGCTCTGGCATGCTTTGTGGGGGAGGAGTCTGGATGAATGAATGCTGATACCTTTCTTTTCAGAGGTGTACGAGGAATGGAATATGCACGGGGAGGTGTTAAAATGCGAATAAGAACCATATCTGCTGTGTAAACATCTTTGCCTGGGACTCCGTGCCTTGAGATAGCCCAATGAGAAAGGTTAAAATGAACCTCAGCCACAGCACCTTCCAAATGATGGCAGTAATAGTGCAGGTCAATAAGTTTCCCTTCAATGTCGTATGCAGGGATGGGGATGACCCAGTGTGTCTGCCTGATGCTGTCCGGTCCACCTCTGGTAGCATCAGTGAAATCAGGCCAGTTTTCAATGGAGAAAATAGCATCAAGGTCTGCATGTATATGAGAAACATAGGTAAAAGATGGGTGAATACACATACTATTGTTTTCCTTCGTGTCCGACTGCACCTCACTGGCACCTTCCTTTGTGGAAAGCTCGTCGACATCAAGTGCCTGTAGATATTATGAGTGCGGAAATAACTTAGACCTGAATACAAACTCATACCTCGAACAAAACATGGTGCATCTTGAATTGAGGGCCACATCGACCAGCTGTAGTAAACAGCCCTTGTTTCATAGTGAAATTAGGCATCGCAACCTGGTCTTGTAGCCAATGGAGGTTGTCTGTGACATTCACCCAGTCAGCGGTGAAGGGCAGAATGTCTGGCATTTGACACACACAAGAGGGTTTGATGTTCACATAGTCTGGCCAGATTTCGGAAGGTCCACAATAGTTCGCATCTGCTGCAAGCCAGTAGTCAATGTGGACAACCGCTGAAAAGATAAGAAAGGGTTTGGGTGGCTGCTCCCTCAGATGAGGTGCATTTGACCCAGGAGCTTCTGGAGGTCAGGCAAGGCTCCCAAGGATTGGGGAGAGTAGGAGAACTAAGGGAGAGTAAAGGTGTTCAGTCACTCCAGGACTGAGCTCAAACATATACAGAGGAAAAAGGGAGATTGCTTAGTAAGCTATACAAGCCTACATAAGCTAAGGTAAGAGTCCAGTGTCAGTACTACTATCAGCAACTCTACACACCTAGAGACAGGACAGTCTCTACACCTCCCAGGCACTTGAAATGCTGACTGTCCTCAGTCAGGC
>Ga0307518_10003839_pt1 | contig 10816 bp, 6 predicted proteins | sample 25_EM_MG_FD_203889 | JGI IMG/M metagenome (GOLD analysis project Ga0307518, IMG submission 203889) | Populus trichocarpa ectomycorrhiza microbial communities from riparian zone in the Pacific Northwest, United States - 25_EM | ecosystem: Host-associated > Plants > Roots > Unclassified | place... | reverse complement strand
TCAATTCTAACCACAGTTTTAACCAAACACCTATTTTTTTAAACTAACCTCAACTAAAAGTGCTTTTTATAAAACAACTTTTTTCAAACCACAACCACAACAGCTACCGCAATACCAAACACACACTTAACCAAACATATTAAACAACTTTTTGTGCAACCTCAATTTCAACCACAATTTTAACCAAACACCTATATTTTCAAACCAGCCTCAACTAAAAGTACTTTTTATAAAATAATTTTTTTCAAACCACAACAGCTACCGCAATGCCAAACACACTAAGAGGTGAACCGGTGTCCCTGATCGAATGGTGATTTGGTTATAATTCTTTTTTATGTTATCATTGAAACCTTATAAGGCTTAAAAACGAGACAATGGATTGTCCAAAGATGAAATCTTAAAAGACATTTACGGAGTGAAATGAAATGGTTGTGATACACTGTATTGAACTGAGTTAACCTGTAAAATTTATGATTACATGATTGGGTAATGAACACAATGATATAATTAAGTTAGGCAATATGTCTCTTTCTTTTCTCATCCTTTATTTTCTATTCGGGTCTTAATCGGCCTCGAGTTTGATTAAATCTAGAACTAAGTTTAAAAGTTATAAAATAATCAGGGTTGGATTTTAAAAAAATATCACGTTGTATCAAACTCGATTAACCCGAGTTAATCCATAAAATTTATAATCAAAATCATGGACACAACCCTAAAAAGGTGACCAGATTCGGCAATATGTCTCTTATTTTCTAGATTGCGCCTCAATTAAGCCTTAATAAGCCGTAGGGATGAAGTTAAAGAGTTATCAACAAATTGTAGATCCAATAAAACCAAAGTTTGAAATTTCAAGCTAAATTGAAATGGCATAAAATATTTAGGGGCTAAAAATGAAAAAAAGGAATATTGTTTAGCGTATGCAACACACACGACAACATGCAAGGAGGATGTTGCATTGAGGTAGCGTGTGCGTCCTCTTTCGTGACTCGATAATAGTTGTCTTTGGTGCCGTTAGAATCGTCTCATCGAGTTCTTCCTCCATGTACGACGCATGTCGGTGTTGGATTCCCAACGTGGCTCCATTGACAATTTCTTCAATTGGATGTTTTTCTAAACAAGTCCACTGTGCACTATGAGTGCGTGCACCATGGACTCCAATAGAAAATCACCCTTGAGTTTTAGTTTATATTAGCTATTTGACATGCACTTCGTCATGGGTCGGATAATTTTTTTTCAACTAAAAATAAAAAAATATATATAAGCCTTTCCAATGCATTGTTTGACATAAAAAAATTATAGTTGTAAATCAAAAAGTTTATTCATATTTTTAATTAAATAAATCAAGAACTATTTATGTCAATAAATACAAAAAAATTGTTAATGATAACTAAAGGCTAAATTGAAAGAATTGAAAGATAGATGCAAATCAAAATATTTGATATCACAACACAAGTTATATATATGGTTGTGTTTAGAGTGTTTGTTTATTAAACTCAATTTTTTATTTAATCATATAATGATAGAAATAAACAAATGCTTGAAATTGATTGAAAAAAATCAAATTGAAAAAAATAATTATGCAAGGTTTCTCATATTAGAAAAAAATAGTATTATTTTATGTGAAAACAAAGTAAAATCCATACAATATTAACCAAAGAATAAATTGAAAAGTTGATAGATAAATATGGATATAGATATTTGATATGAAACATGAGTTATAGGCTCGATTGTATAGTTTTTCTTGAAACCAAAGTCTTATGTATTAAAAAAAATAAAAATAAAAACACATATGGGAAAATAAAATTAAAGAGAAAATAAAATAAGTAAGGTTGCATAGAAAAGATAAGATCAATTTTTCTAAAAAAAGTGTATTCGTAATCTAAGTAAAAATTAAATAATATTTTATAAAAATAGTATCATAACCGATTATAAAAACTTAAGAAAATCAATAGAAAACCAAAACTAAAAGATAAATTTTTTTTTAAAAAAATAAAAAAACCAATGGACCTAAAAAAAGGAGCCCTGTGTGCGTGGGCTTAAAAAAACTCAGGTCTGTGCACGTGGGTTGAGTTAATTTTTTTAAAAAAATTTAAAGGGGTGAACTTTATTTTCTTGAAAAAAATAAACAGACGATGCATTGCTTATTGACCTAGTCTTATGTGACCTAAAGGTTGTTAAAAATTGAGGGCGAAGGTTTTTTTCTCAAAAAACCTATTTTTAACCAATTTTTGACCAAAAACACGTTGTACACCTTAACAAATTTATTCATTGCCTCAAATAACCTAAATAACATCATAAAAACCCAAAATAAATAAAAAAAAGTTTTCGAGCTCAAGTCTAATATTTCAGGCAATGAGAAGAACAAAGAACACCTAGATGATACTTTTCTCATTAGATGAAACGCATTGACACCAAGTCAACTATTTTTATAGTCCAAGTTAATATTAACCAAAACTTTCTCTCTCTACTACTAAAATTTAGTGACTCTTTTTCTATCATCGCTCGAACTATAAACTAGAAAATAAAAAGAATAAAGTTTTAGATTAAAATGGAAATCATGAAAATCATAGAAAATAATAAAAACCAAAATTAATATTTCACACAAACTTTAAAGATGCCACCGGGCTGGATTTTTTACCTTTTCACTTCATTTTCTATCTTTTAATCATGCTCTTGTTTAATAAATCAGAGCTAATGGGTCATTAATTTAACTACAAAATAAGAATCAATAAGGACAAAAAAACTTTAATGAATAAAGTTAAAAAAAAACTTCACTATAATTACAATTATAATTTTCACACTTTTTAGTGTTTCTGTAATGATAAATGTAATTGTAATTCTCAGCTTTGATGCTTGTCTTTGGATCGAGGGGTCAAGTCCTCTTGTTAGATTTTAATTTCTTGCCAAGCATAAGTGGTACTGCGTCCGAGCTTTCTGGGCGAGAAATTTCCTAGCAATGATGTAATTGGAATGCTTCCCTACATAAATAATTAGTACGCGGCCTTTAAGGTCACTAATTTGCAATATGTTATTGTTGTTCATCACTACTACTAGTAGTGTTATTAATAATATTATTGTTGTTGTTGTTGTTGTTATTATTATATTATTGTTGTTATTATGATAAAAATCATAAACTTAATTTAAATGATAAAATTAAAAATCATAAAAATCTTGATAAAAGGGCAAAAAAAACAAATAAAAAATAAAAAAAGGGACCAAACTAAAATAAATATTAGTGATATTGAAAAGAATCATAAATTTAATTTGAATGATAAAATTATAAATTTTATTGTTGTTGTTGTTGTTGTTGTTATGATAAAAATCATAAACTTAATTTAAATGATAAAATTAAAAATCATAAAAATCTTGATAAAAGGGCAAAAAAAAACAAAAAAAAATTCAAAAAAAAAGGGACCAAACTAAAATAAATATTAGTGATATTGAAAAGAATCATAAATTTAATTTGAAGGATAAAATTATAAATTATAAATTTTTTTGACAAAAGAGCTAAGGAAAAAAAAGAAGAATGTGGATGAAATTGCAAGAAACAAAGAAAATCTATAAGCCATCTAAAAAATTCAAAAAAGTGAAGACTAAATTCGAGAGATGAAAAACTTAAGGAGGATAAAATTGAAAAAAACTTTTCAATTTGAAGTGATTTTTTCAAATAAAATAGAGACTGAATCTGAAAAGAAAAGAAGTTCAAGGGTTGCTGTGGTTTTTTTTCATGGGAAGAGCAAAAATCGAGGTGTATGAGAGAGAAATAAAGGGAAAAAAAAATTGAACCGGCACCAAACTGGACATCATCATCATACAAGCGCCGCCCAAGAAAGAAGAGAATGTCAAGATGCATCCAATGACACGGCAGGACATTTTTTTCTGCAATCATCCACACGCGTCGCTCCAAAATAGCGTAGTGACTGATGTGTTGACACATGTTGCGCATGTTTTTTATGTGTCAAACTTTATCTCATGATCAAACAACTATTTCTAAAAAACCATCATTAAAAGACCATCATGAAATAATGAATTGCCCCTGCAAAGATGTTGTGAGAATTTTTCTTTCAAGGGTGATAGATTCATTGCACTATTTAAAAAAATAAATGAAAAACCAACAATGGCCCTGGTCATGGTGAAGTCCCTCAACAATTAAAGAATAACAAAATAAACCATATAAAAATACTAATATACCCCTATACTAATATACCCTTAATATACTAATATACCCCTATAGGCCAAGTATAATAGTTTTTATTCGAAGGAACAAGAATATAATACAATGTTTGAATTAGCTCTTTTTTTATAAATGGCCGAGGCGTGACATAACCTTTTCAGTTTTGTTCTTATTGTTTATGTGCTTTAGTGCATGGTGCCCATAATAATTAGTGACGCGAGGGCAATGTTGACGAGGTGCAAACATGGTGCCCACAAGAGAAGGGATGCATAAATTTAAGTTTGGAAAGTTGATATATGTTATAAAATATATTTCTTAATACGCTATCACATACAGATATTTTTAGCTGCTCTCATCATTTATTGAGTGTTTGATTACCCTCTTTATCACTATATTTTCTTAATCTAGATTGTAGGCGAGTTCTTTTTTAATTCCTTGTCCAAGTTGTAGGCTGGTGCTTCAACTTTCTTTACCCCTTGAGTCCCAAAACAGTAATTGAGAATAAAAACTAGAAAGATTTAGGATTTTTTTTTTGTTGCAAGAAGCGTTTTGATACAAGGATCCTTGTTTATTTATTTTTTTGGAACTTGGTTAATGAGAATGTGATTGTTTAAGTGTAATTTCTGAGAAAATGTGATATCCATGTTCAAAAATGAAAAAATTTAGTTACATATATTTATCCTGTCTAGTTCATCATTAGCTTATTAGCTCATATTCTGTCGCGAGTTAAATCAAATTTTATTTAAATATAAAAAAGAATGTTAAGATTACAATTTTTTTATAGTGTCATTAAATCTGACCAAACGGGTCAATCTTGAAATCTTTCAACTCAAATATTTGCTTAACTCGAGTTAATAACATGGCTTTTCTGTGAATTTTTAATTAATGTTTGGAGCTCATTTCATTTTGAATTTGAGTTTCCACAACTCAATTATTAATATGATTCTCAAGTGTTATAAGTTAAGAAAATAATTATTCTGTTGATTATTTTTGTTATTGTATTCATTGAAAGTTGAGAAATTAATTTATCTTATAAATTCTTTAAACTCAAAAGGAATCATGTGTACTGAAGGAGAGTAAGAAAAATTTAGAATTCTTCACTTTATTTTCTATGTTCATTTGTATTTTTTCTTATTTATTTTCAATTACAACACTTTAATCATTTTAACTATAAATTAATTACATCCTGTATAAAAATATAAAATACATTGATCATCTGAGACAATACGTAATGGTTTATCTCTCGATTAATATATTAATGGAAAAAATTAATGAATTAATAATTAACATTTGATGGATATTAAAGAGACCAACTATTTTATCGCGACTCTAAGTAGTTTGCCAATATCAGATGATCAAGTAGATCATAATTAAGACATATGAGATATAATATGTTTAGTTTCTTTTATAAACATAATTGTTTTTCGGCAGCAACAACCAAAGATAGGCAGCTAGGGGTATTTCACAGAAGAAACGGGCACTTTTCTTCCACCAACCAACAAAGAAAATCTTCCAAAACAATCTACTACTGTTAAAAAAATATACATTTTCTCCGAGGCGAAGTTTTATAGAAAAATACCTTTTGTTTTTCAGAAATATATTTAAAATAATTTAAAGATTTTTTATTTTTATTTTTGCTTTAAATTGATTTTTTGAGGGTATTTTTAGATGTTTTAATGTATTGATATCAAAAATAAATTTTAAAAAATAAAAAATATTATTTAAATATATTTTAAGATAAAAAATACTTTAAAAAAAAATTACTATCGCATTACCTAAACTCAAAATCAAAGCTGGAAAGCAACTGTGCAGGGGTGATGGGCTTTTTCTTTGGTATTGTGTTATTGTTGTTTTTTAAATTATTTTTTATTTAAAAATATATGAAAATAATATATTTTTATATTTTTTAAAAATTTATTTTTAATATAAACACATTAAAAATAATTTAAAAATAATAATTTAAAATATTTTTTCTGTTAATTTATAAAAAACATAATTCGACCACAGAAACAAACTGTCTTGATGCTCATCAATCTGACCGCGCGCGCATGTATTATTTGATTTGTCCTGGTGCACTTAAATTTTCTTTTCTTTTTGGTAAATAAGTTAGCTCGGAAGGTAGTTCATTCTCTTTTACTGTACTGTGCTGGCTGGCTGGCATGGCATGGACCAGTGACCTGGTAGGCTGGTACAAAGAGACAACATACATATGAATCAATGCCCTGTTCATGACCATGGGAGCTAGTTTACCAACGCTTTGTGTGCATTATTGATCTGTTCTTGGAAAGCATATAATCGAGCTAGCTAGCTCAATTTCAAAGCTTCCAATTCATGCTCATTTATAGCCATCTATTTTGGTGTTTATTTTAATATCGGTGGAATGAGGTTAATTTGAGGGAACGGTTCCCGAGAGAGGCCAGGGTCCAGCAAGGTAGTTGAGAATGAATTATTCTTTTGATTTGTTTTTTTTTTTATAAAAAAACATAAAGAAAGAAAGAAAGAACTAGCACGTGGGCGGCTTGGATTAGTGAGTGATATGAATGGCTAGCAACTAGGCTTTCGATTCCTTATCGAGTGGCAGACAGGAAAAGAAAAAGGACACGAAAGTAGAAGTGGAATTGTTTCGAGGGACGGAATGGTCCTTAATGTTTCAAAACAAAAAAAGGCCGTCCTCAAAAACTCTATTCCCGAAGCCAAATGAAAGTGAAAAAGGCCGGCCCATTACTACTTTTTTAATAAATCCGTCACGGTAATTAATTTCTATAAAAACGCGTGTCACTTTTTCAGAGATGGTTAAAATGTGTTAACGGTGTTTTTACCATAAAAACAAACACAGCCTAATAAAATTCAAAATGAGAAGCCTTGAGTGTGTTTGGCAGTGTAGTAGCGGTTATTTTTCAAATAACTTTTCATGTTGAAATGCATGTCAATGATATTTTTTCATTTTTAAAAATTGTTTTTGACATCAGCACATCAAAACGATCCAAAACATACAAACCACATTAAATTTTAGCCAAAAACAAAATTTGAATTTTTTGAGAACACGGTTTGCACCGCGTTCCCAAACGGTTTCTTAAGTCTCTAATCTATATAGTCATTTTCAATTAGATCCTAGACCTGTACATTTCATCAGTTAGATCCCCAGTGCTTCCTGAATTTCTCGATAGTCGATAGGGTTCTTTTGTTAATATTTGTCATCTAATATGCATATTTTGTGCAATAAAAAGACATCATCTTGAAGATAATTTAACAAGAGAATTTGCAAAAGGACTTGATTAAAAAATTCTTTTATCTTCTTTCCATTCCTGCAATGTAGTTATTTTGCTCAGGAGCCTATTTACTGTCTATACTGAGCCCTTCTAAGTTCTGACTCCTTGGTAGCTTGTCTTTGATCGGATATAAAGTTGGATTTAATATTGATATCCAAAACCAGCTGATTGTTTAATGACAGCGGATACCATGGATTACAAAGAAAAAAAAAAGGTTTATTGTTTTAATGAAAAAGAAAGAAATTAAGTTTATTAGAGGTGGGGAAAGCCAGTCTTTGTAATCTTAATCCTCAGGTCGTTTCTTTTTCTGGACTATTATTTAATGACATCCAAGACCAGCTGATTTGTTATAAATTCAAATCGCAACGGTGAATCTTTTTGCTAGTTTCTCTTCTGAATACATACGATTATAGTTTTTTCTTTCCATCCCTTGCTTTCCTTTTTCTCCTTTTAGATAGTCTCTCTATAAAATAATTTCTTTTTTTTTTAAAGTAGTTTTTATGAAAAATAAATTATTTTTTATATTTAATAACGTTACAAAAAAATTAGGTTGAAAACAATTTATAATGTTTGATTATGTCATAAAAAATAAGCTGTAAAATAACTTTTAAATGTTTTTATTTTTTTCAAGTTTATACAAAAAAATGATGACTAAATCTAATAAAAAAAATCAAAGAAGAATAAAATTTTTTTTAAAAATTTTAATTTTAAAAATTATTTCAAATAAAACAAATAGCAATAAAAAAATAGAGACCAAATCTGACAAGTAAAAAAGTTAAAGGAGGATGAAATTAAAAAAAATTAATTTTATGAACTATCTTAAATAAAACAAATAGTAATAAAAAAAACATGAACTAAATTTAAAGAAAAAATAAATTAAATGGTTGTTTTGAATATTTTGAGGGCTAAACATTAAAATCAAGGAAGAAAAAAAAAAGAGAAAAACAAATATTATCGATGCGAAATTAAAAATTAATAAGTTACATATGCTATCTGGAGAGGAAGAGACCACCAAGATGATTTTAACCATGTCAAAAAAGACTATCTTTAAATATCATAAGTCATCGTTGCATGATTACGGTGGTGCAAAAACACCAATTAATTTTATTTTTAAATTTTATTTTATATTTATTAAAATATTAAATTACCATAAAAAAACTTAAAAATATAAAAAGCCTCCTGTCATCGGTCGTCGGTTTAACAAATTTTACTTTTAAATATAAAAGTGTGTTCCGGAGTTTTTTTTTTTGGGGGGAAAGACTTGTTTTTTTATCTTACTAGAAATCACTTTTCATTGAACAACTTTCTTGAAGGTTGTGAAATATAAGTTTGAAAAGTAATTTTTAAGGAAGTGATTTTCACGAAACAAACGAGAGCTTACATCATTTACTATCCTTGCAAAAAGGTGAGCGAGTCCAAAGATTGAACATTAAGGATTGATGAAAATAAATACATCTATTTCTCAAGCCAATGGATTTTAAATACGATGATTGGCATTAAAAATCCCTCAGCATTAACTTGATTCCAAGATTGTCTCCAAAATTTTTTATTATGAGAATCTATTAGAAATTATAATAGTAATAACAATTTAAAATATTTTTTATTTTAAAAAATATTAAAATTTAAACCAGATACAATTAGATATTCACGTCATTAAAAACTAATTCAAAATTTTATCAAATAATTTCTTATTCGGTTTAATTAAAACTGAACCCAGGTTAACAACTATAATTTCTGCCTTCACATGAATCCTCCAAATCTCCTTAAATATTGATCTCAAAATTAGAGATAAATTTATTTAATTTTAATTATGAAGTAACTAAACCTCTTCAATCATCTCAACAAATCTTTTTTGTTCCCTTCCAAATGCTATCTTTTGTTGGCAACCCATAGATGGATAAGACGTCCTTTGCACAAAATGACAAATTGCTTCGATTTTATTTTATCCCAAGTTGGAACATCACAGAAATACGAGAGGGGGGTGTGCCCACCTCGTGGCCTTTCAATTTTTCAACCTTCCTCTCAAAAGCCAGAGTCAAATTGCTTGCATTAATTTGAGTGGAATCAAAAAATGTGGGCAGATACAGACACTTCAATTGCATCTGTCCCAATTATAAAACGAACGAACCTTCATGTTGGGTATAAACAATTCAAAATAGGAGCACTCGGAAAACTTCTCATTGGCTATAAATAAGCTCCTTCTTTTGTTAAGACATCAGAAACCAAACCATGGCCAGTGCTGCTAAGTCTTTCACCCCCCTTCTTCTGATTTCTTCTCTCCTTGTAGCTTCTTGGTTTTGTGCCACTGAAGCAAAAAGCACTCTTCCTGTAGTGCAGGGTCTGTCGTGGACATTCTACCAGTCTAGCTGTCCTAAAGTTGAATCCATTATAAGGAAACAGCTAGAAAAGGTGTTCAAGAAGGAGATTGGCCAAGCTGCTGGCTTGCTTCGTCTCCACTTTCATGACTGCTTTGTTCAGGTTACATAATATATGTCAAGATTTCCTTAAACTCATTTTAATTAGCATTCACTATTATGTTCAGTTGTAGAATTTATCTTTCATGAAATAATATCTACACATTAAAACTGCAGGGATGTGATGGTTCAGTCTTGCTTGATGGATCAGCCAGTGGTCCAAGCGAGCAGGACGCACCTCCCAACCTTACCTTGAGAGCAAGGGCATTTGAGATCATCGACGACCTACGCGAGCGCATACACAAGGAGTGTGGCCGTGTCGTCTCTTGCTCTGACATTCTTGCAATTGCAGCTCGCGACTCTGTTTACTTGGTGAGCCACTCGAATCACTCTGTTATACTAGTCTTTGATACTGGCTAGTTAGCATCCAGTATAAAATGGAACTCCTTTTACACCGTTAAATTCACGTATACTGTTCGGTAGTATTCCTGGAAACTTTTGGGCTTGGGTCCAAGATTTCAATTCCTTATCTCGGAGTTGGGTTGAAATCGAATATAACTAGCAGCTTTCTCTGATAAAATCCCATCAGTAAAAATGGTTATTTAATGGTTCTTGTTCTCGTCACACAACGCGTGAGTCAAGTCTTTATGTTTGGATCTACATCTAATTTCTGTCCTGCAACTAAGGGCATTGGATGTGATTGACAAGGCGTCAGATAAGCTTAGCCGATGTTGTCGTTGGAGCTTTGACCATGTAGGACCGTTTTTGTATCTAAATGCGGAAAATTGACACATCTCAGTTTTTATCCAGTTAGTTGATGAGTGATAGCGTGAGGCAAAATCTGCATTAAGTTCTCATAATCTTAGAAGTCTCTGAAAAAGTGTTACGTTTATGACTTGTCACTTGTCATGAACATTAATACATATATAGATGTGTGGATATATATATATATATATATA
>Ga0307518_10003838_pt1 | contig 10816 bp, 7 predicted proteins | sample 25_EM_MG_FD_203889 | JGI IMG/M metagenome (GOLD analysis project Ga0307518, IMG submission 203889) | Populus trichocarpa ectomycorrhiza microbial communities from riparian zone in the Pacific Northwest, United States - 25_EM | ecosystem: Host-associated > Plants > Roots > Unclassified | place... | reverse complement strand
TATGATCACATTAATTGTAAATCGCCCGTTTTGTACAGATAGTGAAGTCTCACCTTGTCTCACCAGGTGAAACATATCATGCGACTCCAACAGCTTCCGCCATCCCACGCTGTCCTTCTCGGAGATCAAACACTGCGGCTCTAGTTGTCCAGTACCACCTTCCAACCACAACCAAAGGTTATCAGTTACCACCCGTTAGTACCATGAACCCTTCTGAATCTCAGTGCCCTCACCACTTGCCTCAGGCCGAGATGCCAAAAACCCAGCCTTTGGTCTCATCGACCACTCCGATCAAACACAAGAGCGCCCTTGAGAGGCTCTTCTCGACATATACCCGCTTTCGTCACCCAACCTTAAATGCAATCGGCCAAGAAATCATGGGTTCCATAGTCGGACCCATGCCAGTCGATGAATTCCTCAACAACTTTCTGCCTGTATCACGCATCCCTAACTATTCATCCACAATGACTCAGTTCAAGGGGGGAGAATCGTTCTGTAGAACTGTTGGTGGCATGGCCGAGTACGGCATGTACCAACCATTTGTGAGTGTTGTATGCACTCAATACATCTACATACTCATTTCTGCGCTGTGAGACTGAAGAAATGGGACAATTTACCCCACAGCTCCGTTTTGTTGATACCCATGCTCAAGGAGACAAGAAGAAAGGGTATCAATTTGAGATCAAACCCGACATATCCGTTTATCACAAGTCGCTCGCTGACACCATTCCTGCAGGCTGCAATTCTTCGTTACTCAATATGCACATCGAGTTCAAGCGACTAAGCCAGGACGATCCATTTTTATCCCCTCCTGCTGGGGCCCCAGATCAAAAGGCTTTTGTTCAAGAGGCTTTTGTTCAAGGGGCTTTCGTTGGCTCTTCCCCAACCCATAAAGACATGTTAGGGCAAATTGGTGCCTACGCTGCAGCTCAATTCGCATCCCAATTTCGTACGCACTGCTTCTCTCTATTTATAGTGTGCAGCACCGCCCGCATAATTCAATGGGAAAGGGAAGGGGCCATCGTCACGGAGCCAATTTCATATAACGTCGACTCATCGCTTGTTGAATTCTTCTCTTGATTTTCGCAGGCTCCACCAGAGCTACGTGGCGTCAATACCACGGTGTCAGCTGCTACCAAAGATGAAGCTACATGTGCTAGGACTAGATTGGACCTGCCTAATAGTATGCCTATGTTCAAGACGGACATCCCTGGAAGCGGAGGCGGCTCGCCGTTTACGATCATTTTCGCTCAACCTGAATCCAGACCAACCTCTCCAGTTTGTCATGGAACATGCGCCTGCGCTGCATATAACCCTACAGGGGACCACACCGTATTCTTCAAAGACTCATGGCTCATTGACGCCGATGACGTCAACCCCGAGGGTCATGTTACGGTCACCCCACTCTTTTCTTTCTTTCTTCCTTTCTTGGACTAGACCCTTCTCGGTACAGCCTTCTTGCTGTACAACACGCCTTTTCCTGCTGTCCGTGTTGGCTGTCCCAACCTGTGCTTATCTCTATGTTCCTGTGTTCGGCTGAACCTGTAGCAGCCAATAGCCTTAGTTTCTCTTGCCTCATGTATACCGCGCTGCCTCCATGAGGCTATACGGACTATTGTATATAAACCCTAGGGACAGCTCCTGTATTCCCCATTCTCGAGCTACCCAATCTAGCTTGTCTTTGCTCTCAGATCGCTCTCACATCTCTACCAAGAGATACTCAGAACTCTCGACTAAATCCAGTAAAACCTCGCTGGTTAGGGAACCGTTGTCCCTAGAACTAAGTCCCAAGCATCGACTGTGGGCACGACACGAGGAACAACCTCGTGAAGGACGAACGAACAACCCTTTGGGTTAGAACACGCCGAGACTCAGTCTCAGCGTAACAAAAGCTCGAGAATCCCGCCTTTGTGCCGAACGGTCACTGTTTAGTGAACCACCATTTCGTCCCAGAAGAACAGACCTTGGGTTATACCCTTTGGTCTCCGAACCCGAACCCCAGAACCTTCTTCCTCTGAAGAAGAAGACCAGACTTCCACGGAAGGACCGCCTTCTACTAGGCCGAACACCCCTGATCCTAACGACGCTTCCGAACCCCTTGCAAAGCTACTTTCCTCCGCACTCTCTCCTCTAGGATCCCCACACCCATCTTTCACCATGTCCTCCTCCGCATCCGCGTCTACTGGAAAGAATCCCGTAAACCCCTTCCCCTCTCTTGGGACGTCCTCCTCCTCCACTTCTTCCACTGTCAAACCTACTGAGTTGAAGATCGGAGTCCCGATAGAGTATGATGGGAACCAGGAAACGGCCACCGGCTGGTTAATGTCGATCAAGGCCTACCTATTGATCAACAATGACGTCTATAACAATGACGAGAAGAGAGTCGCCTTTGGCCTCTCTCACATGAAGAAGGCTGTAGCTCAGTCTTGGGCTACAGACTACTACGAACAGGCCCTCGCCCAGAACCCCCCTAGCTTCGGGACATGGGAAAACTTTGAAAAGGAATTCAAGAAGTCCTTTATGCCTGTAGACACCGCTGGCACTGCTATTGCCAAACTGAGAACCTTGACCCAAAAGGGAACGGTTGAAGAATACATCACCGAATTCCGAACCCACGCTCATCGAAGCACAATCAAGGACCAACACGCCTTGATCGAGTTCTTCACCACTGGGTTAAAAACCCCTTTAGTGAACCGAATCTATGGAATGGACACCGTCCCAGACACCATTGAGGGGTGGTACGAAAAGGCCTCCCATTTCGAAAACCAATGGCAGAAGGCAAGGGCCATCGCCTCTAGATCTAACAGGACGGACCGACCCAAGAAAAAGAACTACTCCAGACCCAATGTCAGAGAGAAGGACCCCGACGCTATGGACGTAGACGCTGTCCGACTTTCCAAGGAGGACAGAGACAAATACGTCAAGGAGGGACGCTGCTTCAACTGCGGCAATAAGGGACATCTCTCCCGAGAATGTAAAGGAAAGCAACCTACTAAAGGAGTAAAAAGGGTTGAAAGAAAAAGGGAAGAAGAAGAAACCTCTGACGAGGAAGGGGGAGCTGTCTCACTAGTCAAGGCAGCCAAGTTCCTTGGAAAGGGTTTTTAAGAAGGAGGGTTGAGTTGACGCCAACACCTCCTCGTCTTACGAAGGAAAGTTCATCTGCTTCTGTCCTCGCTGTACAAGTGTCTTCTGCACGATCTATGTGAATTTCAGTATCTCTCCTACCTGATGAACAAACCCTTCGAGTCGTCAACACACACGCCAAGGTAGACTCCGGAGCTGACGTCTCTTGTATCGATTGGGGATTTGTTAGGAAAAACCGCATCCCCACCGAACGACTCCCCAAGCCAATTAGCCTCAGAAACGCTGATGGCTCCATAAATGCCAAAGGAAAGATCCTTTTCGTCGCCCCCCTTTTCTTCCGAATCGGAAGGATCACCCAGAAAGTCCGCTTCTTTGTCATGAGTTGTGGAAATGAAAATATTATACTCGGCCTTCCTTGGCTAAAGGAAGCTAACCTGAACATTGATTGGGAAAAGGAATCCCTCACTCTCGATGATGAAATTGACCAGTCAAAAGAATTAGTCGAACTGCACAACATTCGAAATATCATCCGATTCGACCCCTCTAAACATGATCCCTCTGGCACCTCCTACGAACCCCAAGACAGAAAGGGATTGTTCAATCATCTTGACTACGAAGAACCAGAACCCTTCACTATCCGAGCAGTCAAGGCTTGGGCCTGCGAAACTATTCTTCAGGCCTCACTGATCAAGTGGCCCAATAACTCTGAAATACGAAAGATAAACATGGCCACCGAGTTAGCCAGAGAAGCGGAAAGACTAAAGCCAAAACCTGCCCTTCCATCTGAATACTCCGACTTCTCTGACGTCTTTGACAAACCTCTGGAGGGCGTTCTCCCCCCCTCTCGACCTTACGATCACGCCATTAACCTTGATGAAGACTTTGTCCCAAGGGTGGCAAAAGCATATCCCTTATCCCCAAAAGAAAAGGAGGCAGCTGAAAAGTTTGTTGATGAAAATCTGAAAGAGGGAAAGATCCGCCCCTCTAAATCTCCTCAAGCTGCCCCCTTCTTCTTTGTAGCCAAGAAGGATGGCTCTCTTCGACCATGCCAAGACTATCAATACCTGAACAAACACACAGTCAAGGACGCTTACCCCCTCCCCCTCGTATCCACCTTGGTCGACCAGTTGAAGGGAGCATCCATCTTCACAAAAATGGATGTTAGATCCGGATATAACAATGTCCGCATCAAAGAAGGAGATCAGTGGAAGGCCGCCTTCATCACTCACAAAGGACTCTTTGAACCCACAGTCATGTTCTTTGGCCTGTGTAATTCCCCCGCCACTTTCCAACGATTCATGAACGACTCCTTCCGAGACATGATCGCAGAAGGATGGCTAGTGGTATATATGGATGATCTCCTCATCTTCTCTGATGATGAAGAAACCCACCGACTCCGAACACTCCGTGTTCTTCAACGCATGAGAGAGCTGGCACTCCCCCTGAAGATCGAAAAGTGCCACTTCAATCTCCCTGAGGTCGAGTACTTAGGAATGATTGTCAGGAAAAACACTGTTGCAATGGACCCGGTGAAGGTAAAAGGTATTGCAGACTGGCCCACCCTGTCCAAGGTCAAGGATGTACGGTCTTTCCTTGGTTTTGCAAACTTCTATCGACGGTTCATTCCTGGATATTCAAACATTGCCCGACCTCTCATTGATCTCACCAAGAAAAACACCCCCTGGGAATGGTCTTCTAGGTGTAAAACGGCATTTACCATCCTCAAGAAGATCTTCTGCATGCAACCCATTCTAAAGATGCCCGACCCGTCAGCTCCGTTCTCTATCGCCACTGACGCCTCCAAACATGCCACCGGAGGGGTCCTTATGCAACAGGACACCAATGGAGATTGGAAACCCTGCGCGTTCCTATCTCAGTCTCTGAACCCTGCAGAACGAAACTACAACATCTACGACAGAGAACTCCTTGCAGTCATTCGGGCGCTAAAGGAATGGAGACACTACCTCCACGGCTCTCCGTACCCAGTGAAGGTCCAAACTGACCACAAGAACCTCACCTACTTTAAACAACCACAGAACCTAAACCGTCGCCAAGCCCGTTGGCTCCTAGATCTCTCTGATTTCGATTTAGAACTTCATCACGTCCCGGGCAAAGATCTGGGAGCACCAGACGCCCTGTCTAGATGACCTGACCATGTCGGTAATGACTCCGATAACGAACAGGTCACCCTCCTCCCCGACACACTGTTTGTCAACCTTGTCGACTCCTCCTTGAGTCAAAAAATTGCTTCGTCCTCTGAAACCGACCCCGTGGTCCTCACCACCTTACAAGCCCTGGATGGCGAGATGCCTCTCCCCTTCAAATCCAAACTGACTGATTGGACTTACAAAGGGGGTATTCTCTCGTACAGAGATCGGGTCTACGTCCCCGACCACCTTGAACTTCGCCGTGCTGCCGTGGCAAAACACCACGACCACCCCACTGCCGGACACCCTGGCATCTTAAAAACACGCCAACTGATCACCACCAAGTTCTGGTGGCCAGGTTTACCCACCTTCGTCCGGCGATACGTCGAAGGATGTGCCGTCTGCCAGCAAAACAAGGTCAACACTCACCCCACCACTCCGCCCCTTGTCCCTATTCCGTCCTCCGCTTCACGACCCTTCCAACAGATCTCGTGTGATCTTATCACCGATCTTCCTGTTTCCTCAGGATTTGACTCTGTATTGGTCGTGGTAGACCATGGCCTTACAAAGGGGGTAATTTTCTCCCCAACCACGAAGACCGCCACCTCCGCAGACATCGCTGCCCTCTTTTATAACAGAGTATACTCTAGGTTCGGACTCTATGACAAGGTTATTTCCGATAGAGGTCCCCAATTCGCATCCCTCTTTGCGAAGGAACTCGGAAAACTCCTCGGATACTCCCTTGCCCTATCAACCGCTTATCACCCTCAGACTGATGGCGAAACGGAACGAGTCAACCAGGAACTCGAGGTGTACCTTCGAATCTTCTGCCAGAACGACCCATTCTCTTGGGCAGACCATCTACCTACTGCAGAATTCGCTCACAACCACCGCCCCCACTCCGTGACCAACCAATCGCCATTCTACCTCATGTATGGCTATGAACCAAGACCACTCCCCTCGGTGATCTCCGAAACTCACATTCCTGCGGCGGAAAGTCGCATCAGAGAACTGTCAGAAGCGAGAAGGGAAGCCCTGGCTGCACATGACATTGCCCGCAAGGTGATGAAGGATCGATCAACAGCAAAATTCTCACCCTTCCAGAAGGGTGACAAGGTGTGGCTCGAGGCACGGAACCTGAAGTGCCTATATGAGAACCGCAAGTTTGCTCCAAAACAAGAGGGACCCTTCTTAATCGCCGAGGTTCTCTCCCCCATCACTTATCGCCTCGCTATTCCCACCAAATGGAAGATTCACGACACGTTCCATGCTTCCCTCTTATCGCCCTATCGCGAAAACAACGTACACGACCCCAACTACACGAGGCCACCACCTGACCTGATCGAAGGAGAAGAAGAGTACGAAGTCGAGGCAATACTTTCCCATCGGGGTTCCGCTAGGAACAGATCATACCTTGTGCGTTGGAAAGGGTATTCGTCAGCTGACGACTCCTGGGAACCAGAAACACACCTTGAACACGCTGCAGACCTTCTCTCTATGTATAAAAGACTGCACCCCAAAGCTTTCCCCTCCAGAACCACAACTTCCATTGTCTCCATAGGTCGTATCTCTCTGGACATGCCTGCTACTCGCACTACTCCCTTCGCTCGTCGTCTTAGACAGCCTGCCCACGAACAGGTCCTCAGGACCCACAAACTCTTCCTCGACGACTCTTTGCACGCCAGTCCCCTCTTCTTGGCTCTTGACCCCGACTCCCCCCTTTACCTCGTTTATCGCGCCGCTCTCCAGTCTTTCCGAGTTGAGAACCTAGCTAAGTACCTTGACAACAGCGAACCCAACCTTCGCCTTACCAAAACCATCTTGAGAACCATTGCTATGGAACTCGTCCCTGATCTGATGCAGTTGTTTGACCAACTCGGAGGCGCAGACCTCATCTATAATATAAGGAACGCACGCACCAACCCCACCACTCGCCCTAGTGGAGGAGAGTCTGCCTCTTCCTCCGATTCCTCTGCTCCCCTTCCTGTTCGAGTGCATACCCCTCGGCGTGCTCGCTCCCGCTCTGTTGTTTTTGAGGTTCCCCTTGCTGGAGCCAGACAGCGAACCAATCCTTCCCCTCCTGGCAGTCCAGCCAACCCCATCGATGTTGACTCGTCCTCCTCTAGTGAGGTTGACCCAGAAAAGGCTTTTGGAATCAATCCTTTTCGTTTCGAAGCCACGTTGCAACACGTCGAAGAGTTACACTCTGAACCCCCTCGCTCTTCCCCCACTCTCGGTCCCCTTGGACCATCTCACCCTTCGTACTACTTAACTTGCTTCGAATGCCGCTGCCTTGGGCATTGGCGCCAGGATTGCCCCTTCTATCAGTGCCCATTCTGTCTTAAGTTCCATCCTGGACATACCACCGGCACCTGTCCTAGTCGTCCCTCGACTTCTCGCCGATCCGCACCTCCTCCCGTCATTGAAGAGGAACTAGCAGACTACGATGATAACTACGAGTACGATGAAGTTGCCGAGGCTAACATGACCGGAGAGCCCTGCGGCAATACCTTTTGAGAATCGGCGATTCTCGATGTACAAAGGGGGTAATGTTACGGTCACCCCACTCTTTTCTTTCTTTCTTCCTTTCTTGGACTAGACCCTTCTCGGTACAGCCTTCTTGCTGTACAACACGCCTTTTCCTGCTGTCCGTGTTGGCTGTCCCAACCTGTGCTTATCTCTATGTTCCTGTGTTCGGCTGAACCTGTAGCAGCCAATAGCCTTAGTTTCTCTTGCCTCATGTATACCGCGCTGCCTCCATGAGGCTATACGGACTATTGTATATAAACCCTAGGGACAGCTCCTGTATTCCCCATTCTCGAGCTACCCAATCTAGCTTGTCTTTGCTCTCAGATCGCTCTCACATCTCTACCAAGAGATACTCAGAACTCTCGACTAAATCCAGTAAAACCTCGCTGGTTAGGGAACCGTTGTCCCTAGAACTAAGTCCCAAGCATCGACTGTGGGCACGACACGAGGAACAACCTCGTGAAGGACGAACGAACAACCCTTTGGGTTAGAACACGCCGAGACTCAGTCTCAGCGTAACAGGTCATATCTATTCCCTACTGAATGAAAACCATGTCCCCTATGTCCCAATTTGTCTGGCAAGTGGGGACGTGCAGTGTTGGCCTGAACAAAAGACGCAGACGTTTCAGTACTCAAAGCCTCCATGGGCTTGTCGCAAAGGTGTAGCAATCACATCTCACATACATCACCGGCTTGTTCTAGACACTGTTGGAGAAAGCCTGATGAATTTCACGTCCTCTCGGCAACTGGTCCAAGCCATACACAATGCACTTATTGGTGAGCTGTTTCCATTGTTATGATGGATTGATCCATTCAATAGATTGATACTGTTGCCAATGCCTAGCCCACCAAGCAGCATTCAATGTAGGATTTCTCCATCGGGATCTCAGCGCTGGGAATATTATCATTGTTCATCAGCAAAACAGCACTTTTGCCACCCCAAGTTTTGACATATCACATGAGCAATTCAGTTTCTACAGTCAAACCCGGTATGTAAAAAGCTTATTTTTGATACAAAGAAGGTTCAGTGAAATTTTTAGGCAAGGTTTATAGGCCAGTTTTTTTGTCCATTTTCTGTACAGCTCTGTATTACTGGGTACCTTGCTGTAATTTTCTGTAATCAGCTGTACAGACTGTACAGGGCATGGGTCAGTTTGCTGATGTTGGTAACCACGGATATTTGATTGATTGGGATTTGGCGAAACCAACTAATGTAGAGACCCCTCGTCGGGTTACACGTACTGTTCATGGTGCCCCTTTCTTTGTATTTACCTTCTGATTTTGATAAGCCTTGGCTAGGGAACCTGGCAATTCATGTCGGCACGCCTTGTCGAGAATACGGGTGCAAAACACACGTTTCGAGATGACTTGGAGTCCTCATTTTGGGTGCTACTCTGGACCACTCTTATGTACTCCGAATTGTTGTTCACTACTGATGAACGCAGCAAATTCATTTGGCAAACCTTTGAATCGGAGGGGCAGCATAAGCGGAGCGTGCTCGTCTCACAGACCTTCCTCGAGGTCAACCCTTCCCTCGAGGTCAACCTGTCCTTCAAGGTCGACCCATCCATTGAGATTGACCCATCCCTCCACTCTGACCTGGCCGCTGATCTTGACCATACCCCTGAGCCCAACCATCCCTATGACCAGTCCCACGAGCTCCACGAGTCACCCAACCCTTTCTCTGACCCAACCTTTTCCAGTCTCGTATGCCCCTCAGCCCTAAGCGGCCCTCACTGTGCCAGCTGCTGAAGGATCTTGCTGATCTGTTCCGCACTCACTACCTGAAACCGAGGCCACAAGAGTGGGAGACCCTGCGGAGTGTCATTCACAGTATGAATACCAAACGCAAGAATGTGCTGCATTACTTTATTGGAAGATTGGTCTTCCGCAAACGACCTTGGCATGAACCAGGCCTTATCCCTCTGGCCCACCATGTTTACCAATATTTTGGTTATTGCGAACTGGTGCACCCCCCTCCACCATGATCCCCAATCCTGTGCCAGTTGGTATGATATTATAGTAAGTGTGGGTGAATACACTGACTGTATCATGGCCATCCCTACCCTTGGCATCAAGCTGGTGTACAAGCCTGGTACTGCAGTCGCATTCTCCGGGAGGCTTCTTAGGCACAGGGTAAATGCTGTAGAAGGAAACCGGTACTGTTTGACCTACTACATGAGGGATAACATTCACCATTGGGAAAATGTTCCAAGGTGTGTGGATTGGATGAGGATTGATAGTGTGCAGAGGTTGCTGAGGCCTACCATACTGTAAGGTGCAGAGGAGTTTATAGAACAGATGCATTTCACTATTGACATCTCTTCCTAAGTGAATTAATAAATACACATGGAGTGGAATTTTAGAAATGATAATGCTTTATCATGTTGCCGCGGCTGCTGCGTGGTTGCTTATTATGTTTCTGGACATGTCTAACCTAACTTATTGATATTTTGATGATCCATATTTCTCCTTATCATTATTCGCCCACCACTGAACACATGCCCTATAAAGTCCCGCGGGTCTTCGGAGGGAAATCATTATTGTCTTGATTGTGCTTCCAGCTCATTTTTCTGGAATCCTACTTTGTATTTACTATAACACTGTGGCTTCTGTCAGCTGCATTCTCCTGCCACGGCCATCTTTGGCTCACCTTATGCCTATGTACCAGACTCTGTCAGCCCATCCATCACTCTTGGCCAGTTATCTATTGGCCAATCCACATTAGAGGGAAACACCATATGTCAGCCTACCATGTCAATGGGGCTAGATATTATGGGCCCTGCTTTGATTTACATTCTGGTGGTATTTTGGCTCACCCATATTCCAGGTCACAAATGATTCATAGCCCACCCTTGACTCACGGAATGATGCAATTTTACATGGGCTCACCCATATTCCATTGGACAGATCAAATCTTAGCCCATCCGTGCTACTCGGTATGATGAAATATGGGCTCACCTATACCCTAGTGACTGTTCTACCTGGGCTGACCCATATCACACGGAACCAGGTAATAATAGCCCATCCATATCACATGAGAACATCATAATGTA
>Ga0307518_10003835_pt1 | contig 10820 bp, 4 predicted proteins | sample 25_EM_MG_FD_203889 | JGI IMG/M metagenome (GOLD analysis project Ga0307518, IMG submission 203889) | Populus trichocarpa ectomycorrhiza microbial communities from riparian zone in the Pacific Northwest, United States - 25_EM | ecosystem: Host-associated > Plants > Roots > Unclassified | place... | reverse complement strand
TGTTATTCATACCTATCAAGCACATGGATGAGATAACCAATGTTCAAGTTGATAAAATTTGCAACCATACTCTTAATTGATGCAAAGTTAATAAGATATTCTAGGATCGAAGTGCTTCTCTTACAGATTTCCATGTAGTTGTTGTACTCTTCTGTATTGGCATCTCCTATTACTTCATGGGGCTGCTGTTTCCGAGCTATACATCTAGCAGTCTAAAATGGTTGGGCACAGCATTTTGCATCATTATCCATCTCATTGATTGGCTGGCAGCCACAGTAGTTATATGAATGCAGTGCTTTCCCAAGTTTCAGTTGAAAGAGGAAAAAAAGATGTCTCTTGACCATAAACCATGATACTCATTTAATAGTCATTAGCAGGAAGAGTGTCGCACATGCATCATGTGAGAACCTTTTCACAGGACCAAGCTACCCGATAATAGCTAGTAAATTGTCCTATTGTTTCCTACCCTAGGAATTAGGGATGGCAATGGTTTCCATACCCTATCCATTACCAACAGATAAGAAATTTAGATATCCATACTGTATCCATCAGGTTTTGGATATTCATACGAGTATTCATTATTTTAGTATCATTTATTATTCAACATAAAATAAAATAGTAATATATATATAAACGTTCTACAAATATATCTATATAATACAAATTTATATCTTGGGTTAGGTTTGGTCGAGTTTGACAATATCTATATCCTATCCGTTATTCATTAGGTAAGGTAACTATCTAAAAAAACTCACCTATTTGGGTCGGTTTGGATGGGTATCCATTTAGTTCTGATGAAATTGTCATCTCTAGTAGGGATGTTTATAAAGTCTTAGTCTCCGGTGAAAATACCCCCTCCACTGCTGCATAATTTATAATTAGAAGCATTCCCTCATTTTTCACTTTGAATTTGTTTTGTGCACAGAAACATTGATTTTCACTTGTCTTCCAAATTAATTATATGGTCACTTGACAAATTTGGCAGGTGCTTATTTAAATACTATTAAGAGGACTGTGAAGTTCGTTTGCCCTGCCGATTTAATTCCTCCATTTATTGATGTGGATCTCAGTGAATTGGACGTGGGCCAAAAGTTGCTCATGGGAGACCTCAAGGTACATCCAGCTTTGAAGCTTGTTCAGTCAAAAGAACTACCTGTCGTTAAGATTTCTGGAGGCAGGGCTTCTGACAAGAAATCAAAATAATCACCGTGAGACTGAGAGCAACCACCTGTTGTTTGCAAGTTTATCACGGTGCAAAATGGAGCATTGACGAGCAGGATTCTCGCAGCATGTTAGAATTTTAATCTGGGAGTCGCCACAATTTTTTCCCTTTCATTTCTTTTTCGGATTTTCCTCTCATTTTTGGATGACAGAGTAGGGGCTACTCTTTTGGCCGGGGTTAGTGGATGACATTTCTTGACTTGCTTGTCAATGATGCAAGATGTGGTACCTTATTACAGGGATTCTCAATATGTTTCTATTTCTTCTTCTTCTTCTTCTTCTTTTTATATAATAATATGTTTCTTTCCCGCTTGGTTGTTTTAAAGAATACTAAAGAGTTCTCATCTTCAATGACCTTCCTTTTCAAGTTCCTAGGAACAAGGAAATTAAGGAAAAAAAAGACAGAAACTTGGTTTGAATTGTTGGCATGAAGTTGGTTTGGTGCATGTCTGTGGTCTGTCTATTGTGGCCCTCGTAATCTTGCATGCTTGCGAGGTGAAGCAGGAAAGCATCTTGTTCGGCAAACATCTCCTGTAAAGTTTGAATTTCCTATTTCCTTGTATGCCAGTTGTAGACATTACTTGAATTAGAATCTAATCTTCTATGGATGATTTCTAAACCAACTTGGCAACATTTTTTGTTTTACCTTGCATATCAATCTGTCTTTCCTCAAGACACCCTCCTCGGCAGTTTTGCTGTTTACTTTCTCTCTTTTGTTTACTTTGAAGATATTTGCTATTTCTGGCTCCCCGGCTAATTTAGTCTTAAGGTTGCCATCTTATAAATGAAGATGCTAGGCAAAACGCTTGTTGATGAAACAGAAGGTGAAAGGGTGAAGCTAGCCTGTGCCAATTGGCCTTCCCACGTTGGACCACTGCTCGCTAAGGGTCTTGACAAGCAATCCTTAAATTATTGCAGCTCAAATTGTTAAAAACAAATATAATTGTATTCGTGTTACATGGGCAACATTCATGTTCACTCGTGCTCAATGTGCCAAGCTTACTTTAGCACAATCTTCTGATCGTTTGAACCTGACGTAAGCCGAAGCAGCAAAAGCCAATAACAATCATTTTCTGTTACGCAAGACTCTTCTACTGCAATTGATGTGCTTGGGTCACATAACTTAATGTTCTGCTTGATAACCATTTCGATAGGCCATCAAAATACAGTCAATAACACATAATCAAGCACGAAGATTTGTAAAAGAGAAGATTGCAATAGTAAATAACTATGAGTTAAAAAATGGAAACAACTCAGAAAAACATAAAAGAGGCGGAAACTCTATTTTAAATATTCCAAACCTCAAAATCTGAAACCCGGGGAAACTCTCCCTCATCAAAAGAACTGGGTTACATCAATGTTAGTTCTACTAACTCAATTAAGCGACCTACTCAACATGATTAACAGAACATAATACCATACAAATGAAAAAAAAAACCTAAAATTCATGTCTTTATAAAGAACACATAGAAATCTTACCCTGTCAAAGAAGTACTGAAAATAGCTTCAACAACTTGAGTTCCTTAGCACCAAACGACCTATCTTGTAGCTCCCCGCAGTTAATAAGGAAGAGAAGAGATGAAGGTCAGGCTTGAAAACATTTGAGCAGAAACTTGAAAACCAAGCATATTCTTTCAATCAAACGATTACACCTTACAACATGGTTGTCTGAATCATGGGATTTTACAGAATATGTTATCGTGAAACTTGCTAGCTGATTAATGAATTAACTGTGACAATGTAATTCAGTAAAATATATGTACTGATGTTCTCAAGACATTAATGTGTTTTTGTTTTTATATAAGGTGCAATATTTTTCTTATCATATGATATATATTAATGATGTCGTGACACATTGAAAAATTAATTTTCTCGGACTAATGAGTGGTTACTGTAAAATCAATTCTCTATTGGAACATGTAACACTCCGATACTTAAGTTATTACTTGTATATGTAGAGAAAATAATGGACAAGAAAAAAAAATATGGAAGGTGCAAGGAAGCATATCTTAGTGTTGCGAGATTATGGACTTGGTATGCTAGAAAAGAAAAAAAGTCCTCTCTTTGATCCAATGACTGGATGTATTTATACACAAAGACTTGTAATTTCTTCATTGAAAAAGAAGTCATGTCATTGACCAATCAAGGTCTCTTATTGGTTAGTGTTATGTTGTGTCATGAGTTTTGTGTCTAGTACATGATTGAAGAAGAATATAATCCATGTCAATGTGATATAGTGTATTTATTTTCACTCGTGTTTATATAGGTTGGTAGGCGTAGCATAAATGTAGTTATTAGTGATAAAAAAACAATATTTATCTTGCAAAAAGTTTGAGTACGAGACATAAAAACTATATGTGCTGTATATTAAAATTAGTAGTCAACCAGTAGATCTGGTCGCTCAAGCCAAGTTTAGGCAACTGTTTCCCATGTCGAGGCCCAAACAACCCAAATAATTTTTTCTAGGTAAATCATATACATTCATTAAAAACAGTTGGGATTACAAAGGATATGAAGATTATGTCTAGGAGTGTTTTTTTTTTTTCAAACCAGAGATATTGTGAAAAACGTTACAGCTTATGTATAGAATGTTGCAAATTTGATGAAAAATTATTTTTATAGATGTCCTTCAAGGGATCTACATCATGCGGCATCTATGCCATGCATGTTACATCCAATACGTTGAAAATGTCTTTGGCTGAAGCAAATACATTTGCCTCGGGGGTATGTTTGCTACAGGGGTGAAAATGGTTGACGGATCGAAATAATGGTGGTTTTTGCCTCAAAACTGTGGGCTATGGGCTTGCATCAATTCTATCTACTGACTGCTTAAGCCCACAAACAGTTGGGCTTCACTTTCTAAACTTCAGTCGGCTGCCGAAGATGACAAGGGAGGATTTTTGTGCTTCCCCATGGAATCTTCCAAGAAAATTATCAATAGGAAGTGCTTTTATGTCTGAGATGATCCTAACTGCAAGCATGATTCAACAAGCCAATGGTTCGAGCTTCTTTTAACAAATGTGCGATGGCGAATCTACATAGAGTTGAGTGGGGTGACGTTACCCCCTCTCAAATACTCTATTGGAAAAATAAATAGTAATAAATGAAGAAAACCTAAATAAAAAAACCCAAAGATAATACAACTGCATTGACCGGAAATTTCACTCAGAATTTCTAGTAAATTACAAAGGAAATTTCCTGGCGCTTTCTCATGTACATGAATTGAAAAACTATCGTTGATTGACTGACTTGCTAAGCATTTGCTGCTCGAAATTTCCTAAAGCAATTTACGGAGGAAATTTCCTTGTGCTCTCTCTTGTACATTATTAGAAAAACTGTCATTGACTGATTGACTTGCAAAAGTATTTGTATGAAAACTAAAGAATTAGAGCTTTTAAATTTTTTAAATTATTAAAAACATCCAATTATTTTTTTAAAAAAATCAAGAATAAAACATCAACTATTTATATAATTGCTAAATAAATCTAATAAAATAAATTGGACAAAACTAGTAAATAATCCAAAAATAACTTGAAAATAAATATATCTCCTCAATATGAATTCAGTATGTTTTCTATCTTGATTAGCTGACTTACTAAGTTAAGCATAAACGAACTTTACTCTAAAAGTTTGTTTAATATTTTACTTCAAAGTTTCCTTCTCATATTTTTTACAATGTATATGTTATTTGATTAGTCTGATCATAGAATATATTAAACATTGACTCGAAATTCTAGACTGAAACTGGCTTAAATGCTGGCTACTAACCCTTTTTTGCTGGATCCATGGGGAGAGAATCAGGGTAGAAAATGTGATTTCTTATTCAAGATCGTGGACAATACGCTCAAGATTATGGGAAGGTGTTTTTTGTTTACTAGGAGGATCAATTGGTAGCTAGGATTGGGTTGAAAAGAGGGAAAAAAGTGGTAGCCTTCCATATATGTTTAAGTTACCCAGATTTCTGCAGATTCTAGGAACAAAACGACGTCATTTTCGTTTTTCTTTCAATAACAAAATTTTTCCTTTCCTTCAATCAATGTGAAAAGGCGTCATTTGGCTTTAGGTTTTCTTCATTTGGAATAATGCTAAACGCACTATGTGAAATTATGCTAAACGCAACATTTTAGCACCTTTTGTGCTTCGATCCCTACTGTTTGAGAGGGGGTAGCAACATTTTAGCACCTTTTGTGCTTCGATCCCTACTGTTTGAGAGGGGGTAACGTTCGTTACCCCCTCTCAATCTACATAGGAAGGATCGATTCTTTTTTGAAGCCAAATTTAAACATTAAAAGAATTAAAGGGGGATGAAGTTGAGAATTTTAATAATTTTATAAATTATTTTAAATAAAATAAATAGTAATAAAAAAATATAAATCAAATATAAATGAAAAATAAATTAAATGGTTGATGTAAAGATTTGGAGGATCAAATATAGAAATCCATGAGGAGATGGAAAAGAATAAAAAAAACAAATGCCAAATTAGAGCTCCTCTAGCCACACAGGCCGCTCAGACATAAAGGGATACTGCGACGTATCGAACATCACCACAAAAACCAGCTCACACGCTTAAAAGGCGTGGGAGTCGCCACACGCTGACTGGAAGGATGATCCAACAAGCCAATGGTTCAAGCTTGTGTTAAGAAATGTGTGAAGTGGTGTTTGTTGTTTAGGTGGGATCCTTAAGTCAAGTGTTAATGACTTTTCAATGCTGCATGCTTTTAGTTTTGGTCCTCGTTTCTGTAAATAGACTGCTATTTTGGGAATCCAATCTGTTATGCAAATTTGAGACTCGATTATTAAGGAGAAAATTGCATTATCATTCACCAAATTACTACTTGTAAAACGAACTTAATTCCACCTAACTAAGCTTCGAATTTCAAATTAGTCGGTTACCTAATTCCTATCCAAAATCCTCACAAAATCTAATTACAAGAGGATTTCTCTTGTTTTTCCATCTTATTTACTCGTACGATGGAAAGAGTGGATAAAATTATCCAAAAAAGAAACTGATGTGTTTTGCAGGCTGGCATATACCTTTGCAGCTACATGTAATCAAGGAACCGTGTGCCTTTAATGCTTTCTGATTGGTTGGTGGATGCCCATATATCTTTTATAGGCTGAGGACGAGCTCAAAACTGTCATATATCCAGATTAGAATCCCATCTGGTTTTAAATCAATAAATGTTCTTATCTCTTGGCTAGTATATAAATGTGCTAGGTGATTAGACAAATAATACTGGTTCTCTTAGGTGGTTGAGCTTTGGAGGGTTTTAGCGATGAAGATGCTAGGCAAGAATTTTCAAGCCATTCTCCTGTTTAGCTTTATTCTTTATGCAGTCCCATGTTATTCTCTTCCGTTGAGAACCCAAGGTAGATGGCTTGTTGATGAAAGAACAGGAGAAAGAGTGAAGCTACACTGTGCTAATTGGCCAGCCCATGTTTTTCCAATGTTGGCAGAAGGTCTTGATAAGCAACCCTTGCCATTCATTGCATCTGAAATTGTAAAGAACAATTACAATTGCATTCGTTTCACATTTTCTACACACATGTTCACTAGATATGCAAATCTTACAATTGAGGAATCCTTTGATCGTCTAAACCTGAAGAAAGCTAAGGCTGGGGTGATCAAGCACAACCCTTTTGTGCTAAAAATGACTGTCCCTCAGGCCTATGAAGCTGTTGTTGATGCTCTTGGGGCTTTTGGTATAATGATTGATGCTGATAACCATATAAGCGAGCCAATTTGGTGCTGCAGCAATGATGATGAAAATGGCTTCCCAAATGATCCCCACTTTGATCCTGAGGAGTGGATAGAAGGCCTCAAATTGGTAGCCCAGCGCTTTAAGGGAAAAAGTCAGGTATTCTAATTGAACTTTCCAAATTCCTTCTTAAATCACGCTCAGATCTTTTGAAGGCGATGAGGACACGGTTCTCTGTATCTTTTATATAAATAAAAGATCTTTTTGGTTTGATAATGCCATCAAGATTTACATCAGTGTAGATAATTAACCAATGAATCATGTTATTGTAGCTCATCAGCATTGGATTGCGCAACGAACCCCGCGGCAAGAATCAAAATGCAACTCTCTGGTTTGATCATTACATCATGGAAGCAGCAGCACAGGTTCACCAGGCCAATCCAGATGTGCTCGTGATTGCTTCAGGCTTAAATTTTGCCACGGACTTGACATACTTCAAGAATCATTCCTTAAAATCTAATTTTGATAATAAGTTGATTTTCGAGGGACACTCGTACTCATGGGGTGGTAAGGGCAATCCCTGGGTGGATGGATCAGTAAATAAGGCTTGCGCAGATAAGATTGGATCACTAAACAACAATCTTGGCTTTGTTACTAATGGTGAGAATGCAGTTCCTTTATTTTTTAGTGAATTTGGTATCGATAGGAAACAAATGCCTGCTGATGATGATAGATTCTTGAGTTGTTTTTCTACTTGGGCTGCTGAGAAAGACTTGGATTGGGGCTTGTGGGCTTTGCAAGGAAGTTATTATCTTAGACAAAACGTCACTAACATGGAGGAATATTTTGGAGTCCTGGAAATCGATTGGGATCGTGTAAAAAACCCAAAAGTTGAAAGGAGGTTGGGGCTTCTTAAGCAAACACTTCTAGGTATGTCTACTTTTGATTGATTACACGTTCTTTCCTCTGCTATATACTTCTTTTCTCTGTCATTTGCTACTCTTTTGAAAAGAAATCCTGGCATGCAGATCCAAAATCAACGGCTCCTCTGAACTACATTATGTACCATCCACAAAGTGGTGCCTGTGTAGGTGAAGGGATGGATGGGCAGATTCGTGCAGGCAATTGCAAGGGCTTGACTAGGTGGACCCACAATGGACATGAAGGTCCCCTTGAGTTGAAGCGAACTGGGCTGTGCCTCAAAGCCATTGGCGATGGACTGCCACCAATCCTAACCCCCGACTGCTCACAAACCACTTGGAAACCAATCTCCGCCAGCAAACTTCACTTAGCTTCCAAAGATCACAGGGGAGAATATCTGTGCTTACACTTGGAGCCTCCATTTGCTGGAAATATCGTAACCAAGAAGTGCATCTGCGTTGGAGATGATCCTACGTGCAAGGATAATCCAACAAGCCAATGGTTCAAGCTTGTTGAAACAAATATTGAGAATTAGATTTGGTTTTCTATTTCTTTATTTATCTTCCCTTTCCATATGTTTTTATTTTAGGTTATTGACGTTTTCCTAATGGATTACTAATTACCATTATTCATTTTTAATATCTGTGATTTAATCTGCAGTTGTTTTGATGAATTTTTAATTGTCTAAAATTAGTTTTTTTGCCTTTTTTCAATCAAACCGCTAAAACTAGCTAGATATTTGGAAAATAATTCTTGAATCAATGTTTATAATATTCACTACAGTTATAAGAATCTGGCTTCTGACTTGTTCCAAGAACTGTCAATCCAATTTATTTATTTTATTATTATTATTTTAAAATAGAAGTGGCCAGCCTCGAGGTCATGGTTGAAAAATCAACTAGTAATAGGAATAGAATTAAAATTTAGGAGAAAAAGCAACTAGTAAAAAATAGGAAAGATTTTATAAAAGGCAAATCCAAATAAACAAAGATTCAAAATTTTCAATAAAAAAATATTCAGTGATAAAATTTAAAAAAAAATAAAAAAAACAATGAAAAAAATTTTAAGCCAACCCTGGTTAAATTGCTAACCTTGCCAACATGGACATAAGATTGAGATAACCTCATAAAAAAAAATAAAGATAAATTCCAAAAAAACCACATGTTGAAATATGAAATTGAAAATAAATAAATTTTATAAAAGGACCTAAAAAATACTAAAGTCAACTCGTGTTAACCTTTGAAACTCATGACCTATATTATACGGCAAAGACTAACCCCATAAAAGGTAAAAAAGAAGAAGAAGAAGAAAAATCCACTACTAAAAAAAATATCAAGGGATGAAATTTAAAAAAAAACAATAAAAAAGATCCAAAACAAAACAAACAACAAAAAACGAATGGGGACCAAATTCAACATAAAAATAAATTAAAATTAAATGTTGATAGATGAAATTAAAAACAAAATGCAATTAGTAAAAGGTTTTAAAAAAAAATCAAAAGAATAATGATTAAATTTGATATGAAAATCAAATTTAATCAAATGACGAGGATGAAATTAAAGATGAAATCAATCAAAAGTAGATAAAAAAAAAAACAAACAAAACAAATGGAAATCAAAAGAAGAAGGGCCAAATTGGATATCAAACTTTAATGACAGGGCACCTTTATAATTTGGCAAGGAGAAGAGAGAGAAAAGAGGGAGGAGAAGAAAAAAGTCAATCGAAACCCATCCGTCACTTCATCATCCACGTGCACCACACCACTGTGTATAAGATGTTTGCACACTTTCAACGCCATTGTATATGGAGTATCTTAACAGCTGAACTTCGTCACATGTGTCTTTTGAAGGGTGTAGGCGGTGTCCACTCACATATTTAACGCGAGAGTTACAAAAGAATTGAGATAAAAAGACCAAATTACCCCTGCATGGAAGTTTATTTTTTTTTAATCCAATGGCATTTAAGTAATTTCTTTGTGCATAAAAGCCACCTTTTCTTTTTATTAATATTTTATATTTACTAAAAGACCAAATTACCCTTTATTCAATGTGACCATAACAAAAAAACCAAGAGTAAAAGACAGAAAAAACTCAGCAAGGATGTTTTAATTTTTTTGATTTTAAGGGTTGTTAGGTAATTTACTCGTGCTTAGAAAATGAAAACGTCAATAGAACCCCTAGATGCTAGTTCATTTTTTTTTTTGTCTTAAGGTTATCTTAGTCATTACACTGTTCAAAAACAATTTTGAAAGACTGTAATGAGATAATAACAAGTGTGTCCCTATAAATAAACTATTTTACCCCTCAATTGTAGTTAAAATGATTGTTTTTTAAGGGAAAGTGAGGTTTTTATTGAATTGCTACATTGAAAACCCAACACAGAGTTTTCTATAATCATTACAATTTATAAAAGGGCTAGGGCTTAAAACAAGGACTTTAACTTTATGTGTGTTTATTTTTGTAATTCAACCTATTTTTTAATTATTTTTTTAAAATATTTTTTGTTTAAAAAATATTAAAATAATGTTTTTATAAGTACTTTTCAATGATTTTGATATGTTCGTATAAAAATTAAAAATAAATCTAAAAAAAATATTATTTTAATATATTTTTAATTAAAAAATATTTTTAAACAACACCTTACACCATATTCGAAAACTGACACTTTATACAAGTTGTAATATGTATTAAAACAATTCTAAAAATAGAACAAAATACCGACTAAGGGCCTGTGTAATATTATAATAACAATTATATTTCAAAATATTTTTTATTTAGAAATATATTGAAATAATTTTTTTTTATTTTTAAAAATTTATTTTTGATATCAATTAATCAAAATAATCTAAAAATATAAAAAAAAAATTAAAAAATCTAATCACAAAAGCAATCAAGCTATGGAAAACGCGCAAACATCCGCACAAAATGCGGTTTGAAACATACATTGCCTAGTCCATAGAGAGGCCTGGAAAGTAAGCA
>Ga0307518_10003834_pt1 | contig 10821 bp, 5 predicted proteins | sample 25_EM_MG_FD_203889 | JGI IMG/M metagenome (GOLD analysis project Ga0307518, IMG submission 203889) | Populus trichocarpa ectomycorrhiza microbial communities from riparian zone in the Pacific Northwest, United States - 25_EM | ecosystem: Host-associated > Plants > Roots > Unclassified | place... | reverse complement strand
GCATGTACACAACAATGAGCTTTGCTGCCTATAGGATGATGCACTTGCCAGCAGCCATAAAAACCTGCACCAGCATCATTTGGGGCACTCTATTTCCTTCATAAAGACTACAAGCTCGCCCATGATTAATCCTTGTTACCACTTAGATATAGGGATATCTCAAGGTAGAAGAGTTTGAAACTGAGGGTGCATGGGGGAGGTATTTGCCCACCAAAATTGTTGTTTGGCAGCTTGATAAACTCTAATGTCGTCAACTGCTCTAATTTTACTCTAGACAATAGTTGTAGATATGGCAAGTTTTCTAAATAAGCTGGTAGCATACCTCCTCGATTATTTCAAAAAAGATCTAACTGTTACGAGTTCTTCGGTTCTTTTTTTTTTTTTTTTTTATAATCATCGAGAATATATTGAAAAGGCTATAAAGCTAATAGCCAAAGTGAAATAGAAAAATATATATATAAAAAAAAAGAAACAAAAAAGAAAAACACAGACTTAGAGTTGGTAAGTAGTGATGGAAGCATCTTTTATAGATATACCATCCTGAACAATTTATTACAAATCATGTCAAATTAAAGTAGTGATGGAAGCATCTTTTATAGATATAATTGTAGGCAGGTGGAGAGTTTTTAATTTACCTTGAGTTGGTAAGGTGCCATCAAGGTGACATTCACTGACAGGCAATAAAACTTCAAAAGCAGACAATGCTTCAATATTCGGAAGAATCCATGTTGGGAAAGAACTACGATCGAGGAATAACTATTCAAGGTTTCTCCCAATAACTGAAGCAAATTGCATTGCCGTGGACTTTTTCCAGATTAACTAATTCTAACTTCTTCAAAAAATCATCGTTTAAAAAAAAAAAATTCTTTAAATGTTCATGATCGAATTTGGTTAGGTAATTGAGTCATGTTCAACTCGCTATGTCAATTAAATTTGGTTGGGTCAATAATTTTTTTTAATTTTAATTAAAACTCCGACCCATAGCTCTATATCATAAGTTTTTCAAGTGAAAGTCATAAGTTCGGGTTTAATAACTATGTTTTACACTACCATTTTGTAGCCCTAGTACGGCATGCATGCCACCTTCCTTTCCTATTCATTAACAGGAAGTTACTGTGTTGTCTACTAATTAACATCCATTCTCCATGGATTATCTTCTTAGTATCCGGAGGATAACCAATTTAACACTCCAAATCTAGGAGAAGGTAAATGTGTCAGCTGCAACGGACGAAGGGAAGGGCCAAGGCGAAGGGAAGATGCGTATAACACATATGTAGAATACTATGAAAAGCTAAGAACTCCATCCCTGAGACTAAGCATTGATAATAATATCTACAGTTGAGAGACAAAAGAGTTGAGTTAAACTGGAGAGACATCTAAGGGGATGAAACTCTCTCATGAGAATATTTGAAGACACTCTCAAAATAGTTACTCAACTAGAACGATCAGAAGAAAGAAGTAATTAAAAACAAGGTCGTTCATGATTTCTAGTGGTTCGAAAACTTGAGAGCGTTTCCTCATTGGAATTGCAAGTGTGTCCTTGAACTACCTTTGGTTTTAGCTTGTTTGTTGCTGTCTTTCTTTTCATCACCAGCCATGCTTGTGTTTAATTTACATTGACAAGGCTTACCTTAGGGGGAACATCACCTGAAAGAGAACTATGAATGACATTTAGAAATGTAATTAAGCAGATATGTATTGAAGCTCCTAAGCCATTGTGATACAGAAGTCGGCCACAGTTTCCAAGTGGGAGGGGATTACTCCACTAAAATGTTTCTACCGAGGTCAAGAAGACCAAATGTTTGAGATGGGAAATATGGAATTTTTCAAGATACCAAAAACTCCGAATCCTGACAGGTTTAAGGCCTTGACTTGAAGTCTGCTGTTGGAGGATAACAAGAAACTAGTTGAGAAGGTGAAAAATGTCATGCAGATTTTTTTAAAAGTTAAAAGATCAAGGGGCCGGTACGTAGATTAGGATTCTTTCCAGTGAGCACGGATAATGCAGAATAATAAGAAAACAAAAATGGTATGCAGATATGCATAATGCATAGATGAAAAATATTTTAAAAAAAGTGAAATATGATCATAAAAGAAAGACAATATATATGTCTGTAATGAAGGAGGAAATTGATGATATTTGCATGTAAGGAAGACGAAGAATCTCTACCCTCCTAACTGACAGTTGCTCACCAATGGAAATACGATTTTTCTGAAAAATTCAATTGTAATTCTACCTCTCATCCAATTATCTAGCTATAGTCTTCAGAAACATGATAGTTATTCCAATCCAGCATCCTAATTAAGCCCTCCCTAAAGAACATTAATTCCCCCTTTCCCAGTGAACATGATCATATTGTCCTTCACTAAATCCTTCACCTACCAGAAGAATACATGACTTGAAAAGAATAGTTGACTCTAGAAGCTGTGCTTATGTTCCATACCAGTTCCTATAATCAGATTCAGCTGTCATTTCTATCCACTTGGTCACAGGGAGCTTCCTATATCTGTACATGCAACATTAAGCCCTAACGAGATACAATGCCCACAGAGAGAACAAATCAGTGTTCATAGATGCACAACTGCGAAAATTGTTAGTAAATGTATCCTACATTGAATAAATAAACTTTAAAAACAATACATAAAGTCGAGAATGAGCCACCCACCACAAGTCTTTCGGATGAAAATAAAATCAACAGCGTAGTCACAGCCTGGATACCCTGGACTAAGCTTAAGGAGAAGCAAGTTGAAGAACAACAAACATAGAATGAAGGTGTAAATTTCATATAGAGCCTGCCAAATCAAGCCTGAACCCTGGATTCCCCCACTAAGCTGAGTCCTAGATGTACAAATGTTCCATTCCCAGCTGGTGGAGAAAAAGAAGTGAATATTTCTTGCTGTACTCTTCATCGGAAGTCAATAAATTAATTAATCATATCCAAGAGCAGCAGAACTCAAGATTTGAGTGGAGATAATAGTCTTTTATGGGAATTTACTGATAAAAACACAGCTCAAGACGGAGCAATACAGAAGCTAGTGGTTTTCTAATGTTTGTTAGACCTGTTGGGATTATTTTAATCCCAATAAGAAATCCTCTCATGTCTTCACTCCCTCCAGAAATTATGGTGGCGCGCCGTAATTATGCTTATTTCTTGTGATATTATTATTGAGTAACATGTTGTATTGGTGTTTTCACATATGATTCACTGTTGAGTTGGAAGAATGATATCACAAGATAAAATAAAAGGTTAAAGGATGACTTGAGAAAAAAAAGATAAATAAATCTAAAAAAAAAAGCAATTAAAATAATAAAGGTTAAAATTATAAAAAAAAAAAAATCAAAGGACAACAATAAATTTTAAATTTCATATTTAAATTGAAAAGAATAAAAACATTAACAAAAAAAAAATAAAGACCAAAATAATAATAAAAAAGCAATACGCAATCAACTTAGATTCAATTGTGAAATTAAAAAAATAAAAATTTTATAAAAAAAATTGAGAAAAACAAATCAAAAGAATAAGGATCAAGTTGAAAACACAGTATATGATTAAAAAATCGAACATGTAGAATTTTTCAACATGTTTTTTTACATAAAAAAATTTAAATATAAATAAAAAAACTTATGAACGCATCTAATTACATAAATTACAAACTATTTTGTAAATAAATTAAAAAAGTCATCAATGATAAATAAAAATAAAATTGAAAAAACTTGAGTGACAAATATAAATCAAGATATTTAGTCCAATTGTGTTTAATTAATATATTTATAAAAATCAATCTACAATAGAAATTGACACACACATTAAATTTATTGAATAAAAAAAAGAAAGAAATTCCATGTAGGGCTGCACATATTAAAAATATTCTAAAAAAAAGTTTTTTTAGAATTAAAAATAAGTTTAATCTATATAAAATATAAAAAAATTATAGATGAATTACACTAACCTCATAAAAAAATTAAACACACTCAATATAATTAAAAAACAATTTTTATTTCAAAAATGTTAAATAAGCTAAAAAAATCATAGAGAAGGGGTATTAAATAAAACATAAATGCAAATATTATTCTTAAAAATACATATAAAAAAATAGTAATTAAAAAAAATAAAAATAAAAATATATATATATAAAAAAGGAATGAAGTCAGACCTAGTGTCTGACCCATAAAAAAGAGCCCACACGCAAGCCTTCATTTTTTTTTTCTAAAGTCAATGGGGTAGATGACCTTGTCAAGAAAAAATAAACAACGCGTCATCTATAATTGTCCAAAATCTGGCACTGTGGCGGCTGGAAAAACAAGACTCTTATTTTTTAATCCAAAAACCTATTTTCAACCTTTTTTTTTATTACAAACACTTAGGAAACACCAGTGAAACCTTGTTTCCTTAAAAAACACAAAAAACTACCTCAAAACCCATAATCAACATGAAAATAAAAAAATTTCCAAACATCATATCTTTTTTTTAGGTGTTTTCAAGGTAAGAAAACACTTAATCTTAACTCTCCTCGTTATTTGAGATCATTTGACACAAAAATCAATTGTTTTAGTGGTCAAAATCATTGCTAACAACAATTTTCTCTTTTTTAACTGAAATCCGGTGACTCTCTCTCTTTCTTCCACTGAAAAATGACTAAAAAAATAAAAATAAAATATGATACTAAAATGTAATGTTTAAAATTATAGAAACTAATCAACCAATAGTTTTATAGAATAAGATACTAAAATGAACTTTTTAAACAAATAGCAAAGCTACTAATTATGTTACCTGTGTTTTTCACTTAAGCCCTGTTTCTTTCAATTCAACCCTCACCTCCCAAAAAACATGTAATTGGGATCCAAATTGGGTTCAAAAGGGCTTAATTGTGCAAAAAACAGTTTAAGGACTAAATTGAGATTTTTCAAAAAAATAACTATTACAATCTACAATGAATTATGAGATGAAGAGTGATAAAAAAAGGCATGGTAAAAAATCTACTCGCTTTATATATCATGTTAATGATGAATATGTAACTATATAAAGGGTAAATGAGTTAGAGTCTTATTTAAATGATTGCTCGAGATATGCACCACTTGGTGTGTATTTACTATTATAGTAGTTTTATGATTGTATTTTAAAAAAATAAGTTTAATAAAAGCAATAAATTATAGTTTTTCATAACCAAAGTTTTAAGAGAGAGTTTTAATGAAATCCAATTGTAGTTTTTTTTAAATCAAAGTTTCGAGAGAAAGTTTTTAGAGAAATCATGCAAATATATATTATGTATTGATTAACCAAATATTTTTGAAACTATAATTAGACTAAAAAGAATTTTTTATTTTTTTCTTAATCACTACTAATAAAAAAAAACGTAACAAATGTATAATGTTTTAATAAAAAAGAGGTCAACAAGAGTCAAGCAAATAAAATTTAAAGGTTTTAAGAAACGAAAGACTAAGTTATGATTCTGTTAATAATTCAGGGACTGAAATATTAATTTACTCATCTTACAATCCATTTGCCACTATTTTCTCACCCAAATCCCTCCCGCCAAACAAAAAGGGTTTAAGCTCCTCTCTTTTCTCTCCAATTCAAAAGCCCTAACCCCCAATTTTCTCAAATCCAAACCCTAACCACAATGAGCTACGCTGCCTACAAGATGATGCACTGGCCAACCACCATAGACACGTGCGTCTCCGGTTTCGTAACCCATTCTCGCTCCGAGTCAGCCCATCTTCCTCAACTCCACACTGACGATCTTGACTCTGACTGGCCTTCACGCCGCCGCCACGGTGGAGGAATTGGCCCTACTCCGAACCTAATTGTTGCTTCCGGTAATGTTCTTGAACTCTATGTTGTCAGGGTTCAAGAAGAGGGGGCGAGGAGTTCGGGTGAATTGAAGCGTGGTGGAGTTATGGATGGTGTTGCTGGAGCTTCTCTTGAGCTTGTTTGCCATTACAGGTATGGTAAATTTGAAAAAGGAACGATCGTTTTGAAGGTTTTAGGGGTTTGGGTTTGCTGGTTTTGGATGAATTTGGAAATTTGATTGAAAGAAGGTAGATTTTAGTGGTGTGTGTGGAAATTTAGGGTTTAGGTTCTCGGGTTTGGCTCATTGAAATATCTGATTAAACAGTATGCTGGTCTTAGATGAATCTGTTGTGGGTTTGGCTCAAAATGGAAACCTGATGTTTGTGTTTTTTGGGTTCGGGTAAATTGGAAGCTAAACTAGCTAACATTTTCTGGTGGATGTGTGGATTTAGGTGTTTGTAGTTTTGGGTTTGGGCCAAGTTAGAGACTTGATTTTTATTCCGAGGTTATCAATGTAATTGTTCATTGTTCCTGTCTTTTTCTCTCTATTTTTTTTCTTGTCTTTTGAAGGGTAATGTTGAATTGGTTTTGCAGGTTGCATGGTAATGTTGAGTCAATGGGGGTGTTGTCTGTTGAAGGTGGTGATGATTCTAGGAGAAGGGATTCTATTATATTGGCATTTAAAGATGCAAAGATTTCTGTTTTGGAGTTTGATGATTCAATTCATGGACTTCGCACAAGGTAAAGTTTTATACTGTCTATCATCATCATTGATGTGGAGCTTTTGATTGCATTTTGGTAGTTGTGCTACTACAAATCTATTTGATTTTCTGACATTGTTTTACTTCTTGTTTTGTTTAAAATTGATTCCTTTTCAGCTCTATGCATTGTTTTGAAGGTCCAGACTGGCGTCATTTGAAAAGAGGTAGAGAATCATTTGCAAGAGGTCCATTGGTAAAGGTTGATCCTCAAGGAAGATGCGGAGGTGTTCTTGTTTATGATTTGCAGATGATAATACTTAAGGCTGCTCAGGTAACTTTTCCTGCTTAATGTAGTCAAACTTTTAACTCTCTGTAATCCAAGTTATTCAACTACTTCAACCCTTTTTTCCTTTAAGATGAATCATGTTTTTGTAAATAGTAAAGTAATCACGCCTGATAGAATTACAACATAAAACTGTTCTAATGTTTTTTTTTTAATGGCTAAATTGTTTTAGTGTTGTGAATGTCAAAGGGTCTCGAGCTGGATGTTGCCGTTATACACAAGGCACATTTTTATATATGATATGAACCCAGATACCATCCGGGATTAATTCTGAAATTAAATGAACTATGAACCATAACATTTAACTCATTCCTGTATAAAAAATGAACTATAAAAAAATAATAAAAAACAATAAAGAAAGCAACTCTTGACAGACCCTTGGAGATATGGTTTTTGTACAGGCAGAGAAAAAAAAAAGAACTCTTGGGGTTTATACCTTCAGCAATATTTTGGGTTTTGTGCAAGGAGCAAAGTGAAAGAGCTTAAGGGGAAGAGTACTGATTCTAATAAATCCACTGCTTTCCACAGATTGACTATAGCACCAACAGCTAGCTCACTGTTGCTTGGTATTGGATCTTTCCTATATGAATAATTTTCCCTTCATTGGGAACTCCTACTATTTTTAGTTTGTGTACCTACATTATTCTTTCTTTAAGAAGACAGTTTCCCATGATCAAGCTTGGTAGAGCTCCAAACTCTGAAGTAGAATGGACCACTTTGCCAGTTTACCCATCTCAACTACTTGAAGGATTCTTGCCAAAATTTTGGGTTTTGACTTGCTGGAAAGCATATTCTTTTGCAATGAAGACTTCATATAATTCATAGATTATCTGTTCAAGATGTTTACTTTCTGATTTACAGTCATTGAACTTTGTTGGTAGTTTCTTTTGCTTTGTGAATGGGTGGTAGTCTTTGGTGCCTGCATTTATGAGGTGGTTTCTTATAAACGAAATTAAAAATAGTAATGTCTTTACTTTAATCTTTGAGACAGAAAATTTTGACCCTGAAACTTTTGTTGTCAGGCTGGTTCTGCCTTGGTTCAAGATGAAGATGCTTTTGGTTCTGGAGCTGCTATCTCTGCTCATATTGCCTCTTCTTACATCATTAATCTTAGAGATTTAGACATGAAACATGTAAAAGATTTCATATTTGTGCATGGTGAGTCTGGTTTATGAACCCAATTTCCTTTTCTATACCGTGCTTTGAACCTAAAACCTGGGGCTAATGGATGTTTAAAATGAATGTTGCAATATGTGAGCATGTGAACAGTTTGGGTATGGTGGGGGTAGGTCCGAGGTTTGTATCTTACCTATGAAGAATATGTAGATCAAACTAGGTTTGGGTTAATTTTTGAAGATAAAGACTTTTCTGAATTATAGATACATATGCATGCCAAACTTTTTGTACTGCATAATTTTAATTGACATTTTAAATTGCTGATTGCAAGTTTGAAATCTGGTAGTCTACCTTTCCACACACTGTCTTCATACGATGATATTCTTCATAAGGCATTAGCATGTTGTATGAGCTAGTTGTGTATTCTCATTTTAACATGTACACAAAGAGCTTTGATCATTTTACATTTCTGACACTGTTTGATGTTTCCTGATGTGTTGCAATATGCAGATTATATTGAACCTGTGGTGGTTGTCCTTCACGAGCGAGAGCTTACTTGGGCTGGGCGTGTTGTGTGGAAGCATCATACTTGCATGATTTCTGCTCTTAGTATCAGTACAACTTTGAAGCAACCTACCCTTATATGGTCTATTGGAGTATGTTTCTAAAAGAACTACCTTAAGGAATCAAAAAATTAATATTAGAAAAGCTGTGTTTTGGCCAAATTTTTGTCACCTTTATATGAAATTTTATAAAGGCCTATTTCTTGAGACATATGCCTAGTGACGTAGAACAATTATCCTAGGAGTTATGAACCAGATTGACAAGGCCAAACCTGAAAAGAAGTCCACAAAGAAACCTAAAAGCAACTTATATGAAACATGAAATTACTATTTTCCTGTTTTAATTATTTTCCTAGTTAATTTTGGATTTTAATTATTTGTTTCCTATTTACATTAGGACTTTTAATTTAATTAGTATTTTACCATTTAAGAATCGTAATGCTAGATTGATTCTATTAATTAGATAAGTTTTAATTAGGAATCTTTTCCTATAAAAGATTTTAGGACTAATATAAATAGGGATATCTAGTTTATTTTATGGAGATAAAGACTATTATTTAGATTTAATAAAAATACTACAGAATTTTCTCTAGATTTCTCTACAGTTAGGTCTCCATACGTTGTGCTACCTTGAGACATCTAGCCTTGTATATATTCATGGTGGGAATGGATATTATCAAAGCATCACTTTATAGAAGTTTTGGCATTTTTAATAAATATTTTCAAATCATCATAATAATTCTGATCTCTAATGAAGATGTCTTAGTTTTCTGCTTTGGGTTAAAACTGGTGGTCTCGCATTTTTCCATCTTATTGGACATTGTCTCAAGCAATAACTATGTCATACAGCCCCCCAAAAAATTCATATATTATTTGAGAGTTTGCAGAGTTTTTTCTTACATTTGTTTTCTCCTTCAGAATCTCCCGCATGATGCGTATAAGCTGCTTGCAGTGCCATCTCCCATTGGCGGTGTTCTTGTGATTGGTGTGAACACTATCCATTATCACAGTGAGGTAAGCTCAACTGCTGCCAGAGTCTGATTTCTTATGGATATATTTCTAGTTTTATTCTTTCATCTGTAAGCATAATAACACACGAGTGTGTTGTTTGTGCAGTCAGCTTCTTGTGCATTGGCTCTGAACAGCTATGCTGCTTCTGTTGATAGCAGGTATTTACTCTGTCTACCTCTTTAAAACCATGCCTTCAGAAAAACAATAAAATATCTGGACTGTGTTGTGTTTTTCTGTCATCGTTTTGTAAAATAGCAAGCCCTTAAATGTGAATCCAATTGATCTGTGCAAAATTTTTAGAAAATTGGCCTCTTCACGCTACTATAGCTTTCAATTGAATTAATCTGCTGTTCAGTTTTCCAGTTTGTCTTATAAACATGCTGCCTTTTTTGTTTGCATTTTCTTTTATTTTTCCCCTTTCATTAGTCAAGAGCTGCCAAGAGCAACTTTCAGTGTGGAACTTGATGCTGCCAATGCAACTTGGCTATTAAAAGATGTAGCCTTGCTGTCAACAAAAACTGGGGAACTCTTGTTACTGACCCTTGTTTATGATGGAAGGTAGCTGTGTCCCATCTCTTTTTTATTTATCTATTTTCTTGCACAAATTAGCAGTTTCCGCATTACTAATAATAACTTGCTTGAAATCCTAAATTCTAGAGTTTAGCCAGCAACAAAGCTGATTGAGAGGAACAGAGCCATGCAGATCCATCTAGTTTGGGACGGAGGTGTCTTTGAATTGAGATTTAGTTTATTTTTGTGATATAGCAAGTGGCCACTATAGTTGTTAAGATTACTTGATATGAGGAGTTCTAGAAGCATGAAAAAGCGCAGAGATGATTTTTTTTTTCTTTCATTTTTTTCTTGTTTTTGTCAGATGTGCAATCTAGATTATTTGGGTATTTATCTGTGTGCAAATTTATGGTTGTTGACATAGTTTTTGAAGTTTGGTTACTGCTATATTTTATCAATGCTCTAAGAGTTTTTTTGCTTCACAAGATGATGGTTATAAATAGCAATGGTGGTCGGCGGTTAGAGAAATTGTTATATTGCTGCAACTCATGTGATGGGATTTGATACTATGCAATGTTACCCTACAGAGATCAAATTTTAAATTCGGATCTAGATAGATTTATAGATTTGAAATACATGTGAAAAGAGATGATATTGAGAAGCTAAACACTTTGGAAAGTTTAGCTTGGTATGCAATTCTTACAATAGGTTAAATTTTGCTGGTCCAAAATTTTCATGTTTTAAGAAATTGCATCATATGTTTCCTTTTTCAAATCATTTTGCTC
>Ga0307518_10003833_pt1 | contig 10821 bp, 6 predicted proteins | sample 25_EM_MG_FD_203889 | JGI IMG/M metagenome (GOLD analysis project Ga0307518, IMG submission 203889) | Populus trichocarpa ectomycorrhiza microbial communities from riparian zone in the Pacific Northwest, United States - 25_EM | ecosystem: Host-associated > Plants > Roots > Unclassified | place... | reverse complement strand
AAATTACCAATTCAACTAGTGGTCAAAATAAAACCTTATTTTATTTTAATTTCTAATTTTTACTTTAAAAATTCCTTTCTCTTTTCAATTTTAATTTTTAATTTTCATAATTTTTTCATCAAGAATTGTTTTTTTTATGTACCATAAGGTAACACACACTTCAACACATAACATAATTAATTAACACCAAACACTCTAGTTAAAATAAAATGGTAATTTAAATAGATAAAATTAAAGATGAGATACTCAAATAAAAAAAATAAGAAATAAACATCAAAAATGATTTTTTTTTCATTAAATATTTTTTTTTATTAAGTGTCATCATAACTTAACGTGTTACAATAATAAAAAAAAACACTTAAATAAAGAAAATAAGTTAAATATATAAGATTAAGATCGAGAAATTCAAATAATAATAATAATAACAGAAAATATTATACACCAAATACTAAGTTTTCTGGTTTAGAAAGAGTGCTCTAAATCTAAGGGAAATTGTCCCAAAAATTTACACTTTTCCTTAAAAAAGAAAGAAAGAAAGTAAATGTTTTAGTGACAAACAAAAACAAAGGCCATCCGTGGGACAGGGACAAATCCACTTTCTGCGATCTGTTGCTAGTTGCTACCAACGGTTCTTTGCCCTCTCTCTTCCAATTTTAACCTCATTCCAAGATTAAATTATTAATTAACACCAAATTTAAACATATCTCCTTCCATAAAAACCACCTCAACCTATCCACTTAGCTGTTGTTATTAGCTTCGGCTCCGAGCCACACTACATTACCGTTACACCGAACCGGAATTTAAAATCTGTCCAATCCACCCTCATTTCTCTCCCAAAATAGGCAGAACATTGCTCTCTCTATCTCTCTAGATTCTACGTACTTCTCTTCTTCTTTTTAACAAACTAAAAATGGTGTCCAAGTCCCTCAAAAGAAGCCCCACAAAATCCATAAAGGATCCGGGGAGCCACCGTCGCCGCCGCCGCCACAGGAAGAAATCCCCCGGGAGAACCACCTCCGCTGTCATTATCTCAACCATCAACAAAACTATCTTCACTTGCAAGCGCCGCCTCTCCAAGCTTTTCTCCAAATTGGCCCGCATTAGCACCCCAAATAGCCGCTACAAAGGCTACAATATCTTGAAAAATGGGTCCAAATATCATGACCAAAAAATTGAAAGCGATAGCATTTGTAGAGTGCATTTGTTTAATGAACCTTTACCACCCTTGATTTCTCCTGGTAAGAGGACTGTTTTTCTTGATCTTGATGAGACCTTAGTCCATTCTAAAGCTGGCCCACCACCCCAAAAGTTTGATTTTGTTGTGAGGCCAGAGATTGATGGAGAGACAATGAATTTTTATGTGTTGAAGCGTCCGGGAGTTGATGCTTTCTTGGAGGCTCTAGGAGCTAAATACGAGGTGGTGGTGTTCACCGCCGGGTTAAAGGAATATGCGTCGCTGGTTCTTGACAGGATTGATACGAGGGGGCTGATTTCACACCGTCTTTATCGGGACTCTTGCAAGGAAATTGATGGCAAGTTTGTCAAAGACTTGTCGGAAATGGGGAGGGAACTGAGGAGGGTGGTGATTGTTGATGATAATCCCAATTGCTACATATATCAGCCCAAAAATGCTATTCCAGTGAAGCCCTTTACTGATGATCTTGGAGATTCAGAGTTGGAGAATTTGATTGCTTTTTTTGAGAGGTGTGATTGTTTTGAAGATATGAGGGATGCCGTGAAGGAGTATTTTGGTGGTGAAGGAGATTTGGAGGAACAAGTGGAAGTCTAATTTGTTTTCTCAATTTTCTGTAGTTGTTTTCTTTCAATTTATTACAGGTTTCTTTTCCTGAAATTAGTTGCGTTGAACACAAACTTGTTCAATCCCAATTGAGAAGATAAACTCGTGTGTTCATTAGTAATAATAATATATTCACTTGTAAGTCAGTTCTTCATCTTTGATTATTTGACCAGTGAAGGTTCGATATATTACAAGGAAATTTCATTTCGAAAGGTCGGTGTGAAGTAGTTAATAACTTACTAAAGTTTTAAAAATCTTGGTTTTGTTATTGGAATTTCTGCTTATCTAACTATGTCTTTCCTTGTAACTTTGTGTTCGTCCCTCAATTGCTTGAGGGAAAGAAATCAATTTGCAACTTTTGTAGCCCCTCGTGCACCCTCCCAAAGGGCATGATTCTGAGTTTTGTAGAAGTGCAGAAAGGATGGCCTTCAAGGTGAGGAATTAGAGAAAGTGTTTCAGATTGGCTTCTTGGAATTTGATGCTGGGGAAACTATTTAGTAAAACCATTTAAATATACTTACAGAATAATAAACAAAACATTAATTAAAAGAAAAGTACAGAGCACTTGTACAATTTCATGTCAAAGCCAAGACATGAAAGAAAGTTATTCTCAAGGATTACACCGTATGTAAATGTCCATAGTGTAATTTGTCCGTAAATAGATGTCAACATATTAGTGTGTGTGTATAGCCAATAAATCGATTGTATGTAATATTAACTTTGTTTATGTAAATATATTTAACTTATTAATAAAAATTTATTTTCTTCGATATTCATCAAATATTTAATTAATAAATTTAGAATAAAGATAAAGTTCTTGAGATAAAAATAATTTACATAGAAAATTAAAAAGTTGTTATAATTATGAGAATTCTATTGTATCAAAATATTGTTCCTAAATATTCATAGTCATTGCTCTACTAAGACTAGATATTAATTAGAGCTGTTGAGACTAGTAAATATTATATTCTTTTCTTTATGAAATGAAACAATTGTTCTCATAAGCTGAGAGTATGTGAGATACCTAAAACTAATATGTAGGTTTTTATTGGATGACATCTACACTGAAGTAACCCGTATAAGAATTACATATGGAGAGATCATTTGGGTTTATGGAAAAGCTTACGTGACAGTCATGTAAAGAATCCTTAAACTTGAGATCACTAAGTTATCTTATATAGATAGTGTTATGTTTTGATCTCATTGCACATTGTCTTAATCAATGGTAATAAATGGACAGATATTTAGTATAATATGAACTATATGAAGGTATTTAAGTAATTAAGAGATGATTCATCACTCTATGTGAATTACAAAAAATGTTTCATCTATTCTCAAATAGTATTGATTGTAAATCCTTGTGTAAGGTAGAATAAGATTTGAAAAGAGTTTCAAATCTTATTCAAATAATCAATGACTATGGTGTTAAGAAAAAAACATTATTTGACATACTAGACACACCATATGCTATAATGTCTAAATAGAAACATTATTGATGAAAGAATAATTATTACACTAAAAAACTGGTCACTGAAAGGTTAAGTCAAATCATTTATAACTTTCCTAACGAGATCTCACTATCACTATCTTGACCTAAAAAAAGTAATCTTTCTCGATAAAGTCAGTTGATTAGGATCAAATTCTATCCCTTAGGAACCATACATGCACCTTTTGATGCATACGATGCATCAAAAATTATGAAAAAAAAGGAATCAATATGTAGATCTCATTTAACGAATAACGAAGGGGTTTTTCCTCCATTTTTCAAGAAAGATGGTTTTTTTTACCATCGTTATGTGGAGGATCATGACAAATTGTTAGATATTGTACTTGATCTTCAAATATAAATCAATCAATTGTTAAATTGATAATAAATTAATTTATTTAATCATATTTTATTTGGGATTGTGATTTATATTTGGGCCAATTTATTAGAAAACATATAATGGGTCACACACATAATAAGAATCATTGGTTAGAAATTAAAATGAAATAATTATTCAAATTATGATTTGATTGTAAATAAATTTTATGAATTGAGAACTAGAATGTAATTAATACAGATAATTACAATTCTAGATCTAGAAACAATCAAATAAGGACTTGACTGAATAAATTTCTAAAATTATGCTAAAATAATATATGTGATCAATATGACATAGATGTGTATTCTCTAGTTTAAATATTTGATAGTCAATATCCAAGTATAGGAGTTAAGAACGAGTCATCTAATCTTAGATTAAGTTCTTAAGATAAATGATAAAAAATACAAAACAACAAACACAATCATAAATGAAAATGACAAAATATGTACTCACTAATTCAAATACCTGATAGTCAACATCTAACGATAGGAGCAAAAAATGAGTCATCTGATCCTGGGTTGGGTTCTCGAGATATACGATAACTTATGCATCACGACAAATAATATCAATTGATAACACAAGAGACGTAAACATGTATCCGCTGATTCTATTTCTGTTAGTCAACACCTAAGTTCTTGAATAAAAGACAATCAACATTTTATATCAAACATGTGAAACATCAATATAAAAGACATAAACATGTATATTCTTATTCTATTACTCAATAGTTAACATTCGAGGATAAGAGCCAACAATGGGTCTTCTAATTCTTGATTAAGTTCTCAAATAAAAGACAATTAATACACATTTATATCAAATAAAAATCATGTAATACCAACGTAAAAGATATAAACATACATATATCAATTATATTACCTCATAGTCAATATCTAAGGATAGAAGTCAATAATAGGTCATTTAGTCCTAAGTAAATTTCTTGTAAAAGAATAGTTGATAAACATTTATATTAAACAAAAAAGACACATGAAATGACAACATAAAAGATATAAACATGCATTATGTTGATAAACATTCTATTACTTGATAATCAACCTCCAAGAATAAAAGCTGATAATAGGTCCTTAATCTTGGGTTAATTTCTAAGATAAAAGACAATTGATAGATATTTATATCAAACCAAAAACTCTACATAAAGATTTCACACATAAAATTGATTGATAAAATCTTCATTTCAACACAAACCTCACAACAAACAAACACATATCCATGCATAACATTTCCACACCTAGACCAAACCATTATGCCTTGAATAAATCTATTGCAACTCAATATTCACAACACCATCGGATGGTGTTGATTCTAACCTTATCCCACTTTAAAAAAAAATAGTGACATCATACCCTTGAGGTTATGTGAACCTTAAGACTTCAAGTATTTATCAACAATCAAAAAACAAATGAATAATTAATAAAAAAAAATCCAAAATAAAAAATACATTATTCAATAACATGTTAAAATTATTCAAAAATTCATTTAGAATCAAAATTTACCTTCTAGAATAGTTGGGATCTCTCAAAATTTGCTGAATTAAAGTGAAATAATAGCTACAATATGAGTAGTACTAGCAAGTGGATCACGCTCAGTCATTTTTATATCAATACATTAAAACAATTTAAAAATTTAATTTCAAACTAAAAAAATTCAAAAAAATTTAAAGACATTGTTAAATAGCCAAATAGGGCATTCTTCTTTTTCTTTTTAATCATTTTATTTTTATGTCCTTCTAATTTGGATTGGATTTGGCATGTTAGGTTTTTATTAAGTTAAATATATCTTAACTTATTCTAAAATTAATAATTTTAAAATTACATAATTAATTTTCATATTAATTCATCAACTTCATATTCTTTTCCAACTTATTTATTTCTTTTCTGAGTGGTAGAAAGTGGAAAAGATGAGATGAGAAAATTGGATGGCAATTATGGAAATGTGATACATGTTAAAGGACTCAATTGATAAATTGATTTGTTTCGATATGAAATTGAAAAAAAGGAAACAATTTAAATAGACTTTATGAAGACGGAACATAGAGAAACACAAGGACACGCCAGTGGCTACGAACGATAAGTCTCCCCTAACAGCTTGCTTGCGGATTGCATTTGACAAACCTTCTTTTGATCCTTAATTTTGTATCTCTATTATTATTATTATTATTATTAGAGATCATAAAATTTATTGCTGTTGATGCTGAATTGCTTTTGATTCGTTCTGATAAGAGTTACTTTACATGGTGGACAACCCTGCAAATTCCGGAAATACCCACAATCTGGATTCTAGGGTTTCTGATTTCCATCGTCATACCAGCTCTCCCCCATCGGTAAAATCACTTTCTATTCACCCAATTCAATTCAATTGCTTATTTCCTTAATGTTACTGTGTTGTTGTTGTTGTTTAATTTATTTATTTATTTATGGGAGATTTTTCAATTTATATATATTTCGTTTTTGTGATGTCAAGTTTTCATTCTTTATTACTATAAAACCAGAATAATAAGCAAGAAGTTTTAATCTTTAATATAATTACGTGCTGATGATCACAGGGTAATGGGGGATTAGGGAGCCAAACAATGATTAGACCTGAAAATTGTGGTACTGGGTTATGTGGAGTCTCTGAGGATGGGAATGATGAGAAGAGAGAAGGAACAAAAGCTACCCATCAAAAGTTTAGGAATTACTTTTATTATGACATGCCCCTTTATGAAGAAACTGGAGCTTGGATACCGGTTTCTGTCCCGCCCATGATAGAAAGCGATTGTGAAGAGTGGGCGGATAGAGGTTTTCACTTCAATGGTGGTTATTTTCCTGAAGGTGATATGGGGTGGAGTCGGTATATTGGAGAAGACAATGAGTTGACTATGTGGGATGTGATAGTAGAAATGGTGCTTGCAGCTCGTGGAAAAGTGAATGCAATTGCTTCTGGTGATTTACAGAGGTGTGGGATTTCGTGGCTATCCAGCCATTTACTTGAGCAAGCTTGGCAAGATATGGCTCGGACACTCAATGAAGCTAATTTTGGTAACGTGGCTGAAATTCTTGAAGCGGAGCCTCCTAAATGGTTACCTGATAGCAATGCTTCTGCTTGTATGCTTTGTAGTGTGCGGTTTCATCCGATTATGTGCTCCAGGCATCACTGCAGGTTCTGTGGAGGAATATTTTGTGGTGATTGCTCTAAAGGAAGGAGTTTGTTGCCAGTAAGGTTTCATGTCACAGATCCCCTGCGAGTCTGTGATGTATGCTGTGTGCGACTTGAATCTGTCCAGCCATATTTGATGGACCAAGTAAGCAATGCTGCCCAGCTACCAACCCATGACCTGACAGACCTCAGCACTTTGAGATCGTGGGTTAACTTTCCATGGGGACAGACGATGGGATATGAGATTTATAAAGCAGCAAACACAATTCAAGGTTATAATAAGGTAATTTTTTAAGATCCCATGCTTTCTTTAATTTCTTTTGCCATTATTGCTGAGGCTTAACAAATTCTGTTCAAGTCATTAAAGGTCCATCTAAATTGGGCGTTTTGCCCTGTATGACCTCCTTTTCAATGAGAACTGAAACAAGAAGACCTGCTATCTAGAAAAGCTTGTTTTGGCCTAAATTTGATCTTGTTTTCTCCTTTATATTCAGCTCTTTCTCCTTTTATTCATAAAAAAATGAGACGAAAAAAAATAAAGAAAACTTGCATGCAACTTGTATTTTGCAATGGCTGTAACTGATTAGTGGGAGAGGAACTCATGGATCTGTTCTGCTGCATAGCCAAATATCTCTTGTGATATCATGCTACGTTTAATTCTGATTTGGTGCGTTTCTGCTGACAGGTAGGTTATTTGAAACCTGAGAAGTCAATTCCAGATGCCATCCTACGACAAGCAAAAGGCCTTGCAATAATTACAGTTGTGAAAGTTGGGGTGATGGTCACGTACAATGTTGGAACAGGACTTGTAATTGCTCGCAGAGAAGATGGTTCATGGTCTCCACCTTCTGCCATATCTACACTTGGTGTGGGATGGGGAGCTCAGGTAAATTTATTTTTCTTGATTTAGATTTCCTTGTTAGAATTTTATAAGGAGTTGTGCTAAGTAAATATGGAAACCACGGGATCATTATTCCTGATAATATTCTGATTTTAAAAAAAATAACTTTGTTTTTTTAAAAAAAATTGGCAAAATAAAACAGATTGAAAATTTTTGGCAAAATAGCATAGTTTGTACATTTCGTGATTAGGAAACGCAACATTCAAACTTGTTGCTATTCAAAAACACGTAATGAAAAGAAATTGTGAAATGGTACACGTATGTGTTTTTAAACAAAGAGTACTAAGGAATATTAGGGTATTTTTAAAGGAGTAGGGGAAAAAAGGCAAGTCAAAATCAAGTCCATCTTGGTTACAGTTTTTAAACATAGAATACTAAGGAATATTAGGGTATTTTTGTTTATTAGCACTTCTTTTAAAAAAAAAAAAAAAAAACAAATTGGCCAAATAACACAATTTTAAAAAGTTTTGGCTAAATAGCACAGTTTTTATATTTCACGATTGGGAAACGCGACAATCAAACTTGTCGCTATCTAGAAAAGCGGAAAGTAAGGAAATTGTAAAATGGGCTGGCACAATTTACGATGAGGGGAGAGGAAAGATAAAAAGAAAGAAAGAGACCCCGAAAGCATATTAAAGCTCTGGTTACGATATCATCGGTACCATCAGAAAGATGTTAACAAGAAGAATCCAATGATATCAAGAAAAATCACCAATGTTGACTGAAGTGGGCCACACTTGCCGCCCAAAGGTAGCGAGTGGCTCACTTGCCTTTGGCGAGAAGTGGGGCTCACTCTTGTCACCATTGGTGACCCTCTTTGGTGTCGTGGAATTTTTCTTATCAAGATCTTTCACAATTTCCTTACATTCCTCTTTTCTGGATAGCGACAAGTTTGAATGTCGCGTTTCCCAATTGTGACATGTAAAAACTATGCTATTTTGCCAAAACTTTTTCAAACTGTGCTATTTGGCCAATTTGTTTTTTTTTTTAAAGTGCTAATAAACAAAAATACCCTAATATTCCTTAATATTCTTTGTTTGAAAACTATAACCAAGATGGACTTGATTTTGACTTGCCTTTTTTTCCGTACTCCTTGAAAAATTGTAGACACTGACCTTTTAGTGCTCCTGAAAGAACATTACTTTGATTATGCAATAGTTTCATTTTTGCAAAGATCTCTGCATAATGATGACTGTGTATGTTGTGGTGAAATTCATATTGCTGATGACATGTTTTTTCTGCAAAAAATTCCTTGAGTTTATATCTCACCATTTTTATGCAAGGGAGGACCAGATGCATCTGTCACTCAACACAATAAAATCTTTGATTGCAACTTCAATCTTTGATTGCAACTTCAAATAGAATTATCAGTGTGTGGATATTTTTCTTGCTTTCCTTTGGTTTCTGTAATGGAGGGGTCACTTTGTTTGCAGGCTGGAGGTGAATTGACTGATTTCATAATTGTGTTGAGAACTACTGAAGCAGTCAAGACATTTTGTGGTTATGCACATCTGTCATTAGGTGCTGGTGTAAGTGCAGCCGTTGGCATCACTGGACGTGCATTTGAAGCTGATTTACGGGCTGGTGATGGCGGTTATGCTGCTTGTTATACATACAGCTGCAGTAAAGGTACTTTGTTTTGAGTAATCCGTTTGTCTTTTAAAACAGTTACTATTTGATTTCCAGGGTTCAGGATGTAATGAAAAGCAACCTGAATTTTCCTTTAGCTTTCCATTTCAGTCCAGTTACTTTACATGAAAGAGCATAGAACTTAATGTGCTTTTTATGTTTCCTTTGCATTTTGTCCTTCATTCATTCTTTTAGAAGATTACCTTTTTTCCTGTAAAATAAGTTAGTTTAGACCCTTATCTCCTCCACAAACTAATCCACCCTTTCTGGGACGATGTTTTTACATGCCAATTGCTCCATTAAGCTGTTAAATATGAATGATTATTGAATACACAGGAGCGTTTGTTGGATGTTCCCTTGAAGGTAGTGTTGTCGCTACCCGCTCAAAAGAGAATTCCAGATTCTATGGGAGCCAGTCTATATCTGCATCGAATATACTTCTTGGCTCATTGCCCAGACCACCCGCAGCTGCAATTCTGTATCGTGCACTTGTGGACCTATATCAGAAGCTCGATAGGTGATTTGTTGGAGTTCATTATCAATAATCTTCAGACAGAAGTCAATGTAAAGAGAAGGGAATCCCTGGTATACAGTTTATCTTTGCATTTTCCAAGTCTGGGACCATGATTGCCATTCTTTTGCTCATCTGAAATAGTTGATGGGGGCAGTGTACCGCATGTTTGCCTGAGAATATCTGGGCAAAAGGGGTGGGGAGGGGGGGCAGAAAAAGACTTTGTACAGGAATGAATTGTATTATATTGTACGTTGGGAGTTGATGTACATATAACACACCTTCAACTCTTGAATGAAATTGAATTTATTCCCATTCAATAAAAATGATTATTCTGTCAGAATGTTTGTTTCACTGAGTAGTTTCTCTTGCAATGATGAACGAAAAAGAAGGTGAAACAAGCCTCGGTTGTTTCTGGTTTCTTCTTTTGTGACGGATTACATCCATGTGGTATGTAGCTGAGCTTCGATGAATTTCTCTCTGTGGGAAAAATAACAGCCAATTCGACTGCTTTTTTTGCCTCTCAAAGAAAGCAGCAACCCATGGGTTGATGATGCTTGTCCAAGATGCCACCCGTAACTTTGGAATCAAGAGGGGGGCTTAAAAGGCATTTAACATCACACAAACCTTGGGATAACTTAATAATCATTCCGGCGAGGAGCAAGTGTAATTAGCTTTTGATAATTTGCTCGAGCAAGATGGGGTCTTTATGGGCGGGCGCCACCGCCGCCCTTTATTTGTGGTGATGCCTTGACCAGTCATTGTCCTACACATCACTGTACAAGTCGTCACTTTGCTTTAGCAACATGGAAACATATATCATCAGCCCATTCCCATGGGTCAAAATGACTATTGCAACGAAAATGATCTGATTGGGTGGTGGCAATGGTGCTGGAGGTTGTTCCCAGATTGAGACTTTGTTTGGAAATTTAGGGAGCGTTTGGTAGTGCGTTCTACCTGTGTT
>Ga0307518_10003832_pt1 | contig 10822 bp, 3 predicted proteins | sample 25_EM_MG_FD_203889 | JGI IMG/M metagenome (GOLD analysis project Ga0307518, IMG submission 203889) | Populus trichocarpa ectomycorrhiza microbial communities from riparian zone in the Pacific Northwest, United States - 25_EM | ecosystem: Host-associated > Plants > Roots > Unclassified | place... | reverse complement strand
AGCTTCAGAATTCAAATGGAATATAGGTGTTTAATATATTCTAATTCCTAAAAAAATATATTATTGTAAGTGTTTGTACGAGGAAAAAAGATAAAAGGTAAAAGAAAAATAAATAAATAAATAAAATGAAAATATAAATTAGGAAAGTTGTAAAAAAGACAACAAAAAAAGAGATAAATGGTAGAAAAGCTATAAAATATTAGAGTTTGTATTAGAATTAATCATGCAATCTTTTTTAATTACACTCTTTTTAATTTAAACTTTACTGCTATTGATCGATTCTAACTTTCTTTTCACTGTTTAGCCATGAATAGCTAGTGTTCTTACATTAATATTTATTTTTTTGTATAAACAATTAAACATTTCAAGGTGTCCTAACACAACCAAGTAACCATCGTTGAGGTTTTATTTAGAAAAACTTGGAGATTAAGCTCATATGGCATTGCCTTCCATGGTCATCTTCTAGAAGCTTTAATAGTCCCACACTCCCACCTTTTTATCACCAGGTTGTAATTCGAAAAGTTAGCCATTATTTATTTTATTTAGTATCAAAAGGGTAGGGCTGCAATAACAGCACCAATTATGTCCAATCTGAACAGAAATGAGGAATTGCTCATCTAGAAAAACAAAAATATTACAATAACAATAAAAACAGAATGACAATTCACCATGCTGCATTGTTCACTCCCTTGCTTTACACTATGGATGGTCATTATACAGTTCTTTTTTATTTTCATTTTGGTCTTCTAGATTTTTTTTTTAATCACATCCTTATGTTTACATAGTTTTATGTGTGGAGATTTTTTTCACTTCACATGTTCTTGCTTATGAGAAGGGTTAAGGAATATTGCAACATTAAATTAAGGATAGATTTGGTAAAATAATATTTTAGATTGTAGTTAAAAAAAAACAAATTAAAAGAACAATGATAAAAAAAACGAAGCCCAATGTTTGAAAGACATGAAAATTCATTTTTCATCTTTAAAGTTTTAGTTATCACATTTTATATGGTCCCTGAAGTTTATAAATTTTACATTTCAATCCTAAACTTAATTTGTTTTTCACTTTTCAAACTCTAAATGTTAACAGAGGAGAGCAGAAGTTGAAAAATAAAAGAAGAGAAAAAAATGTCAATCAAACACATTATGAACACGAAAAACATGAATCTTGATATCAATTGGTTCATCTTGAAGAGAGGAATTCTATAAAAGTGGTTTGGATTCTTTATCTAGTCGGAAAAAAGTAAATTAGGGCTTGGGATATTTTTTATTCAATTTAATTTCTAGGGTTTTTTTTATTGATCAAAGGGAGTTTTTGGATTAAATGTATTTAATGAGGTCCCTATCATGATTTTTATGTGTTTTCAGGTAAAAAAAAAGTTGAAAATAGATTTTTTTTTGTCATAAAACTTAGACTCTAACTTTCTAGACGTCAAAGGTGGTAAACATCTTCCACAAAAGACAATGCACCATCTACCTAGTTGAACAAAACATAGCATGATCTATAAAAAAAATCTAGTGTGGATGATTATTTGATCATTAAAAAACACACAAAGTCAAGATCGCAGGCTTAGCCTTCTAAGCCCATGTGCATCTAGAAGTTTTTACTTTAGACAAGACTCGGCTAGTCTTTACAGGACCAAACACGTCAAAACACGTCTAGCCTAGTTTTGAACAAGCCTTAACCTTTTTTAATTTTAAGTAAATTTATGAAAGTAATATTTAAATAATTATTTAACTTTGCAATAATTTTCAAGAGCATTAGTGATTTTTGCGATAATATTTATAATTAATTATATATTAACCTTGATATTCAATAGCAAGAATAGAACATCTACTTTGTTATTTTTATTATTAATTTTTTTTATATAAGGTTCTCATATTCATTATTCTTAGATTTATTCATACAAGTGCATGGAAATGAGATTCATGATTTTTTTTTTGAAACTTCTTTTCATAATTATAATATTTTATAATTTTTTAAAAAATACTTGTAATGAAAAAATATGTTTTCTTAGAAATAAAAAAATAATGTTGGAATAAGAAAATAAAGTTCTTATTAAAGAGAAACATGTTTTCTCTTTAATTCAAGTCATTTAAAATCTTTACAAATATTTATTATTCAATAAAGCATAAAAAAATATGTTATTGTCAAAATAAAAATAAAACATTTACACTAGAAATGACAATTTTGACTAAAATATATTTTCTTTCAAAATTTTAATCAACTTTCTTATGTACATCCATTACCTTATGACATCGCGTAAACACATTCAAATAGTAGTTGATATTGTGGTAGCAGTTACTTTTCAAAGTGTTATTTGTTTAAAATATATGAATATTGTTTTTATTTTTAAAATTTATTTTTGATATCAGCACATCTAAACCATTTAAAATTATTCTAAAAAATTAATTTAAAACAAAAAAATCTCAGAATATTAAAAAAAAAGGTTTGACAGCAAGAATTACCTTACTTGATGAGACAAAAGGAGGTGAAACTAACGTTACGAGGACTACAAATCGAAGCCATCATTATCCCTATAGTCGTGATCTTTTTCTTCTTCTTCTTTATTGACCTCCTCAAATACCATTACAATACGATAATTATTAAAGGTTTAATAAACGGTTTATATTTCATACATTAACATCACCAATTATTTGCAACAAGGAGCGCCAGCCAAGTAACTAGTAAACACCCAATCATATTAACATTGTAAACTGCTTCGGGTGCCTGGCACTAGATGGACCACGCAATACTGACTGCTAGCTTCAAGTCCTAGCTTTTTTATGACGATAGTTTGGGCTCCTTGTACTTTTTACCATTTTAATGGAGGGAGGACAATGATCATTTGTTCTACCGAAGGCTGTTTCTGTGGGATTCTACTTTAGTTGTACAAAGGAAATATGAGTTGGCTGGAGTTAGAAAGCATACTCTATCGATGTCTTTGCCCGTCGAAACACGAGAACTACACAAACAATTGCGTGCAAGGTAGAGGTGGATGCCTCGTCTTGAACCACATGAGCAGCCTATTGGTCTTTTGCCGCCACGCTGCACTTTTCTAAAATTAAAAAAAAAAAAAAAACTAAATTAATTTTATTTTAATTTTTAAATCGATTTAATATATTAATATCAAAAATAAATTTTAAAAAATAAAAAATACATATTATTTTAATATATTAACAAAAAAGAACAATTATCAATATAATACCAAACACTTCCAAAGTATGTCACATTTGGATAATCTGATTCCCCCAGCAATAAGTGGTATTAAACAAGGCCACGTAAATAGATGGCATGAACATATAAGCAATCCATCTGTGGGCCACCTAGACAATGCCAAATCTTGATTTGTCACCGTGACCAGTTTTGTCCACCATGGCAACAAATCAATTAAGAGGTTATTGTCTCAAGAATCCTCTCCTTCAAAGAAATAAATAAAACGACCTATCCCTTGTTTTCCTCCACGTAAATAATCCATGGTCCCTGAAGAAAATGCAACCATCCCTTTAACTAGATAGTCCCTCCTTCCACCGAAAAAATTGAACACCTAAAGTTCAGAATTTGGTTGCTGCACCTGTCAACCGCTAGTTTAACGGCCTGAAACTAAATGCTCAAGCTGAATGTCTGCTGCTCTCTAATTCCTAGTCCAAGACAAGCCACACTTGGAGCCAGCCATAGATCATGGATCATTAGATACCATAGAGCTCAGAAACTATTACCGGTGGTTTCTGTGAAAGCTTTGAAAGATGACACTAATGAGGGTACAAGCAGTTTCCGAGGCCGGAGCTGGGAGCCTGGCTTGGAAATTGAGGTCCCTTTTGAACAAAGGCCGGTAAGTCTGCCGTGTGACTGTAAGCACAGCTTTCACAACTGCTTTATGCAAATTCATATCCTAGTGTCTTATAAAGCTTTCGAAGATATGCATATTTTTCTTGCCAAAAAAAATAGAAAAAGTATGTATGCATGCTGCAAATGCACACTCAGATATGCATGCATCAAGTAAACCATCCCTTGCGCATGATACAAGACATATTCACACTTACAGTGGTCCGAGTTCTGTAATAGGTGAACGAGTACTCGTCTTTGAAAGAGGGACCCCTGTATTCTTGGGGTGAACTTGGTCCAGGACCCTTTTTACTTCGCCTTGGTGGACTCTGGTTAGTAACCTTCACTGTTCTTGGAGTTCCGATTGCAGCTGCAACTTTCAATCCTTCCAGGGTAAGTTTAAAATGCATACCATCTTTCCAAAAAAAAATATTGATGAAACATCTGACCAGAGTTGAAGCTAGTTATCACATGAAAAGTCCAAAAAGAATTTCTTAAGTTATTTAAAATGCTGAAGCACAAGGAAACAGCAGTTCTGCCTGCGCTTTTTGCTTTTGAAACCAGGCAAGGTTTTTTAGGGCACTTGCGCTCTCTTCCTATCCTCTCCTCTCCTCTCCTCTACCTATATCTATTATTAGAATTAGCTTTAGATGTAGAACCACCTGATAGAAGGGTATAGACAGAATGATAGATACGAGGAGAATCATGTATCTCAGAAACTCAGAAAGGATAGATATAAAGCTCGACATTTTTGATTTGTGAAAAGATATTCACTTGTGAATATTAAGGCTTTATTTCAGTGTTCCAATCTTGCAGGAACCATTAAGATTTGTGCTAGCTGCTGGAACAGGAACTCTATTCCTTGTGTCATTAATCATCTTAAGAATATATCTGGTATCATCTTCATCTTCTTTTCATCATCATCATTGTTACATCACACCCATCAAAATCACAATCCAAAGAACTCTCAGTATTGTCATGGAGTAATAATTCTTTTCATAAATATAGGAATAAAACAAATCATTTGACTGGTTGTGATGGTGGAAACTACTAGGGGAAATAACTATGAGAAGCCTAACAGAAAACCAGTTTGTTTGTAGTCACTCCCTCGCTGAATGTATTAGCCAAAAAAGGTAGGTTCTGAAAGGTGCTCCTCAACTGGAATGGCCATATTCTTAAAGCCTCCACCACACATTCTATTCAATTCATCAGGAAGAAGGCTAGACGCAAAGTTAACTGCATGAACAGAGGGTTATCTTAACATGGTAGTTTCTTATCAAAAAATCATAAAGTGGTAGCGTTGAAAAGTGTTACAGTTGTGAAGCACAGTTTGATATATCTGTTCTGCAATGGTTTATTCAAACACTAAACTCTGGCAGTAAGAATATTTTACCCACTCAAAACATTAAAAACATACCATGGTAGAATATTCTAAAATATTGTAACATATCTTTTCTCTAATTGTCCTAATATAGAACTACCACGTAGTCTAGATGAATGCACAATCAAACCAGCAGTATGCAGGAGATACAAGAGGTGTGATCCCAACTAATTAACATTCAAATTGCACCCTTTTCAGTCATTTCCATTTTAACATCAATTCATACATTTTTCTAAAGTAATCCTTTGGAAACTACCACATTTTAATGTGCATACCACAGGGATGGAGTTATGTTGGTGATAGACTTCTGTCAGCAGTGATCCCCTATGAAGAGAGTGGATGGTATGATGGACAAATGTGGGTAAAGCCAACTGAGGTTAGCATCTCTCTCTCTATCATCTATATGAAAAGGTTGAGGGCAGCAAAGGCCTTGAAGGGAACATATAAGTGGAGGCATTGTTTAAAAAAATCAATTTTGAATTATTTCTGCCAACAACATACTATTCCATGCATTTTCTTAATTATCAATGTTTCTGGCACTGTGTGTGTGCACATAACTTTGATAGGAGAGAATAAATCAGAGAGATCACCACAGCTAGTGAAATTATGTATTTTGTGACATTACTGATATCAAGCAATTACAAGAACAAAATATTAACAGGAGTCTGCGAAATGCCAGGCCACAAACCAATCAAAAAATAATTGTTGAATAGCATGAAGGAAAAAACCCCTTAATTGATACTAGAATAGATGTAAAATCACGCATTTTCCTTGGGCCAAAAAGGGTCAAAGTATCTTATAAGCTCATAACACGTGAAAGGCTACACATAATGAATATATTAAAATAAATAGCATAAGAGTATATGAAAATCCAATATAATAACAAGCACATTCTTTAATTCACATGAATGAGGAGAAGTAAAAGCATAGCTTATCTTACCACCTTGTGATATCAGCCAACTCAGCTAGCAGTCAACATGCCCTCAACAAAGCACAGTGATGGAGATATAGTGATGGAGATAGCTCAATTGCATTGTCTCAAAGTCCAAACTTCAAAAAAACATCAAAAAGTAAAATATCACAATCCCATAGAAAAATCAAAATAACTAATAGCAATAAGAATGTCTACTAATGTTCAACCAGAGTTTCTCACTAATGTGGTAGTTTGAAGTGAGGATTGGATGAAATGTTTAAGCAAACTAGGGAGGACATATGTATCAACAATTTGTTTTTCATTCTGCTTTGCATGCTTGCTAAAACAGGCATATGCAGATATTGTCTCTTCAAATCAGAATGACACTTGAATTAATAAATTTTTTTGTCCCATGCAGGTCCTGGCTCGTGATAGACTGTTGGGCTCTTACAAGGTAAGAACGCCATTTCATATATTCAATTCAGGATGATGCTTGCGGAGAAAATTATAACAAGGACAATTTTTCTACTAAACAAGATGAAATACCACATGTATAGAAAAATAAAGACAGATGGACATGCTAAATGAAAAGGACTTCAATGGAACTAAAAGATCTTACAAGAACTCGCACATGCATGTGTAGATAGAGTTGCACAGGTGTGAATTAATGGGCATTACTGCATCCAGAGCAAGACAACACAAACAAGTATGAATGCACAAACACAGGAAACCACACAATACTCACTAACAAGGAATCAAACACCGACATAATTATGGAGTGGACTGTTGATGATTTTATTCATTGTCTTTTCACATTACAAACTGGCACATGATAGAGCTCTTAAATTTTCTAAAGAAAAAGAGATTCATACTGAACCTCCAAACCCCTAGGTTAAACCAGTCATCAAGATGTTGAAACAAACACTTGTCGGAACAGGAGCGTTGCTCGTGACAGCAGTAATGCTATTTATCTTTGCTACACCAGTAGAAGATTTCTTTCAAACGACTTTTGCCACAAAAGAAAACCCATCAATTGATCCAGCTTCAGGGAAAAATACAAAGTACAACGTGAGGTATGAGCACAAGTCTAGAGAATCCTACTGCCATTGCATGTCCATTTAATTTACATCCTTATATTTTCTTGTACATATCGTAGAAAAGAGGAGTTGCTTAGATTGCCTGTGGAGGTGATAGCTGATGATGATTTGGCAGCTGCCGCCGCTGAGGCTGCTGGTGGAAGACCAGTCTATTGCAGAGACAGATATTATCGTGCATTAGCAGGTGGACAGTACTGCAAATGGGAAGACCTACTTAACCGATGAGGAAAAAGGGCACTGGGGTTATGAAAATATTTGTAACATTTCAACTGGAATAAGAATTATATATATGGTTTTATGTGGTTACCTTCAAGGAAATGATTGTACTTTCAAAAATTGGAACAACAACTAAGTGGCAACCACCATAGAGATAAACTTCATGCAGGACAATCCAATTTACTGATTGCCAGTAGATTAGAAACTTTAAAGAGGCAAGCAAATGCAGCAAACCTGCAGGCTATAATGATATGATATACACACCATCACGAATCAAATAAGCAAACTCATGCCTGCAACAAAGCAACTGAATTAATCTTGAGATACCATCACTTTTTCTTCATGAGCCACCATCATAATCTATGCTAAAAAAAACTGCCAAAGTATATCTGTGGTCTATCTACACAATGATGAAGTTAGATATTTGCCAAATGTCAATACTTTAACATGCTTGATTAACAATGCCTCAGAATAACTTCAAGAAATATGGTACAGAGAAAGATACTCTTAAGAATAGAAAAGCAGAGAAAATGGGCAAGTATGCCATCCAAAGATATCTATAAATTCTTCTTAAATCCAGTTAGCTCCAGAACTAAAGGAAAACAATTTCTCCATATACCACTAAGGTCATCTTTGATAGCAGGGAACATAAGGATAGGTTCTGAAGAATTCCATTCACCGAATAAAAAGAAGATAAGTTCTGAAGAATTCACGAATAAAAAGAGGATGAGTTCTGAAGAATTCACGCACTCGCATAAAATGTAGCCAAGGGGGTTCAAGATTCACAGAATCACCTCTCTCTGTCTGAGGAAAATTTCATGCAAAAAATCAAGAATATCAGGTGCAGATGATAAGCCCTTAGAATAGGTGTACAGGCAAAACAGAATTTTCATGTCCTTGAGATATCTAGATAATCATCTTGTAAATCCAGCTAGCACAGAAGTGACCACTTTCCCTATAAACCTGTATGCCATAAAACTCGTCTCCAGTAGCAGGATATACAATGATAGAATATTGAGAAATTATTGATACCACAACGTAGCTCTTGCTCAATTGAATATCAGAGCAAACTTAACAGCTCATTCTTCAATCATAGAAATAAATAATCCAATATTCTAGAGCCGAGATATTTAGCATCAGAAATTGAACATCCAAATGCCTCCCCTATTAAACAACTTTGTTGTCCTGAGAATCGTACAGATTTGTTCTTCAAAATATTCAGTCATCTTGCAGAAACTATGGCTCACGCAATGGCCTTGCTTGATTTATACTACAATATAGTAACTGACCATCCTTCAACATCATAAACAATGTGCTTGCCAAGTATAAGAGCTGAAACTGATATGAATCTCGAAGCCCTCAAGGTCACTCCTACACAAGTTTCTTGCACCAATGGAGTATTCTAAACAATTGATTTTCAACTAAATTCCTAACTGTCCATTTCCTTCTTTTTGAATCTTCAATATCCAGAGTTCTATATGCAAGAGCAAGTAAATACATCGCCGGATGTAGTCTTCTGCAATGGAAAACACAAAAATTATGTGATGCGGGATTACAGGAAGATAGGTTTTTTAGGATTCAGTACTTCAGAGAGAAAAATAGAGTTTAGTTTTGATATTTTTGTTTCCTTATGGAAATAAGACTGTTTCGAAGGTTTTCCTACTATTATTAGTTTTCCTATTTTATTTGGTTTAGTGCCTATAGATAAGCACTCTATCTAGACATCCAGTTTAAACTTATAATGATTATTATAATAAATTAAGTTTTCTCCTAGATAACTGGTTATCTTGATTTGTGTTCTTGTTGGCAGTTCTACAACAATATGGTTCTTAAAATCTCCATTGAGATTCAAATCAATGGGACACAAATACATAATTTTTTCTTCTTAGCTTGAAGGTATGGAATATTTATTGATGACAAGTCAATATCAGGGTAAGATTAGATAAGCCGAAAATACATCCTTTATAGCAAACAAAGGTGAATATCTTGAATCCATTCAGATCATGTGCCATCAAAGATAAACTGAACTGGTATTTCATGCTAATAAAGTCATAGTGAAGAAAAAATTGCTATGCATGCAAACAAATCATACCACGATTCCATACAAACAAATGTGGTAAGTGATAAATGATCAGTTCAGTATATAAAGAATAATTGTCAAATCAGTTTGTATGAAAAATTTGCATGATTTGTATGCTACACGGATGGCCCAGCTTTGCTAGAGGCATTAGATTCAAATGTTGTGTTTGCTTTTTCTACCGCTCTCTCTTTTCTTTAGCTTTTTGCTGTTCTTTCATATACCTAATGCAACAAATAGACAATATGTAGCTACAGATTAAAATGCCAACTTGCAATAAGAGGAGGTTTGGAGAAAAAGTACTGAATTTGAAGAAAAATAACAAGTTGAGACTTCGTTCCAAGTTTATTATCAAGCCATTTCAGGTATTAACAAATCTAGTACCTTTTTAAAACCTTTGAAAATATCTACCTATCCCACAAGTTGTACATAATACTTCCAGTAAGATCATACATAATACAAGTGAAATCCTTGACCTTATCAAAAGATGAATCATGCAAAGTTAGGGGAAACTATGACATAACTCAAAATCTCATTAGGCTACATGTCATGTACTTACTTGTCATTTTGTTCATTTCCATCAAATCCATCCCAATACCTTTGAGATGGAACTGTCCGACCTTTCTTATCTCTACCGAATGTTTCAACATACCAACCACCTATGTCGTGCATGTCACAACGAGGCTCAAACAGCCAAAATCTATTGCAACCATTTACATGGAACAAATTAAAATAAAAAATAAAAAACTAAAGAGAAAATTGGCTGTTGGAAACAGTAATTCATCCATCATTGTAATAAAATGAAATGAAGCTGCTCACTTGCTTGGTGGCAATCGGGCTCTGCTGCATCTGCATTCAACAATAGAAACTTTATCTCCTACTCCATACCAGTGCATATGCTTCACCTGAAATTTTTTAACAGAATTCATTAGTGCTATATGATTAACTAACATGGACAGGATCCTATAGGGCATGCATGGATAATTCTCACTGAAAATGACATGCATAGTGAACAGGAAAAAGTTACTTGTATTATCTACTGTCCCATCTGTGGCCATCCCTTACTTTTCCACATATATAAATTCACCTAATGCCAGGATTGAATGGAAAACCACCCAAGGACAAAAAAAGGTTTAATAAATATCAGTTACATTTTCACAACAGTCTGAAAACTATCAATAGTTTTCATGAAAGGTGCTCAGGCAAGCTACCAGAGCATAGCCCAGAAAATATTTTAAGAATTGTGGCAAGAAATCCATGCAGCTCGTAAATGGATCTAGATGGTGAAACTCAAACAAATATCAGTTAATACC
>Ga0307518_10003831_pt1 | contig 10824 bp, 10 predicted proteins | sample 25_EM_MG_FD_203889 | JGI IMG/M metagenome (GOLD analysis project Ga0307518, IMG submission 203889) | Populus trichocarpa ectomycorrhiza microbial communities from riparian zone in the Pacific Northwest, United States - 25_EM | ecosystem: Host-associated > Plants > Roots > Unclassified | place... | reverse complement strand
ATTGATTTTTTTTTGTAAATTTTAATTACATCATTTTTATTCATATGTTAAAATAATTTCTCTTTATATATACATATATAATAGATAATATATGAAAATTTTGAATAATTTCTAAGCAAATGCTATTTGATGAAATATTTTGATTTTTTTTTTAAATCACTTCAAAAGTTCCAACTCACTACCAGAAAATCTATGAATACAAACGCAATCACCAATGGAAAATTTCATTAGTATTTTAGGGTGATATTTACCGACTGAATATATTTTATCGCTAACTCTATCGGTATTTATTGACGGAATATTTCTGTCGGTAAATACCGAGGGAATTAATAACGTGTATTTTTTATGGATAATTTTACTGATGGAATTACTATTGGATTCAAAAAAGAAAAGTCGTACATTGACATGTCACTTATACCAACAGAATTGCTGATGGATTGACAAACAAAATAATTTTGTTGGTAATAGTTAATATATGACATGTCGACACTCCCCTCCCTTATTTCTCCTTCTTTCCCTATACAACTAAACAAACCCCCCCAAATCTGCAACTAACAGCCCCCTCCTCCCCCCCACATCACCCCTCATCTCAACATAACTCATCATTCCTCGACTTTTCCGGTCATAACAACAATTTTATTGTGAATTTTTTATTTTAAGTAAGTAAATCTACTATTTTTTTAATTTAAATACAATTTTGAAATGTCAACTTTTTATTGCTTATTTTTGTAGTGTATGTATTTTGTTTGAGTGTTTACTTGTTTTATTGTTTTATTTTTTCTCAAACAAACTTGTTGTATGGATACATGATTTTGTACATGTTATGGTTTGTTTTAGATTTTGTAAAATTTTATTTGTTTGTAAATTATTGAAACTTATGTCGAATTACCGATTTAGGTATGTTATGATAATATAAATAATGGTTTATTTAACAGGTCCATTTTATATTTTGTTAATTTTATTGTCGAGTTATAATTTTCATAAATTAATGTGTATAAATTTATATGTACGTAAATAATTGATAATGAATTAAAAGAAGTATGAAAGTAGATTTATTATTTACTTAATGTAGTTAATTAATACATATATATTGTTGTCATCATTATATATATATGTTCGATAAAAGTCATGGATGATCATTTATGGATGTATCAAGATTCACCCCAAGGATTGCGGAGGATGGATTATTGTAATGGAGTTTAGGGTTTTATTAATTACGCAATATCTATTTCGAGAAATATTAGTGGAGGCGGTATTAGGTGTCCATGCAGGAGGTGTCAAAATAAAAAGTTTATCAATTTAAATGTTGTAACGATGCATCTTCTACACAAAGGGTTCATGAGAGGAATACCTGTATTGATATGCACACAGAGAACCATTTGTTTCTCACGAGATCATGGTAGAAAAGATGGCTGAGACAACTTTTAGTGCTAGCAGTGTGCATGAAGTTGAAACTAACAATAATAATCCTTTATAGAACTATCGTTATGGATGCGATGAGAATGAATCAGAGTTATGTCGGTCAATGTCCAATCATAAATGAAGAACCTAACGCAGACGCGACCAGGTTTTTTGATCTTTTGAAAGATTTTGATGAACCATTATGGGATGACTACACAAATCACAGTAAATTATTGGTCGTTGCACATGTTTTTACCATCAAGTTGGATTATGGGTTGAGTGAGGCTGATTGTGACAGAATTGTCAAACGGGCGATAAACATTTTACCTAAAGGGAACTAAATGAGAGAGAACTTATATGCTACTAAATCCATGATAAAACCCCTCGGTCTATGATACCAGAAAATTAACATGTGTCTAAACTTCTATATGTTGGACTACCTTGAAAATGTTGAGCTGACCGAGTGCAAGACATGTGGGCATTCCCGTTATAAATTCAGAACTGGCAGGGGATGGACTCTTGTAGCACTTAAAAAACTTAGATACTTCTCAATCACACCTAGATTGCAGAGGTTATTCATGTCACCAAAGATTGTTGAGCACATGACATGACACCAATCACATGATGCGATAGTTGTAGTGATGGTGCACATTCTAACGGTGAAGCATGAAAACACTTTAACAATATGCATCCTCACTTTTCAATTGAATCAAAGAACGTGCTTCTTGGGCTATGCACAGACGGATTCAATTCATTCGGGTCATTTGCTGTTCCTTATTCTTGTTGGCTAGTTATACTAATGGTTTACAACTTGCCATCAATGATGTGTATGAGGTTAGAGTTCATGTTTTTATATACAGTCATACCTAGTCCTAATAGTCCGGGCTAGAATATAGATATTTGTCTTCGACCGTTGATTTAAGAGTTGACGTAGTTATGACCCATTAGGCGTTGACTTATGATGTATTGATGAAACAAAATTTTCTTATGAGGGCAGCTTTGATGTGGACTATCAATGATTTTTCGACTTATGAAATGGTTTTTGGTTGAAGCAGGCGTGAAAAATTAGCATGTCCATATTGCATGGAAAACAACAAGGCATGCATGCTAACAAATAAAGACAAAACATTTTTATTTACTGCCATCGACGTTTCTTGTCAACAGATCACAGGTATAAAAAGAATAAAATGGATTTTTTTATTGGCAAAGTTAAAAAGGATATAGCTCCTCGTGTTTTTCTGATGAATAATTGTATGACGTGGTGTTAGAGTTTGGTGACATTGTGTTTATTTTCCAATCCAGCAAGCAGAAGTTTTCTAGTTTTGGTTTGACCTATAACTGGGTAAAGCAAAGTATTTTTTGGGAGCTTCCTTATTGGAAAACCAATCTTTTCCACTATAACCTTAATGTCTTGCACATTGAAAAGAACGTATTTGAGAATATTTTCAATACGATCATGGACGTGAAGGGGAAGACAAATGATAATACAAGGCTAAAATGGATATAGTGTTGTTTTATCACCGTAAAAATATGGAGTTAGTTTATGCTAGGTCACGGGTCGCAAAGCCGAAACAAGTTTCACCTTAAACAAGAATGCATAACTACTGGTGTACCAATGGTTGAAGAGTCTGCGTTTTCTTGATAGATATGCCTTGAATATATCAAGGTTGGTTAATTTGGAGGATTGCATATTGTAAGGAATGAAGAGCCATGACTTTCACGGATTTATACAAACACTAATTCAATTAATTTATCGCGATTTATTGCCAAAGAGGATATGAGATGCACTTACGGAGATCAACTATTTCTTTAGAGATATATGCTCTAGCAAGTTGTAGACACAACACATTGAGAGGCTTGAAATGAATATTGTTGAGACAATATGCAAACTTGAGATGATATTTCCTTCATCGTTTTTTGACTCTGTGGAGTATCTACCCATACATTTACTGTATGAGGTAAAAATTAGAGGCCCAAAGTCCAGTAGGGGTGAGAAAAAAAACCGATTAAACCGGAAAAACCGGAAAAAAAATAACTGAAAAAAAAACCGTGAAAAATAACCGATTAGAATTTTTAAAAAACTAACCGGTTCGGTTTGGTTTTGATTTTATAAGCCTAAAACCAAAAAAACCGACTCGAACCAAACCCAAACCGAAAAAAACTGAGAAAAAAAAACAGGTTTTTGTTCTAAAATAATCGAATTGAAACCGGTCGGTTTGAACCGGTTTCAGTTTTTTTTGAAAAAAAAACGGTTTGGTTACTTTTTTGATAAAAATCAAATCGAATCGAAAATAATCACCCCTACAGTCCAGTATAGATGGATGTATCCATTCGAGAGGTTAGAGATTACATATGCAATGTAATCTTTGATATTATTTTCATTGTTTTTGTTAATTGAAAACATTCGTTTTATTCCATGCAAGTACTCGTTCAACCTTAAGAAAAAGATAAAAAATAAGGCGCGTATTGAGGCATCAATATATGAGGCCTATATTGTTAAGGATATCTCAACATTTATCTTGTACTATTGCAATCTTCATTTGAGAACAAGAATCAATCGCGTACCAAGGCATGACAATGATGGTGAAATGCCTTCAATGAGAACTTATCAATATTCTCCAATCCTGGATGACCCGCAGCAAAAAATGCTGTCAGGGGAAAATATTTGTCTGAAATAGAATTTAGACAAGCATATAATTATGTTTTATTTAACTACGATGAACTGAAACCTTCTATTCAGTAAGTATACTACTTAAACTTTGTTATTAATGAACTATTTCTCTCATGTAATATAACAAACTCATACATTATTGAATACCTTGTAGGCAACATTGTCGTTATTTTCTGTCTAATAACTCACGGCTGATTGAACATCAAATCTTTCAATTACAAGATAAACAATTTGCAAAGTGGTTCAGAACACATGTAAGTACTATCACAAACTTATTATCTATCGAGATACTTAATTTTGTTACAGAATTTTTGATCACTATTCATTGTTGTACTTGATGTACCAAGTTTATAAAATGAGAAAGAATGCTAACACTTCATTATCCTAACTAAGTCTAGATCCTGAAAAAAAGAGAAGTGCTACAACATATATTTTGTAAATGGATATATGTTTCACACTAAAGAATATAGGCAGGGTAAAAAGACATATAATAGTGGAGTTTGTGTTCAAAGATCGAATTCTAGTGAGTTTGAAGTTGACTATTATGGGAAATTAGAAGAGGTAATTGAACTGCAAAATCATAGTAAGCATAATAAAGTCTTTTTATTCAAATGTTATTGGTATGACACCATTGACAGAGAAATCAGAGTAGATCCCCATCATAGTTTGGTCGAAATTAACTCAAAAGCTAGACTCCGTAACGTCAACGATGTCTTTGTTTTCGCCAAACAATGCTAGTAAATTTATTACACATACACCCTTCTTTTAGAAAGGATCGTTCAAGAGTTGATTAATTATCTATATTGAAAATCAAACCCAAGGGTCATATCAAGATTGTTCAGGATGAGAACAATGACTCAAATGTTGAAGATGACGTCTTTCAAGTAAGTGAGTTGGTTTAACTATATCAAGTTGCTCCATCAATTGACTTGAAAGAAAATTCAAATTTTCACATTTTTTATAATATTTTTGTTGATGTTGACGCTGAGGAGTTGAATGTTGTTCTGAGTTCCAGAAGACAAGTACAAGTTGATGAGGATGATGATAACAATGATATCAATGTATAAGATTGTGTTAGAGCTGACGACGAGTCAATTGAAGAAGAAGAAGACAATTCTGACTAACTATGAAAACACGAAAGTACTGTAATGCCATAAATGATAATGTAATAGTTATTGATGAAATTCTCAACAAAGAAGTATTTATTTTATAATTGTTATGTGAATTGGTGTTATTGTGTTATGCATGTATCTTTTAATTTAAGTATTTGCAGGATGAATTGATAGGAAATATAGATACAATCTATAATTCACTATGTAAAACATCGATGGAAACATCAACAGTTTGTGTCCATCAGTGTATTCCAGAGGCGAGGGAGACTGTTCTCGCCCCCTAGCACTGTTCATTATGCAAAACAACGATGGAAACATTGACGGTTTGTGTCCGTCTGTATATTCCAGAGGCGAGAGGGATTGTTCCCCTCCTCCTAACACTATTCACAATTAATAACACCGATGGAAATATCATCCACAACACTGATGGAAACACCAACAGATGGTTTCCTTCGGTGTATTCTAGAGGCGAAGAGAACTGTTCCCCTTCTCATATCGGTGATGGCAATTACTAAGTGTCAAGTTTTTGAGGGAATTACCGATGGATTGTGAATTCCAATGCCTTGTTAATTAATGCATCTCTGACTGTGTACTGTTTATATTTTTTACCAACAGAATCACGGACAGACCGAAAAAAATCTAGAGGGTTTTTTGAAAATTTTAGTGCAAAATAAAAATTTCAAGGTGAATTTACCGAGGAAATCACCGACGGATTAATTAAAAATAATATTATTTAATAGTCTGTCGGTGATTCCATCGGTAAAAACATAGTATAAAACCCAGCGAGACGTTGAAAGTTCATTTTTTTTCTTTCATTTTCATTCTCTCTTCGCTCTCTCTCTGCTAATCCTCTCACTCAAATCCTCTCTTCTTAGTTTCAAGTAGTAGAACTTAAGGTTTTTACCATCAACACGATTAAAAGGTATGTGTGGTGAATCTTTTGACTTATTTTCTTATTTTCTTCAATTTATTAACAATATATTTTTGTTTTTTTATCACACGTAGGTAAACTCTAAAATTAAGCACGCCATTAAGGTAAACATTTTTCATTCCTAAAGCTTATATTTGTTGTTATATTTTTTTGTGTCTATTTTGTTGTCTAAATTGCAATAATGTTTTATTGTGTTTATAGAATTTTAATTGTTATTGTTAAATTTATGTAATCAATGTTAATTGAATATATAGGATTAAATTTTATTTTTTTTCTATTTTATTGTCTACATTGCAATAAAGTTTTATTATCCTGTGAATTGTAATTGTTGTTGTCAAATTTGTAGTATAAATGTTAATTGATTATATAGGATTTTTTTTTTCTATTTTGTTGTCTACATTGCAATAATGTTTTATTGTTGTGTTGAATTTTAATTGTTGTTGTCAAATTTGTAGTATAAATGTTAGTTGAATATATAAGATTAAATTTAATTACAAAAAATTCTTGTCAATTTAGTATACAAAACTTTATCACGTTGAAAATGAGATGAAATTGAACAATCCAAAATTATTGGTAGAAGGAAATTAAAATCAACAGGGTTTGTGGGATATAATTTATATATTTAGAGGATTGAAAGTTTTGGGTAGTCTCCCATATAGAGGAGGTGTTGCCAATTTTTTTTTAAAACAAATCAAAATTGATTATGCAAATATTCATCAAATTTGTGTAGATGTATATGGTAAAATCAAGTGCACGTCGTGAGCACATGATCGCAGCTAGTTCTTCTAGCAATGATGATGACAACAATGTGTCATTGGGTGCCAACCAAGAGGAGCCACCTACGTCGACTCATGACACTGCCTTTTCCAGTGTTGTTCCACAACCTAGAGGCAGTGTCCTTTCATAGCGGGATCCATTCATCAGCAAGTACGAGGTACATTGGAAGGATGATCTTTCAATGTAAGTTTGTTTTGCTTTGAGTTGGTTTGCGATTAACAATTTATGAACAACTAATATTTCATTAATTTTATTTATTTTCAGGTTTACAAACATTGAGGCCGTCCGGGTAATAACATTGACATTTAAATCATCGATGGAGATTCCTTGTTTCAATGGAGTCAGGTTTTCAAACATCCTGATTGGAAACCTCATGTCGATGCATGGTTTACAAGATTTCAGGTTAGTGTTAACTTAAAATTTTAATTATTGTTTTTGTAAATTCATTTACTTTTTTTAGATTATTGATTTATTTTTCATGAATTGTTAATGCAAGGGTAAATTGAATGGGATAGCGAAAAAGACAATGTTGCGAGGAGGGTTTGGGAGAATCATTCTGCAACTAGGTAACAACGAAAACAATACAATAATTATTTTTTTATTTTAAATATTAAAATTTCATTTGTCACTAACTCATATAAAATATGTTTGTATCATGTAGGTTGCGTGATTTTTGGTATGAGATGAAAAAAAAAAGCTAAGAAAAATGCTAGAGAAAACGCTCTACCATGCTGGAATGGTGTGGCGGTTTGGAAGGATTTCAGGCCGCCATACATTCCAGAAGATACATGGGCGGAATATATTCAGCACATGATGTCCAAACATTTCACATGACTCTCGCAGCCTGATACGGGAGACCGGAGTGGACAAATTCACGACTCAGTTACCACGCACACCGGCAACTCTGTTCCTTTTGTTTCGCATGCGAAGCGGATGATAATATTAATTTTAACCACATATATCTTTAACTAATATGTTGTTATTTATAAATATATTTAACTTGCAATATTTTTTTTACAGGTTATGGCTCTTGGACTTGAGCCGAGTCTAATGAAGCTTTTTGTGAAGACGCACGTGCGAAGTGAAGATCGCCGAAAGAGGATGCAACAGTTCGTCGACAACCATGCTCAACACTTTGTGGTATGTTCGTTCAATCATTTTCTTTCGTAAGTTATTATTTTCTTGAATTGATTTGATGATTTTAGTTTTTATTTTCAGGAGACATATAACAGCAGGTTGATGGAGAGATACGAGGATGTTCCTTTCACCCACCCAGATTTCATTCCGGATTTGTGGATGGAGACAAGATCGACGTCTGGTGGACCCGATAGAAATTGGGTGTGCGGACTCTCCAACATTACGATCGAGAACTTGCGGACAGCCCGTAGTGTCTCAATCGTTAGGAGCTCGCAATCGGTATCGAGCACCCAGTCTCAAGAGTTCGTGGCCTTGCAATAACATACGGCCCATCTCGCTGAAAAATATGAGCGATTTTTGGCAGATTATAAACAATTCTGCCAAATGGTCATGGACATGAAATCACAGATGAGTGGTACGTGTGCGCTCTCTTTTTAGCCGTATGGTCCCGGGAACGACCAACCTCCTCCTCTTCCAGTGCCGTCATTTTTCTAATTTAATTTTATTTGAACATATACATTTGTAATGAATATTTGGATTGTATATTATTTAAATTTATTTTATACAATTTTATTTTTTTGTTCAAAAGATTTTTTTAAAATATATTTTTTAATTATTACAAACGGATATACTGACGGATTGTGTCCTTCGATATATTCTAGAGAGTTTGAAACAATTTACTTCATATGCCACTATCACTGACGGAATAATTCCATCGTTATTTTACAGAGGGTTGGAATAAAATTACAATAAATTCCACTACCAATCACCGACGGAATAATTTCATTGATGTATTAAAGCGGGAATTTTTTTTGGCTTGTATTTTCTGTCTGTAAAACCATCGGTTTTGTTTTTTACCGACAAAAATAAAATTATCGACGAACGATTTACTGACGGATGATTTTCGTCCGTGAATCTGTCAGTAAAATTATTGCCAAGGGAAATATAGTGTAAATATCGATAGAAAATTCTGTCAATAAAACTGTTAAAAGTGGTAGTGACAGACTAACATTGTCTATTGTCATTTGTGAGTTGATTTTTTTTTTTTTTATGTTCATGCGTTTTTCCAAATTAAAAGTTTTAGTTAGATTTTATAACTTGATTAAAGGTTAATTTAATGAGATATAGTTTGAAGTTATAGTTGAAAAAAACAAATGATAGAAAAAGAATCAAACTGACAACTAGAAAATCGTGTGGCTAATGTTGAATTCGCATGGAAAAGTGTATTTTTATCCCTCTATTTTTTTTTCTTTCACAATTATTTTAGTTTTTTTTAAATTTTATTTTTAATCTAAAAATTTGTTTTGTTCACTTTTTAGTTGATGTAATTGAAAGAGAGTAAAAAAAATCATTGAAAAGTGGTGAAAAAATAGACAGCCGTTGCTTATTATATTCTAGCAATTAACAAAGACAATGGTTAATTACAAAATAATAAAACTAAGAAGAGCAACAACAATACCTCATTTTTCTTAGGCAATGTTTAGACATTTTCTTACATTTAAAAATAAATAGTCAGACCCATGATAAAACAGGGGTCAATTATCAAGTCTACATCTAAAACAAATCATAAACGATATTTTATATTTTGGTACAGATTAAAAAGGGAAAAGGAAAAAAAATACCTACTCAAGTTCAAATATTGGTCACCATCTCTATATGTACATATTTATTTTTTATTATATAATTAATTCCTATATCCATACCAGGACAATTAAAACTAATTACACAGACTATACTCAGTTGGCACGATCATTCTTGTCAACAGCAGACGCGGATGCATTCGTAGGAGTAGAAAATGGCAATGAAGGTGGCACAAACATTGTCATCGAACTTGGAGCTGGCTGAGAATTTATTGAAGACGTCGTTTTGTTGAAGTAGCTTGCACATGGATTGCCGTTAGGAGGTGATGATGAGAAGCTATTAATAACCGGTCCCCGTTCCGACTTTGGAAATAAATTATTAACAACACCTAGATTTGCAACACCAGTAGCGCTACTGCCAGTTCCAGTGCCAATGATAGAAGTGAGGGCAGCTGCTAAAGCAGATTGGAAACTTGGGTCTGCTGTAATTGCCTTGGTTGCAGCAGCTATGGTATCGGCTGACAGGGACTGCTGAGAAGTAGCAGCTGCCAGGTCATTAATGTTTTGCGTGTAGAACTGATCATAAATGTTACTCTGATCCATAGCTGGTCTTCCAATGTTTAAAGTTCCAAGTTGGTTAATCCTGTTGTGAGACTGGCCGGAAGCAGTGAGGAAACCATTGCCCCAAGGCATTGCGTTAGACGAATCAGAGGAGCCAAAGTTGAGGCTTGTTGAAGCAAATTTTTGAATGGTAGGCCGGTAGCTTGAAGTTGTAAATCTATTGAAATGAGATGAAGCACTGGATGGGTTTGAAGTGAGGTCAAGAGTGATTGTAGGGTATGGAGATGAAGATGACAGTGAAGAGTTGTGCAAGTAGAATTGCTTTGATTTTGAGTTATCGGATAGATAGTAGTTTAGTCCATGGAGGTCAACGGCGATGGTGCCGGAGTTATTGAAACCTGCAGTTCCTGCAGAGCTCGATGATGAGCCAGACAGTAACATGGAAGCAGCTGCAGAAGTTGTAGAAGCCATAGCCGTGGCAGAAATAGGAAGTGGGTGGTTGTGCGTTCCTTCATAGGTGGTGGTTAAGATGGACATATCTTCAGCACATCTTTGTACCTGAATTTACACAAGAAGCTACGCTTACTTAGAGTTATTGAAAAAGGTAATAAATTACATACTGGTTCAAGCACTGTCAAATAAAAAATATAGCAC
>Ga0307518_10003828_pt1 | contig 10828 bp, 10 predicted proteins | sample 25_EM_MG_FD_203889 | JGI IMG/M metagenome (GOLD analysis project Ga0307518, IMG submission 203889) | Populus trichocarpa ectomycorrhiza microbial communities from riparian zone in the Pacific Northwest, United States - 25_EM | ecosystem: Host-associated > Plants > Roots > Unclassified | place... | reverse complement strand
CCACATAAAAAAAAAAAAAAAACACAAGTACTTGTTTGTAAGTTCTATTCAATTGATATGCATTTGTGCTCCTCTAGAGCTGGACTTGATCTTTTGTGTAAATCATCATCACAAATCCCACTTGTTTTCCTTCCTTCGTCTAGTAGGTTAAGCCTTTGTAATGAGTATTCTAGGAAATGTGATTGCGTGTAGCTGCATGCCATGATGATTATGCAAGTGTTTGATAACAGAACGCAGATGCTTTAATAAAATTATATTTGGGCAGAAAAATCATCAAATTTGATATTAGCATATCAAAAAGCATCTAAAAATTATCAATTTAATGTTTTTTTTAGGTTAAAACACACTTTGAAAAACACTTTTTAAACGCAATCCAAATGCACCATATACAGGTTTCCAGTGCATGTCTCTCAACCTGAAATTTGTGTTGTTTGCCTGCTAGATAGGGGAATTTTAGATGAGGCAGCCATCTATTACACAGTTCAATCATATTAAAATGGAGGAAGCAAAATCAAACACAAATGACTTGATGAAGAACTCATGCCAACAGAAAAATAAAACGGAAGAAAATTAAATGGAGCAGCCAGCTAGCTTTCAGGAATTCCACAAAGTCAGGCAGAATATGCAGAACAGGCAAATCTAGTCATGGATTCAGAAATCAAAAAAGCTTTCGAAATGCTGTGCCTCTCACTTCAATTAACATATATGGACCGATGAGCAACCTGTTATGACCAAGTTCAGTCAAACCTTTTTCTATTTTCTGTGAGATAAAACATAGAAGCTCAGCATACATAAGCTATTTAAAGTCAAGTGGTATATTGGCACTACTAGATACAAAGCTACCATTTACTGCTGTTTTCTGATCTTTCTTATCTTCTCTTTTTCCAGGACTGGGCGTACATGAGCTGATGAATGTACATGGTTGTCGTGGAAGAGTAGAGGCCAAGAGAGTCCATAGATTATATCATTAGTATGAAAAAAAATACATGTTTTGGTCCTATTGGACAGGCCACGAGCGGACTGCATTCAAGCATTAATGTTATCATAAGACCGTCTACAATAGCAAATCTATTACATAAGACTACAATACGAAATCTATTACATCAGGTATTAACCAGTTCACATCTCAACTGAGTTTGAAGACATGAAACACATTTATCTTGGAAAGTTTTAAAACACTAGGAATTCACAATTTTTGTAATCTTTACAAAAGAATTATGCATACAACTCACATTACACACAATAGATTGAAAATGAGTTCAGAGCTCTGCAAATTGCACACCTTTAAGCAGGCTGGGTATCAAAACTGGTTTAACTCAATTTAGCATTCAAATTTGCAAACTTCTATTGGATTAGAAGATTGCTTGTTCACCTAATTCCTGACCTGCCATCCCTTCCCTGAGCACTTTTTCAAAGAACACTTCCAGGGTGTCCTCACCATAACTAGGAGTTCTCTCAGCACTATACTCACCAGTCTCGGGATCCAAAACCAGCATACTTTCAGCTGCATAATACCTTCCGATCTTCCCAAACTCGGCTGCATCTTCCATTGAAGGGAAGATCTTAACGAGGAAATCAAGTACCCCAATGGCAAAATCCATTATCCCAATTGGAACTTTCAAGAAATTCGGTTCCTTACCCAGCAGTCTAAACAACATCTCCCCTTGCTCCAATGGTGTCAAAGCCTTGCCTGGTCCACCAATTGGCAAAATCTGATTAATTTTATCCTCACCCAACACACAATCTGCAATAAACGAAGCTAAATCCTCCTCGCTAATTGGTTTACACGCACACAAATTTCCATCCCCAAACATCACGTAAGGCTTCCCATCCTTAACCAACTCGACCTGACCCCCTAAACTCTTAAAGAATGCAGTTGGCCGTACAATACTATATGTGAAACCACTATCCATTTCAGTTTCTCTCATTAGTTCAGACTCGAATTTAAGCTTTGCTCTCTGAAATTCAAGAAGGGGTTTTTGCACACAGATTGCAGAAAGCAACACAAAATGTTTAGCCCCAAGTTTTTTTCCAGCAACAAGACTATTCTTTGTTGCCTCATAATCAATCTTCCATGAATCTTTAACACCCCCAGTACGACTAGCAAGACATGAAACTACAACATCAACTGAAACACCAAAATCATTCAAAGATTTTTCTAAAGTTTCCAACTTCGTCACATCAGAGAAGCACACATTTGCTCCTTGTAACTGATTCAAAGTCTCTTCTTCGCTATTCTTACCTCTAATGCCACTCTTTTCTCTTGCAACGGCTATAACATTAAACCCTCTATTAACTAACTCTTTAACAACAAACTTTCCAATATATCCAGTTGAACCCGCAACCAAAATGTTAATATCTTTTGGATTCTTGTTTCTAAATGAAGATTGAGTAGCTTCAACACTTGTTGGTGTTGAAGCTCTAATGGGGTTGATTCTTTTTACACTAAACTTAAAGGGAAGCGATGAATTCAAAGGAAAAGAAGGTAATGAATGTGAGAGTGAATTTACCTGAATTTGATTGATGAATTGAGAATAGAAATGAGCTTTGTGGCTTTGATACTTTGGTGAGTTGAGAGAGGACACATTGCAAGAAAAACAAAGGGACATCTTCTCTTTTTTTTCAAAATTTTTACAAAGAAAATAAAAGATGGGATTTTTTTTAGTATTTATAGGACAATCAGAGAAGGAAAAGAAAGTGAAGGAAAATGTGAGGTGGGTAGTGGGGAAGAGTGAACTTTCATGGTTGTTGTTTGTTGCTCTATCAAAGGAGAATCTAAAAACGATAGGTGGATAACTCTTTGTTGGATTTTATTAGCAGAATTTTGTAAAATAGCAGCTTGGGCTTTTCTTTTTGTTAGAGGAGGAAGCGACTGGGGACTGGGGTAGTTTGTTGGGGGAAGAGCCCAATCCTTAATGAAGAGGTACTCAACAGCAACGTTATCAATTCTGTTTTTATAGATATTTTGTTTTTTTAATTAAAATAAAATATTTTAATTTCAAAGTATTTCAATGTGCTGTTTATATATATATATATTCAATAAATATAATTCAAATTTAAGATAAATTAATTATAAATTATGCAATACAAACAGCTTTCAAAATTTAAAATATTCCTAAATAGTCAAGATTAAATAGGTTTTTAACTTAAAGTAATTCAAGTTAAATAAAATATCAAAATATTATGAAAATAAAATGTTTTAACACAAATATTTTAAATATAAAGTTATGTCAATGTTATCAAGGTTAATGAAATCTAAAGCATCCCTTGTTTTGCTCAAATTCCTACAAAGTATAAACATGAAAAAAAACAACATGAATATAAACCATATATATTAGTGATAAATCTAATTTTAAAAAATTAATATCATTATTAATAAAAATAGTAATAATAATTTTCAATATTATTATCAATATCATTGTTATTGAAAATAGTAATGAAAAATAGCTTTTTATAATTGGATGGTTTAATTAATTAAATTGAACAAGGTTCAATTTGATTCAATGGCTTTTCAAGAGCAGAACGGAACATGTGGAATGAAACCGGAACGTTCCGGGCGGAATTTAGCTGAAAAATCTGGAACAGACCGAGATTTAAAATGAGATGAAATTTGTTCCGTTTTGTTCCGTTTTTTGAATTGATATGGAATGTTTCGGTCATTCCGGGCGAAACGGAACGGAATTGACAACCTTGATCAACAGTGTTATTACATCGGCACTAGCCCAACAAGTCAACTATTTAACTAACTATTTAACTCATGTTTCGTGTGCGAGTAGTAATTTTTTTTTTAAAAAATACCAGTTATATAGGTTGTTTTAATGTATTTTATAAGATAAAATAATTCAAAGTATAAATTGAAAAGCCTATACAAATATCTCATTAAATAAATTAATAATCATTTATATAAATAAATGAGAAAAATAATTGTTAACAATAACCAAAAGAGAAATTGATAAAATTGAGAGATGTAAATCAAGATATTCAACCACACAAAATAAGATATTCACCTGATTATTTTTACTGAACTTGTTTATTAAAATTAATAAAAGATAAATCCACAGCCTAAAACACTCTTGACTTAAAAGATAAACATAAATGAAACTGACAAATAAACTCATGTCCAAAAACAATATTATGCAAGGTCAAACACATCAGCAATATTATTTAAAAATAAATATTTTTTATTTTTAAAAACCAACTTCATTTGTATAAAACAAAAAAAAATTCTAAATGAATCAGCATAACACCTTGAAAAAAAAAACATCTTAAAAAAATAATATTAAAAAAAAACAAATGCAAAGCGATAAAGATCGTATAAAGTCGAATATCTAAGAAATCAAATGTCAAAAGATGAAATCAATAAAAAAAAATCAATTACACAAAATGATTTAAAAATAAGAGTGAAAAAAAAAATTAATTAGAGGACAACTAAAAATCTGATTTGATATGCACTCCGTAATAGGTCGTAATTTTTCTTTTTTAAAAACAAAACTTGAGTATATAGACTATTTTGATATGTTTTTTTACATGATATAAATTATAAGTGAAAATCAAAAAGTTTATCCAAACATTTAATAATCATATCTGTAAATAAATAAATAAATTTGTTAATAATAACTAAAAGAGAAACTGAAAAAATGAGAGATGGACATTGTTCTTGCTCTCTTTCTTTATATTTTTTGTAATGCTTAAGTTTTGCTTTCATTAATCTCTTGTTTATGCCTTTCATTTCCTTTATTATACTTATATAATCATGTTCTCCTCTTGTTTATTTATGTTTCTCTTATTCATAATATTCAGCTAAGTTTATTATGTCAAGGTGAAAAGGTTACACTAATGGTGTAAGAATAAGTATAGTATAAACTCAACATGAACTTTAATGTTTGATATTAACATGTTTTGTATTTGTTATCATTTGTAATTTATATAGTTCACCTCCATGTGGTTCGACCCCGGTCTTACCGGGTTATTTATCACTTCGACACTCTTGCACTTGGGAGAAGACATCAACTCTTTGATCGTGTCAAGTTTTTGGCGCCGTTGCCGGGGAGGTAAGTTATTGTATAAATTATATATTTTCTTTTTCACTTTTATTTGTTTTTCTAATCTTTGTTTCTTCCTTTTCTTGTTCTTCTTTTTCTTTCTTTCTTTCTGCACTTGCATGAGAGTTTGGATACGCATATTAAGTGGTAGACTTTCTAGGAAATCCTTATCATTTTCAGAAAACATGGCTGAAGAGGATAATCAATCGTTTCATAATGAGAATAATCGTGTGAGAACACTTAGAGACTACATAAATCCAACAAGAATAAGTGCGCGATCATGCATAGTTTTTCCTCCTGATGCATCTCATTTTAATTTTAAACCAGACATTATTCAACTTTTACCTTCTTTTCATGACTTAGATCTAGAAAATTCATACTTGCATATGAGAGAATTTGAGGAAGTCTGTAACACCTATAATGACTTAAATTGTAGCATGAACACCATCAGATTAAATCTTTTTTTCTTTTTCATTAAAAGATAAAGCTAAAACATGACTACAAAATCTTAGGTTAGGATCCTTTCGTGTTTGAGATGAAATGCAACAACAATTTTTAAAGTTTTTTTTCCGTCTCACTGAACAAACTCTTTCAAAAGACAAATCACCACATTCACTCAAAACCAGGAGAAACATTTTACCAATGTTGGGATAGGTATCGAGATTTGCTTAATACTTGCCCTCATCATGGTTTTGAAACATGGAGATTGGTTTCATATTTTTATGAAGGGTTAACACCTAAAGATAGACAAATGGTAGAATTAATGTGCAATGAAACTTTTGAAGATAAAAACCTTGATGAAGCAATGGAGTACCTAGATTTGTTAGCTGAAAATGCTCAAAATTAGGACACTACAGGAACTTATGAGGCACCAGGTAAAACTTAACCTCATACATCTAGTAGAGGCATGTACAACCTTAGGAAAGATCATAACCTCCAAGCCAAATTTGCATCTTTAGCTAGAAAAATCGAGGCACTAGAATTAAAAAAGAGTGGTTAATTAAAATCTATTCAAGAAAGTGTGTGTCAAATCTGTGAAACTAATGAACATTCAACCAATGATTGTCTAAATTTGCCTTCTTTCAAGGAATGTCTCCATGAACTAGCCAGTGCTTTAAATAGTTTCCAATGGCCAAATCATGATTCATACTCTCAAACGTACAACCCTGGTTGGAGAGATCATTTAAATTTTAGTTTGAAGAGTAGTAATAACAATGCAGAAACTTCACAGCCATCATTTCAAGCACACCATAATTTTCAAAATTCTCATGGATATGCACCTCCTTATGTCCCCCCTCCTAAAAGAAATCTTGAGGAGACATTGCATGCATTCATTGAAAAGCAAGAGACAATCAACACTCAACTTGCTCAAACCATGACAAATTTTAAAGATACTCTTGCAAAATTCACATTTACTCTCAGTTTTCAGGAGAAAGGTAAGTTCTCATCTCAACCACAACAAAATCCCAAAGGCCAATACAATTCAAGTGCAAGCAGCTCTAGAAGCCAACACATGGATCAAGTTCAATAAGTCATTACTCTCCACAGTGGTAAGGTTATTGAAAAACTCATTCTTGAACCTTGTGAGAAAGATGATGAGTCAATCTTTGAGGGTAAGGAAGGGATTAAACCTGAGTATTGCAAAGAAAAGACTGATTCCCCACCAGTACTTCCATTTTCTTATGTCATGACCAAACAAAAAGAAGTCAATCACGATTCTGAAATTTTGAAAATTTCAAACAGGAAGAAATCAAGGACGAAAAAGGCACCGAAAATGTTGTTGCGAATCATTTCTCAAAATTGACAATAGATTCGACATCTAACATCACACCAATTGATGATAAGTTTCCTAATGAATCTTTACTTTCTCTTAGTTCAATACCTTAGTCTGCTAATATTGACACTTTTCTTGCTTCAAGATTTTTGCCAGCTCATTTGGATACCCAAAACAAAAGAAAGTTTTTCAGCGACATGCAAAACTTTTATTGTGATGGCCCTTACTTATTCAAATATTGTCCTAATCAAATATATCAAAGATGCATTCTTGATAATGAGGTAAGTAGTGTCATGAAATTTTGTCATTCTGATGCATGTGGGGTCATTTCTCATCAAGAAAGACAACTGCAAAAATCTTACAAAGTGGATTTTACTGGCCCACCATATTCAAGGACTCACATACATTCTGCAAAACCTGTGAAAATTATCCAAGGTGGATTTATTTCAAAACATAGAGTCTTTAAATAATCTTCTATTGACTCTTAAGTCTCATCATAGTGAAGATGTGCATCGTGCAATTCATGATTTATAGCCCCATTTTCATAAAGAACATGCTCATCATAGTCTTGGGAATCTAACTAAAAAAGACCCTGTTTGTTAGTTTTTAAGAAAACTGGATGGGAAGCCTATCCCCGACCTATAAAGGGCGTTTAAGCCGTTCTTGGACGTAAAACCAAGGGAAGATGTGAGCCACAATCACAACTACTTGTACATACACATGTTTTCAAAGAGAGAGAAAGAGAGAGAGAGAGAGAGACTCCAGCTGGCCTACATATAGGTGGTATGATTGCATTTTCAATTTCTCATCTATAAAATCTTCTCTTCCTTCCCTTCATTTTTACTCAACCCACACATAGATATAGAAGTGTGTAGAAATGTCAGGTTCCTCAAGTAATCATATAAGAAATATTTGTGTTTTCGGTGGATCCAGTCCTGGGAAAGAAAAAGAGTTTTTAGAATCAGCAAATCATCTTAGTCAGGTACTAGCTGAGAGAAAGATTCATTTAGTGTATGGAGGAGGCAGCCTTGGGTTAATGGGGGGTATGTCAATAGCTGTATTTTTAGAAGGCAGACAAGTTTTGGGGGTCGTCCCCAAAGCTTTAGCAAAAGGGGACATCGTTGGAAAAACAATTGGAGAAGAACTACAGGTCTTCACAATGTCTGATCGAATGAATGCAATGTTTAACCATGTTGACGCCTTCATTGCCTTACCAGGTGGTCTAGGCACATTGGAAGAGATCTTTCATATTTCCTCTTGGGCCCAACTGCACATTCACCATAAACATATAGGTTTGTTAAATGTTAATGGTTTTTATGATAATTTGTTGTCTTTTCTTGATCAAGCTATGGAACATAAATTTCTAACATCTTTGGCACGACAAATCAAGATAATCTCTCTCTTTTATTATTGATACTTTAAGTGCAAAATAATGATATAAAACCTTGATAAAAATGCACTTTTAAGTACTAATCACACCCCCCAACCAGCTTATTACTAGTCTCTAGTAATCAAAGCATTAAACTCATCAATCAATCCTTTGATTTATGTGATAGACCTGCATTTAAGATGAACATTTACCATAAATTAAATGTATCTTATATTATTAGACATGTCATTATAAAACATGCTCTAGTTAAGGAGATATTGATACTTCAAGTGCAAAATGATGATATAAAACCTTGACAAAAATGCAATTTTAAGTACTAATCAGACATAAATCAAGATATTTAATCTCGCAAAATGAGATATTTACCTATTTGTGTTCACTAAATTTGTTCATTATAATTAATAAAAGATAATAGAAATAAAAACACATATGAAACAGAGTGAATAAAATAAAAAGATAAAAAATATGCATGGCCAAACATATAAAAAATATTATTTCAAAATAACTACTTTTTGTACAAAACAAAACCTACTTTTATAAAATAAATTAAAAAATAAGCAAAAATTAAACACAAAACAAAACAGCCTTTTTTAAAAAAACTTTTATATCAAAAAACAACTTACAAAACTCGTGCTCTAAGTAACGAGGAAAAAAAATGAAGGTAACCAAAAAACAATTTTTTTAAAACAGTATAGAATGATAAAATCACAAAATATAATGAGGAAAAAAAAAAAGAATTCATAACCATATTAACACTTAAAACTTGTAACCCGTGTCATTAAATTGGAAGTATTACAACTAAAAAACCGTGAAGCTCAATCTCAAATAAATCAAACATCAAAGGATGTATCTAGAAAAAAAATCAACCACATAAAAAAATTTAATTAAAAAATAAGGGTGAAAACCAAAATAAAAACTAAATTTGAGGGTATTTAAAAATTAAATTGCAGGGTTAAATCAAAAGGAAAAAAATAATTAACAAAAGAAAAAATCAAAAGAATGAAAGCTAAATTGAAAAGAAAAAACAATATAAACTTTGATTTAAGGAAGAAATTGAACACTAATAAAACTTTAAAAAAAGATCCAAGGATAAAAATGACAAATCAAAAGGATAAGGACCGAATCGGTGAAAACAATATATGACAAATTGTAATTTAAGGACTGAATTGAAAACATATAAAGCTTTTCTAAAAGGGTCAAAGATGAAAATAAACAATAAAAAACATAAGGAATGAAATTGAAAAAAAGGACAAACATGCACTTTAACCGGAAGAGAGAGAAAAGTAGGCAGTAGAAATAAAAAAAACCACCGGCGATAAACTGTTGGACCACCATCGACACGCTCCAGGGCGGGAGGAAGATCATGTGATGGTGCTTCCAGTGCACAGTGGAAGACCATTTTCTGACAAACAGTGGCATTGCACGTGCCGTCAAAAGAACGCGGACATCACCAACATGCTGGCGCGTGGAAAACACACATCAGTAGCTTTTTAGAATTTAATATTAAAAAAATGTTAAATTACTACAACGCCCCATCATAACCTTAGAAATAACAAATAAACCAATGTGAAAGTACCAAAACACATTTGCATGCATAAAAGCTATTTTGTCTTATCTACAAGCAAAACCGTATTTTATCAATTTTCAAGTCTGTGCAAAGTCAAAAACACCCTTAGTCAGTGGGTTTAAATTTCGTTGACCCTGGGAATAGAAGAGTATTTTTACTGTACAAAATAATATGTAAAGACAACTGATGCAACCATATTATTCGATAGTTTCACCCATATTTAACCAGTGTTTTGCCTATGTTTTATATATAAAATGCCTTGATATTCTTTGTTTTATGTTTTGAAGGCACTTCCAGATATTCCAACTTGAATATCTGGAGCTATAGAAGTCCAATTGATGCAAACTCAATTGTTTTGGAGTCATGACTCAAAGTTCTATAAACGCTCAAAATGTCAGCCAAAAACGATGTCATATAAGGGAGATATGATTTTTCAAAGATGACATCTGAATTCTGCCAGCAAACAGGTTTCGTGAAGAAACGAGTCCAAATTACGTTCCGAAGCATCTAAACCAATATCCAAGTTTTTATTTTAGCAATTTAACTCCTCTAAGTCAAAGCTTGAAGATTTCATGCAAGGCTATTTCTCCTTTTTTAGGAAAATAGTTATTGAAGTACTTAAATGTAAACAGTCTACTTAATGGGAGGACTATTTTGTAAAATAGAGACCTAGGGTTTCCTAGGATATAAAAAGAATGAGAGAAGAGAAGGGGGGCAGCCAGCCAAGAGGAGAAAAACACCCCCCTCCTCTAAGAAACACCAAATTATGCATTCTTCCTTCTTTTTGATTAGTTGTTCAACAAACATGCAAGGTTAAACACTTTTTCTTGGTTGCAAGGACACGGAAACCTTCGGATTTCAAGAACTGTGAGATTTATTTTACATTTTCTTTTCAGTTTATATGATGAATATGTTTGTTCTCCTATGTTTATTTTCCTATGATTGTTTATTTTAATTGCTAGAGCGGACTCTAAGTTATTATTGTAGACAATCTATTGCTAAGTTTGATATCAAAACCGGAGTTGTGGTATATGAACTTGTGAAGCAACTGAGTT
>Ga0307518_10003827_pt1 | contig 10829 bp, 6 predicted proteins | sample 25_EM_MG_FD_203889 | JGI IMG/M metagenome (GOLD analysis project Ga0307518, IMG submission 203889) | Populus trichocarpa ectomycorrhiza microbial communities from riparian zone in the Pacific Northwest, United States - 25_EM | ecosystem: Host-associated > Plants > Roots > Unclassified | place... | reverse complement strand
AGAACGCCATGATCGAGGCACAAGGGCCCAATGTCGAGGAGCATCTATGGGTGGATTCCAATGTCCTTTGGATGACTACGAAGGACAAGCATAACAAAGGTTGTGTTCGAGGGAAGCCAGTATTACTGATCTTTATATTTATTGATAGAATTTTTTGTTGGTTTTTGTATTATAATTTTATTAGTAATTAATTTACTAACAAAAATGCTTCATTGGTAACTCTTTCGTTAGTAATTTTTTGTCGGTCAGTAAGTTCGTTAGTAAATTTTTTTTTTATTACTGATGGATTTACTAACGAAAAAAGCACGTAAAAAAATAAAATTACTTGCTTCATTTCGTCGGTATTTCTCTCGGAAAAATACCGTATGTAATTTCATCGGTAATTATTTAAAAATATTTTTTTAAAAATCCATTTTACAAAACCATAAAATAATTAAATTAATATAAATCAACACTCTATAATACTCAAAAAGCTTGGAAAAAATAAGAACAAAATCAACTCAAAAAAATTTGCAACAAATAAATAACATGAAAAAATAAATTCAACTAAAAAAATTCATATGAAAAAAATGAAGTTGCGATTGCTAAAAATTTTAAAATCCTATAAATAAATCAACTAAAAATTGATCTCATATGAAAAAAATCCTACAACAATATTTATACAATTATTAAGATAAAAAACAATTAAAAATAAAATAAAATAAAATAACAAATATAATGAAAAAAACATGAAAAAAGAGGAAAAAAGAAAAATCTTACATTGATGTGGTTGCAAGTGAAATTAAGAAGAAGACAAAAAAAATTGTAAAGTATATTAATTAAAAAAATTGAGAAGAAAAAAGAAGAAAGGAGAATAATACATACCTGATCATGGAGGAGAAGAGAAGGAATTGAGGAGAGAAGATAAGAGAAAGAAATGGATATTGGTGTTTTTTACATATAGGGAAGAAGAAGAAGAAGAAGAAGAAGAAGAAGAAGAAGAACAAAAGAGCCCTGTATGTTGTGAAATTAAGGATTCTAGGCTTTTTATTGGAGTGTTTTATCGATGGTTTTACAAACGGGTAATTAATATTAATATTTTTAATCATTCCGTCGGTGATTCCGTCTGTAATATTTAATTTAAATTTTCAATTTAATAAAAAATTTTCACAAACCACAAAATATCACCGATGATTTTTCAATCCATCGGTGATTCCGTCTATAATATTTAATTTAAATTTTTAATTGAAATTAAATTCTCCAGAAAACCGCCAAATAACATCGACAAGTTTTCAATCCGTCGATGATTTTGTCTGTAAAGAACAATAATTAACATTGCAATTCGGAAGTGAATAGTTTTAGAGCTCTTTGAAAAATACCAACGGAATTTTTCGTTGGTGATTTTCTTTATAACTGACATGATGAATAATATTCATAATTTACCAACGATTTTACCGACGGAATTTACTGACAGAACGCGTCATCGTATTTTTTGCTTTGTTTTAATTATTTTTTTTCCACTGTAATTTTTTTAGTATATTTCGGGAGAATATTTCGGTCAAAAATTTATTGATAGAAATATTTTTTTGATATTTCTGTTTGTATTTATCAATTTTCTAGTAACCGGTGAGACCAAAGCACCTTAAGAAGCAGGCTGCTTCCCTTGGCGGTCCATTCTTCTCGCAGCCTGCGCCGACCATGTCACAGCAGTAGATTCAAGATGTGGCAGCGCAGTAATGAGCCAGCACCTACAGGCAGAGCATAAGGAGTGGCAGCGTCGACAAGCACAAGCAGCAGTTGCTCAATAGGCACTCCGAGAGCAGCTGCAAGCTGTTGAGGAAGAACGTCGCTGCGAGCAGGAGCGAGATGAGGCCCAAATAGGTCAAATATAGGCTGAGATCATGACGCTCCAGAAAGAGCTTAGAGATCATGCTCAATTCACGGACTCCAGATTCAACAGTTTCGAGGACCATCTTGAGGACATCTTGCAGCGTAAAGGCTTTTCTTTACCAAACTCGCAGCCGCCTCAAGATTCAGATGAGGACCGCCAAGATAAGGGTCTTTAATCATTGCTCCTTGAGAATGGTAACGGTATTAGCAACGTTTTTCAGTTTTTTTTATCAGCAACGGTTTTAGCGATGGTATAACGGAGCTAGCAACGGTTTTAGTGACGGTTTACCGCAGCTAGCGATGGTTTCAGCGACGGCATCAGCAACGGTTCACCACAAGGAACAATATTTAGCAACTGTTTCAGCAAAGGTTAAACAGTAATCAGCAACGGTCTCAACCATATTTCATAATAGTAATTAGCAAACGGTTTTTCTGACAACAGCAACGGCATGATTTTATACAAACTGATGTGTCCTTATTTTTTTTCTGGAAAGTTTAATCAATTAATTACATTCGTAATCAATAGATGCACGCCAAATCAGTTGTAGTATAATTATTTTGTTTGTAAATCATTTTCCTTTTTCTCATACTCAATCGCCCACATGACATCCACATGATCCCTTGACGACAGAGACAAACACTTGAAGTAACTTTCGTCCTTGTCATTTTTTTCTTACTTGCCCGTGGTCCCTTAATAGTGGAATTCGATACTTCACGATAAAGACAAATTTTCGTCCCCATCGTTAATTAATCTTGCAAATATGCGGTACCATAAAACAAACAAAAAAATATTGCAAATGCTATTTTTTTTTTACATAATTCCTTGATGAAGGATTTAGACACTTGATGATAAAGATAAATAAGTGAAGTAACTTTTATTTTTGGTCATTAATTAATTAATTAATCGTGCATACCTGTCATACCAAAAAGAAAAAAAAAAAACAAACAAAAAACAGAGGAATCTTGTATATACCATTTAGCTCTTTAATTTGTTCCTACTCGTCCACTTGATATCCGCATGATTCCAAGTCATCCTGGATTTTGCTTCCAGGAGTACAAAAACAATTTGTTGACAGCTAATTGTGATAAGAATTGAAACCCTGTGGATGCACACTGTTATAAAAACTTGTGATATATCAAATTGTTGAAATATATAGCCACATTTTCATTACCAAATATTCCCATCCCTTCTCATGATCATGCAGCACCAAACCCCCCTTCTCCTGGCCTTCCTTCTCTTTGTCCTCGCTGTATTGAGATTACGGAAGAAATCAAAAGGCCATGACTCAAGTTGTAAACCACCTCCAGGACCACGGGGATTACCCATCATCGGAAACATCCATCAGCTAGCTGCCTCTGTAACTGTACCCCATCGTCTATGTGCACACTGGGCGAAGAAATACGGACCAATCATGCAACTTAAGATTGGAGAAGTTAATACTGTTATTATTTCTTCACCAGAAGTAGCAAAAGATGTGTTCAACGATATCAATTTTGCTGAAAGACCTGACCTCCTAGTTTCACAAATCATGCTTTATAATGGCCAGGGCCTTACGTTTGCACAATATGGAGACCATTGGAGACAAATGCGAAAAATTTGCGTATTGGAGCTATTTAGCGCAAAACGTGTACGCTCATTCAAATCAGTAAGGGAAGAAGAGGTATCGAACTTAATTAGATCCATCCGTTCGAAAGCAGGTTCACCAATCGACATTAGGAAAATGCTTTTGGATTTGTCAAATGTCATCACTTCAAGATCAAGCATTGGTACGAAATACAAAAACCAAGCTGCACTGTTACACGTTGTTGAACAAGTGACAAGGGCAGTAGCAGGTATAAATGTTGTAGATATATTCCCTTCCTCTAGATTGTTACGCATGATCAGTCAGTTTAGGTCTGGTCTCCAAAGGTTGCAAGAAGAAGCGGATCAGATGCTTCAAGACATTATAAATGAACGTAGAGCCCAGAGGGTAGAGAAGAAGACAGGTGAAATTGAAGAGGAGGATAATATTCTGGATGTGCTTCTGAATCTCCAAGATGATAGAAGCTTTGAAATTTCAACAGATAGCATCAAATCAATTATCCTGGTTAGTGAACATATGCATGCTTCACTTTTCATATATATAATATCTCCACGCACGTCTAAAGATGCACAAATCAATCTCTGTACATATCGTGTTTCAATCTAAAGATTGTCTAACGTAAGGTATACAGGCCAGGAATCAGTTTTTCAATCTATCTCTGTATGTAGCTAGCATCAAATCTATCCCCTTAGTTAATACTAATCAAATTTCACATACAAGAAGGTCAAATAATATGAACCTTACTCAGTACGTAGTCTTCTTAATTTCAGGAGATCTATACTGGTGGGAGTGAAACATCAACAACTGTTTTGGAATGGATAATGTCAGAATTGATGAAAAACCCTAGTGTAATGGAAAAGGCACAAAAGGAAGTGAGGCAGGTCTTCAACAACTTTGAGAATGTTGATGAAACAATTGTTGACAATTTAAATTTCATGAAGCTGGTTATCAAAGAATCTTTGAGATTACATCCTCCCGGAACTTTCATTCCCAGAGCATGCAGTAAGACTTGTCAAGTTAATGGATATACCATAGAAGCTAAGACTAAAGTAATGGTTAATGCATGGGCTATTGGAAGGGATCCTAAATACTGGACTGAACCTGAGAAATTCTATCCTGAGAGATTCCTACATAGTTCCGTTGATTATAAAGGTGCCAACTTTGAACTCGTCCCATTTGGTGCTGGAAGGAGAATGTGCCCAGGAATGCTGTTTGGTATGGCCACCGTCGAGTTTACTCTTGCGCAGCTGTTATACCATTTTGATTGGAAACTTGCAGATGGAGTAACGCCGGAAGCTCTTGACATGCAGGAGATTTTCGCTTCCACAATGAGAAGAAAACATGATCTTATAGTAGTCCCCATCCCGCGCCGTCCTTAATTTCTCCGTGGAATCAATTGTCCATGTGTTCTTCCAATAGGAATTATGAATATCTTATTGTCTTTAAATAAAACGCACCTTGGAGAATACATGACAATATTATTATGTTAACTATTAAAAAAACCATGACACCCCTCTAGTGTAAATGTGGTTGTTAAATATATGATAAATTATTTAATTAAAATTTATTTTTTTAAGTTTTCCTTTTCATAATCAACATTATTATGCTATTTGTTAAAATTACATATTAAATTTTAACACGTGAAGAAAAAAAATAATACATAACATGAACGAAAGAAAAGAAGTAGTTAATAACATGAAGAAAATAAAGATTACATGAGATGAAGGAAAAAAAGGTAGTTAATTGAAAATTAATTAATTAGTCCTGATAAAATGGAGAATACATGAGCCAGCGCCCCACAAAGAGAGCGCGCGCGCACTGGGCATTGGGGCCTGAGGGCTAGAGGGCCCTTGGGTGCCTAGGCGACTAGGCGCCCGCGCGAGACATCCCTCTGGCCGCGTTGCGTGACGCGGAGATAGGCCGTGCTAGCTTGTGGGCTCACCTCGTGGGGGCTGTCTCGCAAAGCTGGATGAGTGCGCCCTGCAAACCTCCCCCCCGGTGTTCTAGCCTGCCCCCCTGCAAGAGAGAGGCTAGACATAGCTGTGGCCGACCCGATGCCGCTGGCAACCACGCGCGAGTTGCTGGGGTTCCCGTGTTTCGCCAACAAAACATGCTTCTTTCCACACAAAACCCATCCAGTAAAATCAAGCCTATTTTTCTAAGGCTGCCCATTTGGGGTCATATATTCCGACTTGATTCCTATTTTTACAGATTTTTTGAATTTTTAGTGGTAGGAAAATTAAAAAAAAAAATTCTCGACCTCAAAATTTTTTGAAATTGTTTGTGGAGGTAGATTGGATTTTTCCCAACCTCTCTGCAAAATTTAAGCTCAAAATACCAAGAAATGAATTTTTTAGAGGGGGTGACAACTGGGATCTAGTAGTGTCTACCCCTATCAGACTTGCAATAACACTTATTGCTCTTTAGGGGGGAGCCCCCTGCCTAGCCTTAGGGCACGCTGGCATGGTGAAATGTGATGCCAGACGGGGGTCTCCGCCCCATGACAGTCTTGTTTGAGCCATCCATGCTTGATGAGAACGACTCTCATGCCCGTCTCGGCCCCTCGTCTCATCAACATTGGGGATCGTGCGGGTCGTTGTGTCGCTAAGGAATGCTACCTGGTTGATCCTACTAGTAGTCATATTGTCTCCAAGATTAAGCCATGCATGTGTAAGTATAAACTAATTCAGACTATGAAACTGCGAATGACTTATTAAATCAGTTATAGTTTGTTTGATGGTATTTGCTACTCGATAACCGTAGTAATTTTAGAGCTAATACGTGCAACAAACCCTGACTCCTGGAAGGGACACATTTATTAGATAAAAGGTCGATGCGGGCTCTGCTCGTTGCTCTTATGATTCATGATAACTTGACGGATCGCACGACTATCATATTGGTGATGCATCATTCAAATTTCTGCTCTATCAACTTTCAATGATATGATAGAGGCCTACCATAGTGGTGACGAGTGACGGAGAATTAGGGTTCGATTCCGGAGAGGGAGCCTTAGAAACAGCTACCACATCCAAGGAAGGCAGCAGGCACGCAAATTACCCAATCTTGACAGGGGGAGGTAGTGACAATAAATAACAATATTGGACTCTTCAAGTCTGGTAATTGGAACGAGTACAATCTAAATCCCTTAACAAGGATCATTGATGTCTTAAGAGGTGCGATCGAGATCGGACCTTCGTTAAGATAAGGACAAACCTGTAGGTGGAAAAAGTAGGTGGTTTCCACCTTTTTCTCATATGATGTTTATGTTTTGAAATGATTTACATATGATAATATATTATTAAATCCTTGTTGAATGATGAAATGAAGATGAAGTGTTTGATGTGCCTATTACATCACAAGGTAATTTCAAGCATTATAGGCAATTTAAAATCATAATAAAGCAATATTAACATTACATTTCATTCATGGACCAAAAGAGCATAATTCTTTCATTTCTCTTTACTTATGTAAATACCACCCTTAATAATTCATCAATTACCGAGGCTAATTACAATACTCAAACCCGGTTCTCCATCTCGAATACCGTTAACCGAACTATGTTATTATCTATTTAAAACATAACAATCATAGTTCTTTCATATACTTGGTATATACAAAACATAATACCCATAAACGCATCAATTCTTGAAACTAACTCATAATTCCCAAATCTGGCAATCCGCTTAGGATGCCATTAGCCGAAGCTAATCATTTGTCAATCTCGGTCATCCACTTAGGATGCCATTAGTCGACGCGAATCATTAACAAATCAAATGTTCCAGAGGTGGTTTATAAATCACTATAACATGATATTATATCATTTGTAATACACAAACAAACATTCCATAATAATTTAGCATTCAGTATAACACAACAATAGTCCCTTCGTATTATTCATCCAACCATTCATGATAGTTAATGTTTAATACAATACAACAATAAATCCCTCATAATACTCATACAAAAATTCATAACAATTTAGCACTATGTATAACACAATAATAGATCCTTCGCAATACTCATATAAGCACTTATGACAAATAACCTTCAACATAATACAACGACAAATCCTTTGTAATACTCATACAACCATTCGTGACAATTAACATTCCATATAGCACAACAATAGGTCCTTCGTAATAAATTCACTTTAGAAAATAATGTTACGCTAGAAGGGGGTGGAAATCACTTACCTATTCCTCCTGCGGTGTTCTCGTCCGGTCAAAGGTTTGATTCTGGTCGCACCACCTGATACATCAAATGATCATAAATCAGCACATTTGCATTCGACAAACACATAACTCGTCGCCATACTTATTTCAAAATCCACATGTTCATATTCTAGTGTTCCACACATTATACAATTATAGAATGAAATCGTTACAAGCATTAAGTCATTTCTGACATGAAATTCATATGCGGCTAAGTTGCGGCTGTCACAAAAAGTTGTCAGTGAAAACTGGGTCACTGGTGACATACAATTCGTTAGCAAAAACTGATTCGTTGGTTACATAAAGAATTCGGCAGCAGAACTGATTCACTGGTTACATATAATTTAGCAGCGAAACTGATTCACTGGTGACCTACACTTCGTCAGCAAAAACTGATTCGTTGTAGCCTACACAATTCGATAGTGAAAGCTAATTTGTTGCAGATAACACAATTCGGCAGTGAAATCTAATTTGGTGCAGACAACACAATTTTGGCAGCGAACGCTGATTCGTTGCAGATAACACAGTTTCAGCAACGAACATGGATTCGCTGTTGGCAACACAGTTTTGGAAACGAACATGGATTCGCTGTAGGCAACACAGTCTCGGCAGCAAACACTGATTCGTTGTGGACAACACAATTTCAACAGCAAACACTGATTCGCTGCGGATAACACGATTTCGACAGCGAAAACTGATTCGCTGCAGTCAACATGATTCGACAGTGAAAACTAATTCGGTGCATACAAGACAATTTCGGCAGCAAACGCTGATTCACTGCAGACAACACAGTTTCGGCAGCAAACACTGATTTTCGACAGTGAACACTGATTCCCTGCGGACCACACAATTTCGGTAACAAAAAGTGATTCACTGTAGACAACACCATTTGGCAGCGAAAAGTGATTTGGTTTTTCCTTCTCTTCCATCTATACTATATAGCGGGTCTGTCACACTCCCTCTCCTCTCATGGTTTCAGTCATCAACACAACTCCCTAGCTTTCTTCTTCTTCAAACACTCAAGGTAGGGGACATGCAGCTGGTATAGGTGGGTCTTCTCCTTTGAGAGGGTGGCTGTTATTGTAGTCATAACTGCTGGCCAGTTATGGGGAAGGGGCTTGAACTCCTTATCCCCCTTTTGGGCTATCCTTGGGTTGGTTTCTATTCCCATTCTCCCATAGGATAGGCCAATCCAACACTAATTTTTTATTAGGTTTGACAATGTCGCTACTGATTTAGAAATTAGAGGCCACAGATTGCGTCGCTGCCGATTCAGAAATCAGCAGCGAGAACTGCACCATTACCAATTCATAAATTGGCAGCCAAACTGTGCTGCTACTGATTTAGAAATCGGCAGCCAAAAATTGTGCCGCTGCCAATTCTGAAATCAGCAGCCAAAAACTTTCTAGTTGCCAATTCTGAAATCGGCAGAAAAACTGTCGCTACCGATTTAGAAATCGACAGCCAAAAGCTTTGCTGCTGCCGATTCTGAAATTGGTAGCCAGTATTGTGCCGTTGCCAATTCAAAAATCGATAGCAAAAATTATGCCGCTGCCGATCTAGAAAGCGGTAGCCAAAAACTTTGTCGCTGCCGATTTTGAAATCGGCAGCAAAACTGCGTCAATCCCGATTCAGAAATTAGCAGCCTCAAACTGTGCCGCTACTGATTTAGAAATCGGCAACCTCAAACTTTGATGCTGCTGATTTAGAAATCGACAGCAAAAAACTTTGATGCTGCCGATTATGAAATCAGCAGCAAAACTGTGCCGCTGCCGATTTAGAAATCGACAGCCAAAAGCTTTGCTGCTGCTGATTTTAGAAATCAGCAGCCAAGTACTGTGCTGCTGCCGATTCAGAAATCAGCAGTGACGGTGGAGACATTTTAGCTTAGCTCTTTCTCTTTCTCTTTTTTTTTTGTTGGGTGTTTACAATAATAATCATATTAATAGCCAATATAGGTCTTATATTTTTCTCATTACACCCAATAATATTGTCATTCTTTGTTCGACCATAGTTATCATTACAAATTTCCATTTCGAACATGGCTTGTTTTTTTTTGGAAGTTAAGATGTAATATCACATGTTCCTAGAAGGGAAAAGACCTAATTTTCACCCTTAACGCGTCTAGATAGTCACTTTAGTGACTTTCCGACTATGTTAGCAGAGGTCACATTCCGACCTCTCCTTAGATTGTTGACTATATCTGAAGTTATAGGACTCTGTTTCAAGCAAGGTTGGTCTCATTAGAAAGATAAGACATGGGGCTACAAGTCCTCTGAAGGGAGGAGAACCCAGTTCTGCCCCCAAGACACTCAAAATTACTCATAAAAAAATCAGACCTACTTCTCTATCGGGTCTGTCATGACTCAGTCTCGTTTGGTGACTTATAACTGGAGTTATATAGCTCCAAATTGAGTAAGACCAATTTACTTAGTTAGTCAACATCCAAAACTACAATTTCTATGAAGGAACCTGATCCTATTCCCTCATCCTCCTACTTGAATTCTTTTTGAAAGTCAGGAAATGAATCTGTCCAGATTCGTTAACCTTTTCATTTGCACACAACATCCACAATTCAACTTTCCCTATTTTATCTCAACCCCTAGCCATATCACATACTATATTATAGTGCCAAAAAAAATACGAGCTCTCAGTAGTAGATGCAGCTAGAGAGAGAATCTAGAGAGAGATGCTCTTTTTCTTCTTGAAGTTTCCTCTTCGTGATGGTGTCCTACAGCTACTGAGTTCTCGTTTGGAGCTTCTTTATCTGTTGTTAATTTTTGGCCCTCCTTACATGGCAAAAAATCAAAAGAAATTAGCATCTCTCTCCTCTTTGATTCAGTAGTAACGAATCCTAGAGGAGTCTTATTTTTATCTATATTACAACATGGTTGTGCCTCTAGCATACCAGGTTCTTTTTGTCTCAAATCCCCCAACTCTCAAGCAGTATCAAAGTCTAGCGTTTGATGGGTATGGGGTTGTGTAAGCCCCCCTAAAAAGTGTGTTCCGGTGGCAGATTTTTCAGATGAAGAACATGTGGATGGTGCCCATTCCACCCTAGAGGATGCATTTGAAGGAGGTTCACTGCTCTCCAAGTCACCTGCCCTTGCCATGGCATCCGACACTGCTTGCATCAACGAGATCACTTGTTCATCAGGGGGTAGAG
>Ga0307518_10003826_pt1 | contig 10829 bp, 5 predicted proteins | sample 25_EM_MG_FD_203889 | JGI IMG/M metagenome (GOLD analysis project Ga0307518, IMG submission 203889) | Populus trichocarpa ectomycorrhiza microbial communities from riparian zone in the Pacific Northwest, United States - 25_EM | ecosystem: Host-associated > Plants > Roots > Unclassified | place... | reverse complement strand
TCTCTATTATTTTGATTATTATTTATTTTATTTGAGATAATTTATGAAATTATATTTTTTTTCAATTTCATTCTCATTCAACTTTTTAATTTGTAAGATTTATTCCTTATTATTTTAATAAACTTGAAAAAAATAAAACATTAATAAGTTATTTTCTAGCTCATTTTCCATGACATAACCAAACACTGGAAAATATTTTCCAACTTATTTTCCATTATACTATCAAACATCGGAAAATAATTCACTTTCCCGGAATTCATTTTCCCGGAATTCACTTTTCAAAAGGAAACTACTTTCCAGCAAACAAACGGGGCCTAAGAGAGGGGTATTGATGAGGAGAAAAGAACCAACTCCCTTGAATTGAGTTAGGAATTAGAATTTCTTTTCATCTTATTAATTTCATTCTCCAAAAATATGAAATTGAATAAAAATATGTGTCATTTTTCTAACCATTATTCAAACTATTCTGCATGAAATTAATGAAGGAATCAGATCTTATATATGAACAAGCTTTAGCATTTTATTTTTGGCAAAAAAAAACATTCACCTGATGAATTTTTGATTTATCAACTTTCAAGTCAAAATTAGGCTTTTTATTCCAATTATTTCTCTCAACTTTTTTGCTTTTATTATTGTCTAACTTTTTATTTTTCTTTTATCAATTTAAGCTTTGTCGACATGTTTCTTTACATAAAAAAAATCCCAATTATAAATCAAAAAACTCATGCATTCATTTTATTACATAAATCAAGAATTATGTGTGACAACAAATATAAAACAAAAGGTCATTAGTGATAAATTAAGACTAAAAAGAAAAAATTAGTAAATTTGATCCTCTTGCTTTTTAAATGATAACATTTCGGTCCCTTAATATTTCAAAAAATCAATTGTGGTATAAAAATTAATTTTTATTTTATTTTTTAGTCTCGGGATATAAATACTTTGTAAAATCCCTCAAAAAAAAAAAAGAGGACTGAAATTTTATAAAGAAAATGGATTATGGTGGAACACTAGGATTTAACCTAGGAGTGGAGGATCCTAATTGTGAAGTAGGAAACTCAAGGGTTAAAAATAAAATAAGCCAAAAAAAGAAATAATAATAATAATAATAATTGTCTCTCTTGGAAAAGAGAGGAACCGTCACTCTAAAAATAAAAGGAGAATAAGAGGGGAGAACTCTCTTTATGACCTATTGATTTTGAGATAGAACACGCTAGAACAAAGAATTGAGAGAAATAAAAAAGAAAAATTAGGAGTAAAAGAATTAAGTACATAAGAATCAAGAAAATAATAGGGGATTCAAGGAAATTAAAGAAAAGTTGAAAGAAGAAGAAGGGGAAATCAATCAATAAAATATTCAATAAGTAATCTTGTGAATTCAAGACTATTTGGTAACATGCATTAACGTTCTTATTCTTATACTTTACTCAATTCTGAAGAGAAAGGGAAAAGCCATGATCTTGTCTGTAAAACTAGAGTTCATGTAATTGAGGAAAATTTATTATATTTTGTAGAGCTTCCCTGAAATAATGATGTAATAAGAAATGATTAGGAGAATTAAACAACAAATTGAAGAGAAATCCAATGGTGGAAACCCTAATTAAAATCGGTTAATTTAGGGAAAATTCTAGGTGTGATCTTTGTGTGATCTTATGCATGATCATGATTGTATAACACTAGGAATATGATGAAATTGAGTTTTGCATGAAAAAAACTTGAAGGAAAAATGAGTTCTTGAATGTTAAAAATTAGAGAAATGGAGTGTTGTTCTGTTAAAAATTCATATTTTAATGTGTTACGTATGTAACTTGTATGATTTAGGGACTGATTTTGAAGGTAAAACCCAAGTTGGTTTCAGGAGTGAAGATTTCAACCGAAAAAAAAAGGGAGGAATTTTCCAGTAGCAAAAATGGGCGAGCTGTTTTAAGAAATAGTTAGAACTATTTGAGAAATAGTTAGACCATTTCTCAAAACAACAAGACCATTTTGGCTCTTTGGCTACTGTTTTGGGGTAGCTTAATTTTGTGTTTTGATCTTTTCTTGGTTTTTATTTGAATCTTTTAAGTTATTTAAAAGATATGGGTGATTATTATGTGGAAAAAAAAAACATAATGTATGTGTATGCATGAAATTAGCTTGCTTGATGACATTTCATATGTTGAAACGTTAAGAGATGAAAAATTATGTGTAAGGATGTAAAGGTACTTATATTCATGAGTGACAAATACTTCGAGTGTTAAAAGATTTTAGAGATGTGCATTTTTAATATTTTTAAGGAAATAATGTGATGTAAGACTTAATGTGATGCAAGCGAGGCATTGACTATAAGACCCCAAGCAAGTGGAACAGGACTAGAGAGGAGCGGGCAGGTGCTTGACACCTCAATCTTTTTAATTTATAAAAATTATTATAAGATGTGTTTTCAATATTATGATTGTTGATTTGTACAATATGTGTTGTGGAATGATAAATGCTCATGAAATCTCAATGTGAAGATTTGTTTAGATAAGTATTGTAAGCATAAGTCAGCCACATGAGTAGGGCTTAGGCTTAGGTTGATAAATTATTACTTATAAAATACTTGGGTGGTTGAATGAATAGTCAACCCCGTGAGTGAGGTTTAGCTGAATAAATTTGAATTACAGATACAAGTGCGTATGGATTGTGTGTATAATAGTCAGCCATTTGTATGGGGCTAAGGTCGAAGTCCCTTGGAGAGTAAGATGGATGCATTTTATGCATGAGAGTTGACCACAAGAGTGGAGCTCTAAAGTTGTTAACTTCAAGCTTTTATCCTAAAATTGATGTACTGACCACAAGTGTAGGGGTAACGAAAAATTTATAGTTAGCCTCATGAGTAGAGACCGAGAAAGTGTTGGACATACGCCTTAGGCATGAAAGCCAGGTGAAATTAAGGGTGAGGTGTTGTTTATATTAACGAGCCTCTAAATGAGGTTTATGAAAGGTTGGTCATGATAATCCTTAATGTTAAGTTTACCTTTTTAGTATTCTTGTGTGGAAAACAACATTTAAAGTTTAATGCTATATAAAAAAAGTTAGCCCAAAAGTTTGGGCTTATACGTAAATTGTTTGGAGTAAAAGGATTTGATTGGTAAATTACTACCACTAATGAATGGTATGCATTGTAGGGGATATGTTTATGGTGAAAGATATAATAATGAAGTCTATGTGAAATTTGTTAAATGAAATTTAAATTTATTTACAATTTTTTAATGTCATGATGTAATGATGCAATTTTTATTCTAAATTTTTATTTGGGAATATGTTTATTTTTGACAGGTTCTCTGTATACTCCTCAAAACTAGATTGGCATGATCCCTAATTTTAGTTCTAGGATTTTTATGTTTATGTTATTTTGTTAACCTTGAAGGATTGTACCAAATAAATTATAAAACTATTGTGGTTTAATGTTATTCTTATTATTGAAAAAGTTATGAAGATTATAATGACATCAACTTTATACAATTAATGTATGAACTTGTGGTTTGCATTTTTATTTGAAATATGTGATGAAAATTTTAATGTTTTACTTTTTTAGGTTTATTTTTTTCATTGTGGCAATGTGTCAAAGATATATTTATGTTATTTGGTCAAAAAATATTATGAACATTTATGAATAAAGTTTTAAGTGAATATAAGTTGTCCAAAGTTGAAAAAAAAAAATCTTCATGATTTTTATGTGATATGATATTAATTATCTTATGTATCCGCATAATAAGTATACGAGGGTGTTATATATTTGATTAAGGTCATAAATTTGATTATATATAATAATTTTGTTTCCTGGAACCAATGTTTTATTTAATAAAATAGTAATTAAATAAAAAAACATGCATAGAAAAGAGACTGAATAAAATTAAAGAAAAAATTAAGTAGAGCTATACAGGAAGAATGTCATATAACATGAGGAAAAAATATTGAAAATTTATTCGTAAACTAAGTAAAAATAAAAGGATATTCTATTAAAAAAATCATTAAAACTTGTTAATATCTTATTAAAATTGTTAAAAAAAAAAGACAAGCAATAAAAAAAAACTTAACCTTAAAATGATTAAATTGAAAGGAAAAAATAAAATGAAAAATAAACAAATAGACACAAAAAAAGCCCAGAAACACAAGCCTAGCCTAGGTGGCCTAGCGTGTCTAGTCTTCAAAAAATTAAGTCGTGTAAGCCTTTTAGCCCAAGCTCGTGTGCCCGAGATGGTGTTTTTTCTTTTTTAATGGGCGAATGACCTATCATCCATCCCTTATTTTTTTGGAAGAAAAAAAAAAACCAAGTGATGCTTCGCTTGTTGGCCCAATTTCAGATAACCCGAGGGTTGCTAGAAATTCTGGCTATTGATTTTTTGCCTGAAAACTCAATATCCAACCTTTTTTTTTTCAAAATACCTAGAAGACACAATATTCACTTTATCAAACCCATTAATGGCCTAAAAATAGCCTAAAAATTCAAAATCAACCCGAAAAAAAAAATTCTCAAGCTCAAATCTACTATGTCAGTCAATGAAAAGGTAAAAGAACACCTAAAAGTGGAGCTTTCATCATCAAATGAAACTTGTTAACACCAAAATCGATATTTTTTAGCTAAAATCGATGTTAATCAAGACTCTTTCTCATGCACTATAATTCTGTCACTTTATTTCTTAAATCATGAGCTGAAAAATAAAATAAAAAATAAAATTTTGTATCACAATTGAGTTTTTGAAATATTAAGGGGCCGAAATGTTATTATTTAAATAGTAAGAGAATCAAAGTGAATTTTTCAACCTATTTTTGAAATCACCATCCAATTTGTTATTGTTTCATACTTCGGTCCCTTTTGTTTCAATTATAATCCTCTTTAAAGTTTTTTGATAAATTGATAATGAATTTGGGCACAAAAAGATGTAATTGAAGAGAAACAAAATTTAAAAACTAAATTGTAAAAATAATTACTGTTGATTATTACGGTAGATAAAATTTCTTATAATATAAAAAAACATTATTCAGAAGCTGTAAATTAATACGGACAATAGTGGATCTTTGACGAACTAGCCAGATATTTAAGACGTCACAAATAAACCAACGAACCAGAGCCACAAAAAGGGGGCATTCTCGTCATAAGAAAAAATATCAGCTATTTAAAAGCCCAGTTCCTTCCGTAGCCACAAACCATTTCACCAAAGCAGAGCCTCGTGTTATTAACACTCTCTGCAACAGCAGTCAGAAAAGAGTAGCATGGCAGGCACGTGCACATTCATCTCTCGTCACGTGATCGAACTATCATCGAAAAACAGAGCTAGCAGAACTTGGGGTGGAGGTGGGGGTGCTTCATTTTGTTGGCCTCGCATCTCTGCGATGAATAGCAATGGAGTGTCTAGTACACGCGAGGTTGCACTTTCACCGGAAGGACCGTCTTGCATATTCGTTGGCCCAATCGAGACTGCAAGCCAAGATACCCTTGAAGCTCTCTATTGTCAAGTAAGTAACATTTCTTCAATTTGGAAATTGATTTTTACAACTGAAAGTTTGTGTGGAGAAGAAATGGGCTGACTGGGTGACATATTGAATTGATGGTTTGTTTTAGGCACGGGATGCATATTACAGTGGTAAACCTTTGATAGTAGATGACATGTTTGATAGAGTTGAGGTAATAAATTTGATCACATACGTTTGTGAATCGAACTTTGGGTTTCGACAACACTCGAATTCCTTACCCCAACAATTGTTTGAAGCAGTTAAAATTGCGGTGGTATGGTTCCAAATCTGTTGTCAAGTACCCTCGCTGCAGTCTTAGACGACAGTCCACTTACTCTGATGCTGAGGTAATGAGCTGTTGAATCGTTTTGTTTACTATAATAATGCATATAAATAGCCCATTAAGCAAGGCAAGCGCTCTGCTGATTGGCATGATTATGCCCTCCAGAAAGGATAATTCTGAAGGATCTTTCCATCTCTGTCTAGATGTTATTTATTCATTTTAGTTGGTGAGATGCAGCTTGGCCTTTTTTTCCCCACTTGAAGATTGATTGACATGGCTGTAGGGCAGGAAGATATATCACAGGCATTTGCACTAGCAAGCATTTGGGTCCTCTTTCTTACAATTGGCAGTTCAGCGTGCGCTTTTCCCATAATCTACACAGTTGGCCTAGCTTACCAAGATGCATTTGGCTCAGGGATAGCCCATGGCAGCCAGGCACCTATAATTGGGTTTCTTGCTACGGTTAATGGTATTCTATTTATGGCAGTGGGTTCTTTGATCGGCTATCCAATTGCATCGGCTTCAGGTAACAACTTTTAACTCAACTGATCCAATTGCAATCCAGTAATCAAGAAATTTTGTGAAACATTGAGCTTTTAAGATATTTTTCAAGGATAAGGACACTTTACCCCTTCTAACAAGGGCCCTTTTCAATTTGTCACCTTACAGCCCTAACCCCCATTTTATAGGATCCTTAATGATGTCAGATGAATCTTGAATAGGATACTCAAATCTTGAAACTTTGCCCTGCTAGGGATCAATCTTGAAGTTCAAATTTTGAGTGGCCTGCTGAGCTGCCTGTACTATTATTTACTGTTTCATTCCCATTCTTAAGGTGCATGGAACAAATTCTCAACCGTATTCTGGACAAGTGAAACAGGCAACATGATAAGGAAATACTACAGCGTATATTCATACGCGCCTCTCTGTGTGTTTAAAAGCCTTAAGGCTTTATAATTTTCACTGGATTTGTTAGTTAAACCTTGAACATTACAAACCTAAATTGGAGAAGATAGATCTTTATTTGGAAAAATATGTTGATTCTCTTACTTTATTCAAAATATGGTTTCTTACTTAAGCATCCATGTTCACAGTCAAGGTGCTACAAGGCCTTTGGAGGAATGACTTGGTGGCACTCAAGGGAGCATGCCCAAATTGTGGTGAGGAGGTTTGTATTAAAAAAATATTGTCTTATGTTAAATATGAAAACGTTTGGAAGCTTCCACTTTATTTTTCTTCCAAAATTCTATGGAAATGTATTCAGCTGTATCCAACTAACAAAAATGATCAATTTCTAAAGTTCCTCCTCTCACTGATTCTGGTGTCTTCATGCAGGTATTTGCCTTTGTGAAATCAGATCAATCTAACGACTCCCCACATAGAGCAGATTGTCATGTATGTGAAAGTTTACTTGAATTCCGCACCAAGGTTGAGGTAATTGATCTTCTGATGCCAAAATTATTCTTGTGTTTCTTGTTCATGGAGCTAAATATGCAAATCTCGATTGTGAGACTAGCTTATTTTTTTAGAGTTTCTTGACCTAACAAGGAGAACAGACAAAACATGGTACTGCATTTTGCATATTCTCCCAGAGGGCTATTGCTCAAATATGGTTGCACTGGATGTGGAGCTCTAGGGTAGAGGATTGGAACCATTCTTTCCTTGTTAATTTTTGCATCAGGTTCTGAGCTTCCACCAAGACCTGTAGCTTTACACCAAACAACTACCTTCATTCTTGGGTAGTTAGAAGTGTTTCAGAGACTTGGCATATACTATAGTCCTAAGATAGCTGTGGTATTTCTTGAAGTTTTATATTCTTGTTTAATCGCGGCAAGGTTTTGCAGTATTGAACCTGTATAAACTAGCTACCACTCTATTTCTGCGCTTACTAAAATTGCTATACAAAGCAATTATCCGACTCACATGGTTGTTATGCTTTTGCAGCAAACCACTTCGAGAGTAGGTAGACAGTGGGTGTATGGGCGCATATACCTGGTATCGCGAAGACGTCAGAGATGGAAGTAAGATCTCAGCCTAGCTAATAGATGTCTTCTGGAGCGACTTTGCACCAAATCATGATTCTTTCTTCTCCTTTTGTTTATATATATTCTCTCGTTTTTGTGGCTAAATTGAAACAATTCTGAGATAACCTGTTACAAGTCGATGGACTGCACCCCGTTTGCTATTGTAGAAATGACTGAAGGTCGTAAGCTTATTGAACAGAGCTTCAAAGGAAAAGCAAAGGAGCCTTGAATGAACCCCAAGGATTTTTGAGTTTTACGTCATGCCAAGATCATAATAAAACCCGCTTTCTATCTTAATGGTCATTTTGGCATCTGGGTGGCGTTTGAACTGCTATAAACATCACGTTGATGCTATCCAAGAAAACAGTGTGCAAGAAAGAACAGCCACGCAGCACTGAACCCGATTCGTTATTGCTTATATCCAAAGCCAAAGCGGAGCAGGTCTATTATGCTTGGAACATATTTAGCCAAGAGAATACGGGATGGGTTAGGATTTTTTGAGCGAGATGGAATTGGTTCCTCTTTCTGTTTTTTTCTTTTTTTTTCCCCGAGGTGACAATTTATATTATTTCAGCTATATTATGCCCTTGGTGGAATGGCTCATATAAACGGCCTGGGTTCGCAGGTTTTAGTTGACAACACTTTAGCCTAGAATGAATTAAAATTGGCTCAAATAAACAGCTTGGGTTCAGAACAGCTACTTAATATATATTTCTGCAAAAGCAAATTAGCTTTGGTGATAGAGAGCCTCTTTACAAGAGGCAAGTTCCCTTGTACATTCACACATTTCACCTACAAAGCAAAGAGAGAGAAAAAAAAAAACAGAGAAGCAACGCAAAAGGGCAAGACGTCAGGCATTCTTGTCACATACAGAACTGCTGCAAGGTGATCGACTCTTTCTTAGCAAGAACAAGAAAAGCGGAATTCGACTATAATCTGTCAAAACTAAAAAAATAAAAAATTCTACTAAAAATGAACATAACAAGAATAGAAAGTAGCAAGTGGTAAGGAAGAAGGTAACTCCATATACTCACTCATAATATGCAATACGCTTGGAACAGTAAACATTCCATGGATTTGAAATGCAGCCAGGTTCAAAAAACCATGAGTTAGTTCTACATGTATCTAAAATTCCCTTTCCTTGAGGAAATAAATAATTTTTGGTTTAATTCTAATCCAGTGCAGTCCATCAGAATTTTGCTAGCAAGTTTATTTGTCTTTGCCACACCACAATTTTGATCGTCAGGTGTTCAAATCTTGAATCGCATCTATAGGGAAGTTTATGAAGAAAATTTCAAATAAATACCATGAATCAAAAGCTAGCATATTCATGCTACGCAAAATGACGTTGCAGTTGCACAATTAAAAGAAGATAACAGGATAAGAGCAAGGAACTTTCTCATTGTTCTCAGGGCATGAGCAATGGTGCCTGGTGCATGTAATTAAGAGAGTACGAACATTGCTTAAAGATGGAGAGACAGTGGCAGCCAGATTGGTGTATGGAGCCAATCAGAAGTGGGCCAAGCTGTACATTAGAATCCACGATAGCTGTAAAACAGAAAAAGATGATGCTGGGTGTGTTAGTCATGAAACCAACTAAGGTTTCCTTCTTTTAACCTTTTGTTCTTGAAGGCAGTCCTATTTTCAAAAGAAAGAAATAATTGGAAATAGCAGAAGTACCAGAAATAGAGTGATAGAAGCAAAGAGCCCCTCTTGGAGTAGAGTTCCATGACCACCAAAATCATCCTCGTCGATCTTTAATATCATCCCATAATAAACATATATAATCCCAGAGGATATCAACAGAAAACTGTCAACCAAAATCAGCACACGAATATTAGCAAAGAATTTAGCCAATGAAAAATAGAAGATTTCAAAATTAGAAACTCAGCACAACAAAATTCTGCACGTTCAATATCAGCTTATATCTATTTGTGTGTGTCTCTGGAAATATGAAAACAATATCAAAACCATCAATTCTCACAAACAAAAACAGGATGCCGGCACATTTTAAATCAGAAGGAAGTTTGTCATATGAACACCTCTAATCTGGATTTAGAATAAACCAACATAAAGTTGACAAGGCTAACACTCTGTGTTGCGTTCATAAACCTTTTTCTTCTTTAAGAGAACAAAATCTCCTGAACAGCAAGAAATCTCATCATAATGCATATAATCCCAGTCCCTTGCTATGCTGTCCATCCAATTTTTCAGTTCCGGTAGATAAAAGAATGGACAGAGAAAGTACCTCTAAACTTCCCTTTTTTTAATGAAAAAATAGTAATTAAAAGAAATTAAGTGTTTGGGGGGGGGACACAGTGAAAGGAACCACATGTCACATAAAGGTACCTCTTTAATAGTTCAGCAAAGCCCCTTCACTTCAAAACTACTAATTCTCACCAGTGACCATGTTCTTATTTGCAAGAACCATCCATAGAAAAGGTCATACAACTAGCGTGTCTCAAAACACCATTGATCACCCTATCCTTCTTTGCATCTTTGATTAGTCACACTAGTCGTGTAAAAGCTACTCCTATAGAACATGATAAAGTCAAACTCCAACTACACAGTTAACAGCAAAGATTATCATGCCCTGGCACTAACTAAGCTTTTTCCATAGATCATTTCACAGAAAGTAATTAAGTTTTTCGACAAAGAATACTGAAGTATTAAACATTAACAAGCTTAGTTTTGCACAACCTAGGTGTAACTTCAGAGCAATAGAAGGAAATGTACAACTTTGAGATCGATAAAAAATAAATTAGGTACTTCACACAGGTTTCAGTGTCCAGCTATTCATGGTCGCTAATTAAAATACGATACCAATACTAGTGTTCTTTAGAGGACAACAGTCCTGCACATTCCATATGCATGCTTGTTGCAGTAATTTTTGCATGTAGAGCTTCAAAGATGTTCAAACTAAAACAGATAACTTATTCAAATTCCAGGATTAACATGAAGCTAGAGTAGCTAGATTCATCTACAGCACTACTAATGTCTGTCTATATTCAAACTACTATTGGTAACAGTCATATCAGTACTTC
>Ga0307518_10003825_pt1 | contig 10829 bp, 9 predicted proteins | sample 25_EM_MG_FD_203889 | JGI IMG/M metagenome (GOLD analysis project Ga0307518, IMG submission 203889) | Populus trichocarpa ectomycorrhiza microbial communities from riparian zone in the Pacific Northwest, United States - 25_EM | ecosystem: Host-associated > Plants > Roots > Unclassified | place... | reverse complement strand
GTGCACAGGAACTCAGGGAGAGGCTGCCCCAAGAGTAGGACATAGTCAAGGTCTGCTGCAATAGCGGAGAAACGTTCCAGAGAAAATGTGGACTCCATAGTGACTGATGAAGCGGGTGTCTGGATTGTGGGTGGAATATCTCTGTGGGAAATAAACAGATTTACGTCGGAACTTGACAGGCAGATAGACCATGGTCTAGGCTCCATTATGGTATAGTCACGTGCCTGATAGCTTCAAAAATGATGGAGCTATTCAAAATATCGGAATGCCGGCACTGGGTGCCTAAATTTGACATTTGGGCGCTAAAAATGATTCTTCTTTTTCTCCTTCGTTTCTCAATTGTTTCTTCTGCTTCTTTGGTTGTTCTGGTATGGGAGTTGGACTGCAGAAGGCTGCACTCCTTTCTCATACCAAAAAGATCATTATTCATTGGATTCTTTCTGCTTCTTGACGGTTCTCATGCGATAGATGACTGTCAGTGATGGCATTCATCTCTTGCATCAGGATAGTCATTCTTGTGTGATAGATGGCTACGACAAGCTTGTATTCATTCTTCGCATAAGGATAGTCTTGACTTTGCGTGATATGGATAGTGAGGGCTGTCTGTATCCCTCAAGTTGGGACAATCTTTCAACAGATCTTGGGTGTGTTCTTCACATCAGTTTCATCGGCTAACTTTCTCCATGTCCACAGTACCAAACACGTTTGGTGCATGACAGCGTCCACCATGATTTCGGCGAACTTGAATGTAAGGGTGCCCTTAGGGGTTACCCATATTCAGTTACTTATGTAATACTCATCTTCCTATTTAATTACTTCTTGTTATGTAATATAGCAACTTACTTCTTATTGTCCTACATACTCAAAGGAATACACTTTGGTTGTGTTCTGTGTTGAGTGAGGATCAGAGAAGCTATCAACCACCTTAAACTTTTTTGAACATCCATCTACGTATTCAATGAGTTGAACCATCACCCGAGCAGCCGCACACATGATGTGCAATGCGGAACAACTGCCTGGGGACCCACCCCAAAACAACAAAAAATTTATCCAGGGTGATCAACCCAGATCCAAGGATACCCAATGCCAAAGGACCACTGGGGGGCCCACTAGGGACCTCGGGCATGGCGCGGATCAGTGCGATCAGGATATTAATGTCCGACAGACGCCCATAGAAGCACCACCGGTTATGGTAAGGTCACCCTGAGCAGGTGGTAACTATACTGGAGGGGATCACATCCCGGGAGCTTCGTTATAGGCACTGTGCCCATTGAGGATAGCCCTCTAATGAGTAGAAATACATCGAGAGTGATGAGCTTTGGGAATGATACCCCAGCGGAAGAGGACACGTCTTCTACCATTGGGCAAGCTGCCCATGAAGCCGTAAGAGCGTTGGAGATGCACAATACTCCCAAAGCACCCACAAGCTGAGAACAGGCTCTTCAGTATATGCAGGAATACCTGTGCGACGTTGAGAACCAATGGTGGGAGTATGAGGATAATATCCTCTTCGACAATCACAGCGTAAGACCCAATGAGCATCATGCTCGACAATTCCGACGCCTGCATCAACTTCTTGAAGAGTTTGGAGGGGGATCTGAGTCCCCTGGAGATGAAGACCAAGAGAGTATGATTGTTAAGAGGGAGACCCCAGGAAGTCGGGCAACGAGCCCAGTAATGAGTAATAGAGGTGTGCGCAGCTTGGTGCAAGAAATAGAAAATGCGCGGAGAGCGTGAGCATTAACCAACAACCATGGAGGGGACTCGGGTACCCCACCCATTAGGAACCAGGATCGAGCACCCAATCCCAATGAGTGGAGGCGACCCGCGTACCTCTCTGGACGTGAAGAGGATGTCATGAGGCATCTTTATGGTGACCAAGAGTCAGAAGTGATGCGCAGGACCAGAAGTCAGCACGCCCGACAGCCAGGAAATGTGTGGGGCAACCCCGACGGTGGTGATGACCCACAAGGAGGTGATGGAGGTGATGACGGGGACAATGGAGTCCCAAACAGAGACCTTGACAATGAAACCTAGGGAGGAACCTCCCCAATAGGAGAAATGCAAACAGAGGAGGAGGCAGACCACCTCATGGCCCACCAGGCCCCCCTGGAGGTCCTCCCTCCGATTTGAGCTATCATCATCCAAGTGAATACGGGTCAGCCATGGCAGAAATGAACCAAGACCGAACCCATGACAGCCGAAGGACCGATGGTAATCAAGGGAGACAATCCCAATACATCAGGGGTTACACCCCAGGCAACGACTGATACACTGGATTCGCCATGCGGCAATACAGCCAGCATATTAGGGAGCAAGTGGGTGATGAGCCTGATGGGCCACTAGGCCCTGAAGTGAAGGCGATGAACCCACCAAAACTGGGGAAGTATGGGGGCCAGGATGACATGGAGAAGTTTGACGACTGGCTCACCCAACTTCTCAAATACTTCAGGACCTTCAAGATCACTGGGTACGGGCGCGACAGAGATCGCGTCCTGTACACGGGGCTGTACCTCAAAGGTATGGCCACCGAGTGGTATAACCAGGAGGTCAACACGCCGGAAAGGCACACTGGCTACTGGTCCTTCGAGGACCTAATCTGTGGACTGTTCAAGCGATTCATCCACGAGGCTACTGCCCAACAGGCCGCCATCAATTACGACCACATGCACTATTCCCCTGAGAAGGGAGCGCTCGCATTCTACAATGATTTGAAAAGGCGGGCGCACCACATGGTTGAACCCCCTGACGAGTATTCATTCAGGAGGAAGTTCATTGGGGGTCTGCCCCTGTCTATTGTTAAGACAGTACTAGAAGCGTGAGGGATAATGGCGGAACATTCCTCCATGGACGAGATCCTCGACAAGGTGAAACGGATGGAAGGAGCGCAAAAGGCCCTGAGTCTGATGACGAGGAATAATCCTCAGAGTGGAGGGACGATCTCCAAAGGATCCTCGAGCAATAACCACTCAGATACAAGTAAGAGCGGCAGCACCAATAATAGTGACCACCAACAGTATAAATTTGTGAGAAAGGGGAACCTGGTGTACAGGAGGCCCCTTGACAGAGATAGGAGCACCAGTGCTCAGGGAGGTAAGGATCAGGGGACCCGCCCTCAGAGGCAGGGTTCCCAGAATAGCGGAGCAACTGCAGGGGAAATCAACCCCAGTACAGTGCAGAAGTCAAGCAATGCTGCATTCCACAAGGGAATTACTTGTTATAACTGCGGGAACGAGGGTCATCTCACATCTGAGTGCTGGCACCCAAAGAGAGATAAGGGGAAGGCCCCCCAAGCGTGACTGTACGCAGTGGACGTGCATGAGGGCGAGGTTGACACCTCAAGGGATGAAGGAGTTGGGGAAGACCACCCCGCCATCGATTTCAACAAGGAGAAAGCAGGTGATGACGCACAGGAAGTGCAAGAACACATTGAGATGGAGGCGGAACACCTCAACACGTATTCTACTATTGACGAGGAAGAGGACGATGATGAACTTGTTGGATTCCTTGGAGCGATGCACCCCATAGAGGAGTTCAAGGAACCTGATGAAGAACATGTTGTCCAGTGTTGTTCCATGCAAGTGGAGCATGATGAGGGGACTGACCCCTCAGACGCCAGTGCTGAACTGAACCCAGCCCCATCAGAGGTTGAGGGAAATCCCCAACAAAGACCAGCGGAAGCCGACAGCGCTGCTGCGCAGGGAGTACATTCGCGTTGAACTTGGAGGGCGCATTATGGCGCGATACACTGGGGGGATTGTGCGGTGTGCACGGAGTACATATGCCACCTCGACGAAGCAGTGTGGGATGACAACCCTTCAGTTGTGATTGCACTGAGGGAAATTGAGCAGCACACTCGAGAGGAGTACGATAGGGGATGGAACGACTGTGACCAGGCACAGATGCAGTGCGACTGGGCACGGACGTGCAACGTGCACAAGGGGCACACAACATCCCCTCAACTGTTGGTTGACATCGGTGGGGCGACACCTGAGCAAACTAGGCCCATGAATGTAGGGGTACAGGCCTCCGAGCCTGTAGACAAAATTGCAAGGGCGGATAGCCCCCCGGCGATGATTGCTGATGGTGAAGAGTGTGACGACTTGCTCAAGAGCGAACTGCATCGCATGGTGGCAGACATGGGACTTCGTGGCTTAGCGATGGAATCCCCCGTGCCTGCTCCAGCGAGTTCTGTGGGGGATATGTGCCCCCAAGCATTGACAGAAACAAGCATATTGCATTACGAGGATGGCACGGTCATCATAGTGCGAGGGAATGGTCAAGAGACTGTGATTTCCTCAGGAGCATGGAATGGGGACAGGGCCCTGGCGAGAATTAACCGGCGCATGGCCGTGATGACCACTGAGCCCATGGCCCAGTCGTTCCGATACGTGCTGAACACGAATGGTTCGCAGGGGACAATACTGTGCCCGGTGGTTCCTGCAGGTGCCCAAGCCTGCGTTACTGTCGAGGCGCTGGTCCATGGGTGTCATGCCCTCGCTATGATAGACACTGGGAGTATGGGGAACTTTTTGAGCCCCACGTTTGCCACGGTCACCTGTGTGGCTACCTTCCCTCTTGAGCAACAGCTCACCCTGCAATTGGGATGCGTGGGTAGTCGCTCAAAGATTACCCATGGAGCACGCGCTCAGCTGTTGATCGGGGCATTCTCAGCCCATGTATACTTTGATGTTGCAAATATCAACTGATACGATTGCATCCTTGGCATACCGTTCCTGCGGCAGAACACCGCTGTTGTTGACTTTGGTACACAGAAACTACATATCAGACAGGAGAAATCCCCATGTTGCAAGACACTGAGGCCATGCCCACGAGGCCATCTCACATGCGTGTCTTGGGGAACCCTCCCTGGCGCAATTGACTGCCTGTGCAGGCGGATCTGGCTGGCGCCCGGTCACACATGCACGAGGAGGGGGGGGAGAGCAAGAGTAATGGGAAAGTGGGACCGATAAAAGTGACAGAACCTGTGGCTACAGCAAGGAGACTCGCAGGAATTAGGGCAACTAAGCTCATAACTGAGGAGGATATACCTCGATTACAGAACCAATGGTTCCAAGATTATAACGATATATTGAGTGGAATGGTTCCGAAGTTACCGCCCTTGTGGGAGGTGAACCACAGGATACCACTCATAGATGAGGGCAAACAGTATTCATACCACTTGCACAGGTGCCCAGATGTGTTGAAACAACAACTATCAGACAAGATCCAAGCGTACACTGATGCTGGATGATGGGAGATGAAGAGTGTCCCACAGGCCACCCCAATGCTGTGTGCCAGTCTTTGGACTGTCATAGATTGTTGGAAGAGGAATGACAATACGGTCAAGGATGTCACTCCCTTTCCTGATCAAGATCAGATCCGGATGGATGTAGCATGAGCAAAGTTCTGCTCAAAGATAGACCTGTCTAACACGTATGAACAAGTGAGGGTGGAACCTCAGGATGTGTGGAAGACTGCTTTCTCCACGATCTATGGGACCTTCCTCAGTCAGGTCATGCAACAAGGGGATTGTAATGCCCCAGCAACGTTCCAACGTCTGATGACAGTCATATTTCATGACCACTTGGGTCGCTTTGTCTACGTGTATCTCGATGACCTATTCATCTATAGTGAGACCATTGAGCATGAGCAGCACCTCGGAACAGTTTTTGAAATACTGAGGAAGAACAGGTTCTACCTCGAGAAGGAAAAATGTGACCTATACGCAGTGAGGCTTGACTGCCTCGGACATGTCATTGATGAAAAGGGTGTCCACGCCGACAGGGACAAGATGTCCCAGATCAGGGGTTGGAGGACCCCACAGAATCTGAACGAGGTACAGAGGTTTGTAGGCCTCATGGAATATCTGGCACAGTTCATGCCCGACATGTCCACATATGCCATGCCCCTCACAGGAATACAGAGAAATGGTCACCCGTTCCAGTGGAGGGAACTCCACGACAAATGTTTTCAGATGATTAAGGTGTTGGCATGCAAGTACCCTATTTTGAGACCTATTGATCCCTCAAAACCTGAGCCTATATGGCTCGTATGCAATGCTTCACTGTATGGAGTAGGCACTCTATATGGGCAAGGGCCCGAATGGAAGACCTGTAGACCCGCAGGATTCATGTCAAAGAAATTGACTGATGCCCAGCAAAACTACTGGACTTTCGAGCGAGAGACACTCATGATAATCGAAGCATTAATGAAATGGGAGGACAAGCTCCTCGGATTCAAATTCATGATCGTCACTGACCACGAGGCACTGGGATACCTCAAGACACAGCAGAAGCTATCCAGCAGACAGGTGCGATGGCTGGATTATATGTCCAGATTTGACGCGACAATTGTCTACGTCAAGGGTACGGAGAACAGAGTAGCGGACTGTCTGTCCAGGTATTACGAGGACAGAGGTGGAGAATCTGTCTCCAATGATGATATAGACTGGGCAAATGCTGACATTCGCCTGGACCCAGAAGGGGACGACCTTCCCCATGATTGGTGGCAGGAACTGCGCCTTAGCGCAATAAGGAAAGTGGGGAGTGAACCCACGATGAAGAACAAGAGGATGACTGAGCAGAAGGAAGCTCATAGGATGGAAGCAGAGGAGATGGCGACCAACGCCGAGAGGAGTAAGGGAGAAGATCTCTCCGAAAGTTTGGGAGACGATCCCAGCCTACTCGAATCTGCGGGTAGCTCACCCGACCTACCAAACCATATACGAGCGAAGCCGGGGCTCGAAGGCACTATAAGCGCAGGATACAAGAATGACAGCGTGCTGTCCAAAGTGTTTGAAGAGCCTGAACATTTCGCAACATTCAGGGTGAGGGACGACCTCATATATATGGATAACAGAGGAGGGGAAGAAGTCCTCTGTGTACCTCACGCCGAATATGAAGGCGACACTATAATCGCCATGATTATCGTGCAGGCACATCAAATATTAGGGCATCTAGGGGCCCAGAGGACAGTGGACTATGTCCGCAGATGGTATTGGTGGCCAAAACTAGGCCGAGAGATTGACAAGTACTGTCGGTCATGTGCCATATGTCAGGCCACGAAGACCGACAACCAGAGGCCGAAAGGCCTCCTACACAGCATGCCCATACCAACTAGGCCCTGGGGGTCAATTGCAATGGACTTTGTAGGTCCATTTCCCCCTAGTGAAGGGTTCGACTACATGTGGGTTGTGCTGTGCAGACTCACATCAATGGTCCACCTGGTGCTGGTCAATACAACTATTAGAGCTTCACAGCTTGCATGTGTGTACGTGAAGGAAATTGTGTGGCTGCACGGATTGCCAGAGACAATTGTCTCAGATAGGGACGCGAAGTTCACGTCTGCATTCTGGAGGGAGACCCACAGAATGCTGGGAGCAAAGCTCCTGATGTCCACGGCATTTCATCCACAGATGGACGGAGCATCCGAATGTGCAATACGCACGGTCACACAGATCCTACGTATGATGGTCTGACCAGACCAGAGGGACTGGGTAACAAGAATACCCATGGTTGAGTTTGCAATCAACTTGAGCATAAGTGGCTCTACGGGGTTTGCACCCTTCGAACTCAATTATGGGCATATGCCCAAAATGATGGAATGCATGGGTGATGGGAAACCCTCAGAGGCACCGGGGGTGAAGGTGTTCGTGCACCAAGCACTAGAGAACCTGGCGATGGCACACGACACCATCATCGAGAGCAGAGTTGCTCAGACATATCACGCGAACAAGCGGAAGGGTGTACCACCCAAATTTGAGGTTGGGGACCTCATATACTTGTCGACTCAGAACCTGAACATGCCCAAGGGGCATGCGAGGAAACTAATCCCCAAATATATAGGACCGATTCAGGTCATACGGTGGGATGCCGCCAGTGATACATACACTCTTGATCTACCTACTGAGCTTAGAGCTCACAGATTGCACCCTACCTTCCACATCGGCATGCTGAAGCCACACAAGCCCAATGACGACGCGCTATTCCTGAAACGAGACACGCAGGTGTTCTATGATGTGGGGAATAATGAGGAGGTCGAGTGGGTGGTCGACGAAATATTGGCCCAGAGGTGGGCTGATAACAAGGTGGAATTCCTTGTTAAATGGAACTTGGGCGACACCACATGGGAGCCATACACCCACTGTCAGGATCTTGAGGCCTTGGACAGATATCTTGAGATACAAGGGGTAGAGTCAATACGACGTCTACCCCGCAAGGCTGCTGGATTGTGCATGGACACCCGGGGTATGAGGGTAATCAGGGGGAGCAACCCCCAGGGGACGAGACAGAACCATTGAGGAAGAAACTACTAGTACTGTTTGCAAGGGGAAAAACAATAAAGCAAAACAAAGCCAAAGGATGGTAAACACCAAGTTAAAAGTTAATCGGAGTAGATAGTTCCTTTCCACATGGTAGTCGATCATGTTTCCTTTTTTATTTGTTCATCTCGGACTTTGAATTGGTAATTTACGTTCCACCTCCCGTTTTTATGTTCTCTCTCTCTTACTCTCATCTTCTCATCTTACCACTAACCCATTATGTCCTCGCCCTCCCAACCTTCTTCTCCTCCATTGTCGCCTGAGCCCTGGCATAGGTGCGATAAAAAGTGCTCTAGCGCACACCATGAGCGTGGTCGCTTGATGTCCCCCTCCGCTCGCGATCGTCCTCACAGGGAGAAACGGCGACGCTCGCCATCGCCTAGCCCTACCCTGTCGACTCGCAAGAGTCATAAACACTGTCAGTCATGCTCTCGTGGGCGTGACCACCCCTCTGACAGCTCCTGGGGTGCCCACCCTGATCTCCCGTTTGTGTGCCATGTTGGAGTTATAAACAGATTGTTGTGGTATATTTACCTACTTACATAAGCATACATCGCACATACAGTAGAGTCTATTACCATAGTCCCTCAGTAGCTTGCCAGCATACTGAGGGTGAGTACCATCTACTAACCACCACACATACTTACTGATACCTTGAGGTTACACTACAGGTACATACTAATATATAGTAGCTTGCCAGCATACTGAGGTTATCCTACAGCTCTCCTTATCCCTTCTCTTTAGGCTAGACCTTCCCTGTGCAGACCACCACCTTTCTATATGCCATGCCACATGCACATGTAATCTGTGCGACGCGTACGGTGAGCACCTCGCACTCGCATCGTTTCAGCACAGTGAGGACTTCCTTGATGCACGCCTGGATTTGGCGGACGGCCTGGCCCATACTCTGGGGCATCGCCCCGTTGGCTCACTGGAATGTTGGCTCTGGGATGCAGACAAGCTGAACGAGCGTCTCCGTGAGGAGAACGAGGTTCTGAAGGCATGGCTCGCGTCACTGGGGGCCTCCCAGCAGCCCCCTCCCCAGCCCCTGGGCACAGGGCCCTCTTCCCGTCCTGGCATGACTCCCGCTGACACGTTTGTTGGGGGGAGGGTTCAGGGCACTGTGCCCCAAGGAATATCAACGTCTCATCAGGGTGACAGACCTCATACCCTGTACACTCCAGTCCCGAGGGAACTTTCCCTCACAACTATCACTCCGGCTCCCCATGAGCCAATACATATCGAAAGTGACGTCCACATGGATGTCGAACCCCAACAGTCCACTCTCACTGAGAGGATTACCACCGTCGAGAAGACCCTCGACAATGCTGAGGGACGTATGTTCCAAAGCTTTACCGGGTCGGAATGACCCAGTCAAACACTTGTCCTCAGATGGGCAGATGACAACAACGGGCAAGTACAAGCCCTATTCATTCAGTACCAGCGTATGTTATACGCATTCATCGACGGAGTGGCACAACACGTCCTCCGGAACCTTGACGCTCGGGTCCCCATACCCCTTCCTTCTTCGACTGGGCATCGAGGGCCCGCAAAGCTCTCCAATAATATAATGGGCCTAGTCGTACTGTACAACTCAGCACAAGAGCTTCACGAACTGTTTGAGCAAGCTTGGCAAGAGGAACCGGGGAACTCCCCAAACGTGCAGCACGCACAGGACTTGATGTCCTACCTCCACCTATGGAATCAGTGGAGGATGATGAAGAATGAGCTGATGTCGCTCACCATCAAGGCCTGGAGACCACCTGCTTGGGCAGTTGAATGCAACAAGCAGAAAAAGGCTGCACTGAAGGAGAAGGGTAAAGCTCGAGTGACGAGCAACATGAACAGGTCCACAACACCCGGGGAATTCAACCCCCATAACCATAGTCAAATCTCACCCGCTGTCCCCACCACCCCAGTAGCGACTGGGAGCATTTCCATGGCTCCCACCACCACACCTTGCGCCCCTCTCGAGGAGCATATCACGTCCGTCCCGGCTGAAGACATATCAGCTCAGGAACGGAGGCACATTCCCACTCCACGTGAGGCACTCACAACACGTCAAGATATACCACCTGAGGCGGGGCCCTCAAATACCAATCGGGCAGTGGGCCCATCACGAGAGCCAGTGGGTAAGCCCATGCCAACTGGCTCTAGTAAAGCAAAAGGGAAGACCAAGCCCCAAGGGAAGGACGACTTCCCAGCGAATGTCCCATCATTGGACGCCAGTGTTGAGGATTGGATAAAGTATATCCACCACTGGCACCAGCACAATGATGGTGCACTGCGGGCATTCCCAGGGGTCATTCGACACTGTGCGTCTAAGTGAGGGAAGAGGTCACAACAACCAACAACCAACACCCAATGACAACAAAAACGAGTGGTGGTCTTCCTCTGCGGTTCTGGTATATGATCTCCACAGGGGGATGTGCTGCAAGCCTTCAGGTAAGGTGCAGGAGGGAAGGGAAGGGGCAGAAAGGGCTTCTGATGGGGAATATATGCGACT